>JACCDO011915795.1_pt1 | contig 16224 bp, 17 predicted proteins | sample 7446101 | NCBI WGS metagenome assembly JACCDO01 (sample SAMN15323440, study PRJNA562643) | freshwater metagenome | isolation source: river surface water | place: USA:Blue River Watershed | collected 2017-08-16
CAAGTATATATCATGCTGATTATTCAATTTACTATGCAGAAGTTTGGCCCACGACATTAAATTACGTGATGATCCTAGTAAACCATGAAGAATGACGATCGGTTCCTTTGTGTTGGCACTGGGTAAGTGGTGGTGATGTAGCACATAATGCTGCAGTGAATCGCTTCTGATCACGAGCAGAAGCGCAAGCAATAAAGACAGCAACATCGCAGTGATCAATTAGTTCAACGCATCTATGCACTAACTATTCACTATTCAGGTGAGTCCAACGAGAAAACGATGTTAGTGTGTCACGCACGCAAATGCATATATGGCAATGACTCTATGACTCATCATTTTATTTTTGACTCGTACCGGTACCTGTGGTCCACACCCCGTGTGACAAAACTAAAGATGTTTCTGCACCAGCACGAGACCGACGCACCGATTGCAACACAATATTGCCAGCAACAAATGCAATGCGATGTCAAATGACGTATTAGATACCTTACTAGTTCAGGGCTGGTGATAAGTCATCTCTTCCATATCCTGAGCACTGCCGTCGGTCACGGAGCTACAACCATTTTATCTTTACAACTTAGATTAACACAGAAATCTAGCAAGAAAAACGGCAAAAATTACCGAGTGGCGAAAGCACATACAACATACACGCGCAGTAATACATGCATGTATGTAATACGGTTGAATAGTTCAAAAGATTGACAAAAAAGATGTGAATTAAGATGATTATAATGACAACGTAAACATCCAGTTACCACGGCAGCCTTTCGTGGTTATAGCCGAGGAACAAGCAAGAGTTGTCCTTGATATACTGAAACTGTTCTAGCTTGGGCTTGTTCACTCCGCTCTTTACGTCTATTACATCGTGTATAACACGGTATATACCCTGAACACTTTCGTCTACTTCGATATCAGCTTTACGCCCATTACTACCTAAATATGAAGAGAAAGCAATAAATGAGTGAGTGAGTAGATAATGTAGAATGTTAGTAGAATTCACCTCCCATATCCGTCTGAACCCAACCAGGATGTAATACAACACTTACAATTCCATTACCCCGAACAGAACCATCGTTATCGTAAGTTCTTACCAATTGATTTAGTGCTGTTTTGGACGCGCGATACGACGTATAACCACCAAAAGTATTCTGTTCAATCGATGCCAACCTGGAGGAAATACATGAAAATACTTTAACTTTTGACTTTGAGTTAATTAGTGCACTTGTAAAAGCTTGCATGGTCAATAACGTGCCAACACAGTTTGTCTCAAATGTTGCCATCATATCTTCAACAGAACAATTCAATATCATATCTACCGGATGTTGCTTGTTAGATATGCCAGCATTCGCAATAACTACATCGATACAATCGTATTTCTTGGCAATATTATCGAAGTCAGTTTTAGAAGTAACATCAAGTTGTTCGAGTGCAAGCCTCGCAGAGAATGTTTGTTTCAGCGCATCCAGCGACGCACTTGAGCTTCTTGCACATGCAACAACAAAATATTTATCATCCGCAAGGAATTGTTTCACAAGTCCCAGCCCTATACCCCGACTAGCACCCGTTATCAGCACCGTCTTAAGCATCGCCGCGAGTACTAACGAAGGAAGTAGCACGAGTAACAAGAAGCGTACCAGTCTGACGATATCGTCGGTGACGTGTTACTAAGGTACCAAAATATTTTTTTTCTTTCAGAGGGAAAAGAAGGGATTAGGGAGTTATAAAAGTATGGCGAATGATTAAAAATACAACAAAAACACTCACTACCTCACTCACTAGCTACTGATGCTCGTCTCTTCGTGGTTATCCGGGGCTGCCGAGTCAGGAACAGGTGTTTTTTCTAATTCTTTCATACATTTTTCTACCCAGCTACGTGCTTTTTCATAGTCGTTATTCATGCTTAATGCTTTCTTGAACTGGACCAAAGCAATTTCTATCTCTCCAATACTGTAATGACACAGTCCTTGATTATGGAAGGTCACGTGATGCTCACCAATCGTATCGCTACTTATTTTATAAAATTTTAGTGCGTGAGAATATTCCCTAATACCATAGTAAAATCTACCGATTTCAAAAGCAATATCCTTGTCGGCATCCATGGAGTAGTAGTTCTCCCATACTCGCGGAATCCCGCGGCACAAATCGTTGCGTAGCTTTTGACCACACGATGGTGCATGATTAAGTATGACGTCACGAAATTTAAAAAAGACATCTGGATCCCAATCACCAAGCTTTAATAGCGAGACCACAGTGCGTAGTGGCGGTTGAGCTAAATCTTCTTTGATACTTTTTTGTAGCACAAAGAAGTCATTTGGACCAAAAGTATCAACGCAATCCGTAAATGCACGTTTTAAATGAGGATATCGACTCGATCGAATGCGATCACGTTGATTAATCGCATCCCCTAACCAATCATCGCCATTACTACTGGCAATCTCAGTGCAAGGTTCTAGTACAAAACAAGATACCTTTAGCGATGCTTCCTCTTGAGGATTGTGTAATGCAAACCCTCCATTGGATGTAAACCACGCACCGATTGCATGGTAATTAACCATGAGGGAGAAGGATCCATGAACAGCAATATGAGGATCCATTAAACCAGTGAATTGATCGGGATTGTTGTTCCCCTTATCACCAGATATAACGATGAGACGCCCATCACTAAATTTACTTATTCTTCTCAATGCTCTGATAGCACCTATTGGAAGTAGAATTGACGCGCCGTTATTGGTGGCACGGAAATATTCATGGTACCAACGTAATATTCTGTACAACGACAACTCATCGCCATCTTCCTGTGAGTAGTACGAAGGGACAATAGGCACGTACTTATAGCGATTATCCAATCGTAATATAATATCCGGATCAAGTGGATCAGGTTCTTGGGAATTCTTACTACCAACACTAACCAAACCTTTTATGAGTGAGTGAGTAACTAAGTGAGCGAGTATTTGAATATACAATGAATTACCTTCTTTTAATTGACCACCATCAACTTGGAATATATCATGATATAATGTATCAAAAAGGTAGTTAGCCACTACACAAACAGGATTAATACACGATCCTTTTGATATGACTTTACCAGAAAAGGACAAATTAATTTTGTCGTCATTAACAGCGTCGAATATACCCGCATCAAGCACACCCATATCGAAGTAAACTTTTAATGAAGGATGAGATTTCCAAAATTTAAAATTATTTTCTGTAAAATCTGTCATAACATAAACAATTTTATCAAATGGGAAATCACAAACCTCTCTCATTTCGTACAACGCTTTTAACATAAAGTAACTGAATTTTCCACTACCGGCACCCAACTCTATAATATATAATGGCTCATTACAATTTAATTTATTCAATCGAATTGCATCACGAATGTACCCATGAAGCACTTTGGCATATGAACTCCCAATAAAACTGTTGCAAGTGATGAAGTGCGGCACGATCCCTTGTGACCATGACTCTACCCCTTTGCGGTCGTAGAAAGACATCATCAACTTCCATAAATGGCTCTGGGAGCACTGAACGTAGTCCTCCAACACACATCGTGACTCCACAACTGGTGCGGGTTCAGGCGCGGGCTCGGGTGAGACTTCGATGGAAGCAGTCGCGACAGACTGGGTCTCCGCGCCATGCAGCACCGCGGAAGCCACCAACGAGTCAGATAATCGCGTTATTTCGTCCATTTACAACAAATTTTGTTATATTCTTTTTTGAGTTTTCAAATTAGTACCGGTGTGATGATTCATCAGTATGACCTCAGATCCATTGAAAGAAGATCATTAATTTAGTTGTAGAAATGATGTCAATGCTCTAACTGAATGAATAATTAGTGGAGCACCAAGTTACTCGCCTTCGGCTCGTTGGTGCTCACCGTCGGGAATCACCAGGAATCATCGACAGGTCTATCGAGCTCGACATCTCGACATAGCCCATCTAGTAGTTAGATTTATTTACGATGATTTCAAGTGGTTTATTACTCTTGGTACTCTTGGTTCTAATCCTTATTCACAAATGCGCTGGGCTTTGATTATAGTAGGTATTGAGGGGAGGTCCTTTTCGAAGTTCGGACACCGGCGATTATTCAAAATTCATAAAAACAGGAAGGAAGAACGGCACGTGAACCCGCAATAAACGCTCAATAACTAGTCGTGGGATGTCTGACTGGCTGCTTGAGATGATGGAAGCCACCGCGGCGGAGGTGGAGTCCGAGAGAGAGCAGCTGGCAAAAGTCTCGTCGCAGCCAACCGAGAAGGCGATCGATGACGGCTTTATTGCGTGCAAGGATAGCAGCAGCACCACAGCTCGAGGACCCTCTGTCATACTATACGACACAGTGGTGAAAGCAGTGGAGTTGGATAGGTTGGTTTGGGCGAAGTGTATATACTATAAAGGGGGAGGTAGACCATTTTTTCCAGCTAGAATATGTGATAACAGTGAAGGAGCACTCTTGTCACCCAAGGAAATAGGTAGTGAATGGCCGATTCCAGAGACCAAAGCATTAGTTCAATTTATATCATTGACCAAAAAACCTCATAATACATACGAACATGCACTATTAGAGAAAGATAAAGATATTATACCATTTGACAAACCACTTGATAATACTAAGAAGCAGACTAGTATGCTCGACTTTATTGAAACTAGACCGAAGAAGCATGCAGGTAACAAAAGGGAGTGGAATACGGACAACATCGATAACATGTACGAGGTATTGGCCAGTAAATTTAATAATACTGATGCCAAGTACATAAAAGAGCAAATCATGACGGTTGCCAATTCATTTCTGGAGAAGGCTATTCCGACACCGCCATCGATATCATTGTCCACAGGCAGTCCAGTTAGAAGTCCTAAAAAAAATAGCCCTAAGAAGAGTGCGACGAAAAGCAAATCAATGGATGATGATGATGATTGTGATATCGTTGCACTTGCGACGAAGCTGAATTCCAATCCTATTGAGACTCTCGCTGCTGGTGACTGGATTGCATATTTCCATCATATTTTTCGCGAGCACACAGTGTACACACGAATCAAAGAGGTTATTCCAAGTGACAACAAGAGACCATTAATACTAGAAAATGGCGATCTGATTGCTATGACTGATAGTATACGAAAATGCCAACCTGCAAACGATACTGGTGACGAGTGTATCAAAGACAGTGGGCATTACGACGAGTTGAGGCGCTACAAGTTACAGAAAAGCAAAGCGGAGAACATAGTCGTGTTAGGCACCAAACTAAAGTTGATTGCGGACGGATTGAGTGACAAAGAAATAGCAAATTTCACCGAGAAGAAAGGAACAAAAGGAAAGAAAAACCAGGCCAGCAGTACCCCTACAGACAGCGACTCGCAGGTGACTACTAATAGCCCACTAAGTCCTCAGAAGCGACGAGGTAGCAACTCTGGTAGTGAGAGTCAGTGCAGTAGTCAGTCACGATCAAAGAAATCTAGATAGGGATAATATATTGATCTAGTTAGAGTTTATATACATATAAAAAATGTCTCATTTATAAACAAATTGTCTACAATTATACACTGTAACATTACTTCCCTCACTACATTTGTGCAAGATGCCTATCTACTTGATGGTCATGGTTTGCAGTATCTGCGCGATGGCTTGCTCATACTCTTCATTTAACTTATTTATAATATTCGTTTGCTTTTCAACCGCATTATTAGCATCCCATAACAGCTGGTATAACGCACCACCTTCAGTCTGCTTCTCTGCAGCAGTAGGAGCTCTGCCATGCTGGTTCGTAAACTTAGTTGTCCACACCTTTAGGTTGTTAATAGCAACCGCCTTCGCTTGACTTAGCTCCTCCATAACTAGCAGCTCCTGCTCTATCCCCTGCTTGATTTTGTCAGCAATAACCTTCATTTTCTCCTCTTTATCCGACACTAACAGTGACGATGAAGATGACACCTTGATAGGTATCGAGTCGGAGGTACTGATCTTCTTCATGTTTGGTTCAACTTGGTTCCCCGTGTGGTTACTAGCGGCGTGAGTATAGTGGCTGCCGGCAGTGTGAGTATAGTGGTTACTAGCAGCATAAGTATTATGGTTACTACCAGCGTGAGTATTATGGTTACCAGTAGCGTGAGTATTGTGGTGCACAGCCACATGAGGATTGTGATGTGTAACTGCAGGCCCACTCGCTACTGCTTCACTAGGTCGGGTATCATCTAGCTTACTAGTCATGGATTCTGCATAATTATTCTCATTCGGCAACTCAACTACATCAAAAGGGTCTTCAACTATCATCTGTTTAATCGTATGTGTTTTATATTCATCAGGGATGACTTGCTTAGTACCAGTAACATTCTCTAGGGCACGATATGCATCAACCATCTCGGCTCGTCGTCTCATCATCTCGTCCACATGCTGGTGGTACTCATCACACTTCAACTTGTATTCTGTTTGCGCAGCTACTAACTCTTTGGCGAAACGGTTAACGAATACATTGCTTTTATCTTTATCATTGCGTGATGGTGGATAGCCGCATAAGGCAGTAAAGTCTTTACTCCACTTTACTATGTTGCTCCTCGCTACTAGCTTACTGTGGTAAAGGATAGTTAGCTCCTCCGCAGTGTCATCTAGCAGTGACGTCAGCTGCTCATATTGCACCCTTGCATTGATAGCTTCAGCTTTTATTTTTTGTCTAAGAGCACGATTTTCCTTACTGGCCAATGGCAATGTATCCATCTTACCGCTATCAGTAGCGACATACTCGCTATCTACAGCAGCAGGTACCACTCCAGGACCATTCAATACAACATTTTGTAACTTCTTCGTAGCGTCATTAATCAGTTTATTCAAGCGTTCTTCCATCGTCTCCATGATCTCGTTCATACTGGCAGATGGACCTGCAGTAGCTCCCGCTTTTGTTGGAGAAATGGAGGAAATAGCCCGACTTGATGCCTCCATAATTGCATTTTTAATCTTTTCTTCCATCGCGGATGATGCAGTGTTAGGGATAGCATCTAAGACAGCAGACTTCAATCTTGATTCCATTTGCTCTATCATTGACATCATGTTATTGTTGTCACTCAACGGATCGCCATTGCTACGCCCCGCTTCCATGAGAGTATTAGTGATTCGCGACTCGATTCCCTCCAGCATCGCAGTGATCTTGGATTCAATCTGTTCAATACTGGTATGATTACTGACATTATCCGCGTATTCGTCATCGTCGTATTCTTGATTAAACATATCCGTAAAATCGGCCCCAGGCTTCTGTTGCGACTGACCTGCTGCACCTATCGGGTTGCCTAACGCGTCATTATTGTTATTCACAGCCATTCTACGAGCATTAAATAGTTGCTCTTCAATGAAACGACAATAACCCGAAGTATTGATGAGTGTCGCAGTGCGGAGTCTTAACCACTCTTCATTATCCTCATTCGTCATACTTACGTGGTCCAACTCCATAGTCAAACGGTTCGCTTTCGCTGTTTGAGTATTCAATTGGGCGGTAGTATCACCTAACGTAGCCTCAAGCGTATCTATAGTACCTTGTTGGACACTGATTTTATTCCCCAACTCAGCGATCTTGGTCAGTTGAGCGCGCTGCGTCTTCTCGTTATCTCTCGCTTTAATCGAGAAATCCGTGATTAGCTGCTCGTATACCTTGTGATCCGCGACTAGCTTCTCATTGGCGCTGCTCATTTCGTCAAACTTACTGCTTACCACACCCTTTATCTCGGATAAATTCTCTAATTCGTTGACTAAATCACTCTTTTCTTGACTAATTACCGCCAATTGCGACTTCAGGTCGTCGATAATCCGCTCTTTCTCCTCCACTTTGACCGTCAGTAATGCCGTTACTTTCTTAACTACTTCATTCTCTCTTTTTTCCACATCCACAATGGTTTGCTTCAACGCATTAATCCGGATATTATTGTCCTTAATGGTAACATTCAATGTGTCCAGCTGCAGCTTGTACCCGTCGTGGATGGCGTTGACGTCGCTGTCGCGATTAGCTTCGCGGGATTTATAGCCCATTATTTCTGCCTCCAAAGTGTTCATCTTGAGCACCAATTCTTGACACGTTTTCTTCGTAATATCAATTTCTGTTTTCACTATATCGTTTTCTGTTTTTAATGCTTCATTTTTCTGACATTCTTTGGCAAAACTGATTTCTAAATCGTCATTTTTTTGCATGGTTGCTGTCAATAATTCCTGCTGGGTGATGATGGACTTCTTCAAGCTATCCATGTCCATCACTTCGTTCTTGTTACTACCATTTTCATTCAAAATGCTGTTCAACTCGTACCGCAACCTCTCAATCTCGCGGGTTAGAGCTCGATTCTGCTTACTTAAGTCGGTTTTCATGGTCTTTCGACGGACTACTTCAATATAATATCTGATTTTCCAACTAGCAACTGATTTCTCATACAAGGAAATGGTGCTATTCAGGTTGTTATTGACCTTTCCCACGCTGCTATTGCTGTTGTAACTACTAGCTACCGCTTGGTTGCGCTTATTTTGCTCGTTTACTTGGTTTCCAGAACCAGCACGTTTGTCTCTATTCCCGCTGTAATTATTATTTCTGTTGGAGGCGGCTACCGTGGTTAATCCAGCTGGTAATTGTTTTTTTCTATTACTAGCACTATTACTAATATTATTCATGTCTCTATTCTTATAGTTTCTATTATTCATATCGAGTTCCTCATCGGCGTCTGTGTAATTATTATATACATCATTACCTGAATTCATAGCAAAATTATCGTCAATATCACGATCATCATAATCAATGATTGACGATGGTTTATTCCTTGTCGAATTAGTGACATTTCCTTTTCTTGGCGATTTTGTTCCAAGGGCAACAGCTTTAGAGGGAGGTACTGGACTACTATTATTAGATGCAACATTATTATTGTTAACCTTGTACAAGTTATTAATTTCATCTATCGTATTTTTACTTGCCGACATTAATTGTATAGTCGGTAACATGCCTAACAAGACATCTCCTTGCGCATCACTAACACTGTCATCACGTAAACGTTCAGTTCCAGTTGATCTATTATATTTCGAGGAAATTAAAGTAATCAACTCGTCCTCTCGTCCCTGGAACTCGCCCAGGAGCTTCTTGATGTTGATAACCTTGCCGGGGTCGTGCTTGGCGTACAGCGCGGCAATCTGCGCCTCGTACCCGTCCGACATTTGGTCACTGCCTCTACTTTCGTGGTACCAACAGGTACAGTTACAACTTTCGTAAGGGATTATCTGTAGATTAGGGAACATAAACGATGTAATTAAAGATAAGTAATTACAGTAGTAACAGAAATGCAGAGGTGATAATATGGTACAATAGTGGTATTAATGTAATTGTGACAATAGTTGTAGCAATTATTATGAGTGAAGATATTATGTATTATAGTGGCACACTAACAAAACGATCATATTTATATTTATGTTTCTATTAATACATAGCAATTCACTAGCGATGTATTAATATATGAATCATTGCCAAGGTCTTTGAAGATCTAATCTAATCCCAGAAATTAATTTCCGATTCTATAGAAAAAAAGAATTATAAGTAATTTACATAGAATCGAGCTAGTAACGACGATAATACTCGATTAAGCCACTGATATCATGCAAATATTTGCCAAAACATTAACGGGCAAGACTATCACATTAGAAGTCGAGTCAACAGACAGTATTGATAACGTTAAGACCAAGATCAAAGACAAAGAAGGTATCCCAACAGATCAACAACGTTTAATCTTCGCTGGTCTGCAATTAGAAGACGGCCGTACCTTAGCCGACTATAATATTCAAAAGGAGTCAACGCTACATTTAGGTACGAATTCTGTACTTCATTTCTACTATATCTCTGCATATTGCTCCGTACTCACTTTTACTCACAAAATAACACAGTTCTTCGTTTAAGAGGAATGATAAGTACATTTACACATAACGATAACAACCCGCTTGATCAGTACCTACTACTTCCTGATGAGCAATTTGGAACAGCCTCAATACCATTAACAGAATTGCGAGCTAAAGCCGCAGAAAAACGTGCGCGTACAACCCTTGATACTTTCGAGTATAAGGAGGACAATGGCGTGCTAAAATCGATGCATATAGCACTATTGAATGATTTTATCACATATGTACGTAATTCTATGGAGATTTTTGAAGAAAGGCCTGATATAAGGATAATTATAACAGATGAGCTACTCACGTTACTATTTGATGGCTTCCCGACATACTTTATACCCGCACTAAAGCGATTACATAGTTTAACATCGAATTCACTAAATTCCAATATGTTCGTATTGCGCACAACAAAAGGTCCTACGGGAAAATGTATTAATTTCCATGTTGATGGCGACGCAGCGACAAAAACCGTCCAAATACCTCTTAATGAAGGCTATACTGGCGGTAAACTAGTATTCTTCGTTGAGGACAAAATCGTCGCCCCACCTCGTGCGCCAGGATCAGTCACTATTCATAGTAGGGATGTGCTGCATGGTGTTACATCGGTGCAACAAGGTGTACGGAATAGCTTTTTCATAGTTTCTACTTTTAAAGGAGAAGCAATACAAGAAGAAGGAGTGCCAACACTCAAGGAAAGTGTCGTCATCGCTTACAACAATAGAATCGAAACAAAAGCACTCAAATATTCTCTCGCGAAGGACGGAATGCTGCAGCAACAGGAAGAAATCAACAAATTGAACACTAGAAATGTAGATATTGAAGCAGAAAATGAGCGAGTCAGTTCTAAACTCGCTGAATTAGTCACGGAGTTCGAGGAGTTGAAAGCCCAAATGTGCGCATTAGAACAGGAAAACGAGGAAATCAATGAGAGACTTAGGAGGCTCACTGGGTCCACAGTGGACTCTATGAATTTGATAGAGTTGCAAGCTCTAAACGTTGAACTACACACAACACTCGCGATTGTTGGTAGAAGAGAGCTTGTGTTGCGTGAAGAGGAGAAAAAAGAGAGAGAATGTATATTTTGCATGGTCAAACCGAAGAATATCGTGCTCAAGCCATGTAATCACATCTGCATGTGCGAGGACTGCTCCAAAAAAATTATGATGAAAAAGTGTCCAATTTGTAACCTGGAATATAGTACAATGGAGAAACTATACATTTGATGCGCGCGGAGCGCTTATTCAACCGCTTTTGTGTATAGACTGATAACTAGAACCAGCTAACTGACAAACCTCTCTCGCACAACTCGCACCGTCACACCTTCAGGTCGGTTGACCCACATGAATAGTCACCAAACTGGATGGCTCTATTATGGAGTTAAAAATGAACACTACGAGATGGTGCGCATGCGTAACTACTGATGTCTCTGCAACACTAAGGAAACTAGCGGTATCTATGTTCATGGATTAGGGAAGTACTGCTGATTCATTTGAAGTTGCACACACAGCTCACCTCTCATTCTAATGGCATCAATACATTGTGGGTCGAGAACATTCAAAATGTATTCCAAATCTTGCATTGCTTCGTGGATGCGACCACTGGTACCATAGGACACCACGCGTGTTAACAATGCGTACTTTAACTCCATCGTTTGATTATTGTTCCCATAATACGAAATAAGTTCACTCAGTACCTGTACCGGATCAGTCATTTGCGAAAATGGATTAGGAGGTGTAGTTTGATGAGAAACATTTGTCGCAGCTGATGCAGTATCGGTTGTACCTGTGGCAATCAGCTTCGATAATGAAGATTCTGGATCAATCATAAATACTTTCTGATTCCCAACAAATGTATAACCAACTCTGTAATCTTTTATGAAATCTCTAAATTCTGCATAACGCCCAGAATTTTCCTGTGTCTCTTGCAATTTATTTTTGTGATCATTAAACAAGTCATTCGATAAAATATATGCATTAGTGTCTTTGGCGTATTTTAATATATACGGATCATCGTGGTTACCAGCCGGCACCTCCGAGAGCACGTTACTCTCTCTCAACTTCGTGATGGTCTCCTGTTCCGCCGTCATCATATACGACGCATCCTTCACGCGAAACATCCTGGCTGGCAAGAACGTAGTCACTTGAACTCCGCGCGACTCCAAGAAGGTGATAGCCGCCACCACACCCTGGATAGAGAACTCCCGATGATTGGCGTAGCAGCAGCCCACATTCATCGCATCGATCACTACCTTCACCGACATGTTCGCGACGAAAGTTATTAGTTTAGCATTCACGTCGAAGAAAAATAAAATTCTAATTAAATCCCTGATCCCTAAATGGGTGTGGTACTGTACCTAAATACATAGTTGTATTGGCACTCGTAGTTACTATGTCACAGTAGATGGCTTCAGAAGGCAGAACAAGAGTAGCAGTCAATGCGTGCAATGGATCGTATGTATTTATAGTATAAAAAATAATTGGCAATTTAGAAAAAAAAATATATTCAATTAATGAAGTAATCATTGAATGAGTGTCTCAATGAATCAATCGAGATAATTAGGGAAGTGCAACCACCTTGGCACTATCCGTTGGTTTACTACTAATGCACGAGGATAAGAGCTTAGTGCAGGTAAATTTATCGTCACCATCATTCTCGAGTTTATGCAGATGGTATTGATTAAACAAATTGTTGTCCAATAGCAGGTATTGATCCGCCCTATGCAATTAGAAGAAAAATTAAAGAATAGAAAGAAAAATGCATGTATACGCCTAACCTGATGTATTTTCCCGCAGTGCCCATGCCAGTTGACAGTATCGCGAAGCCTGTATAGGAGTACGATTGAGACATGGTGATCAGTAAGAGAATAAGTGAGTCTATGACGTACCACAAAAAGCAGCAAATGCAACTTTAAAGAATAGAACCAAATGCGCTGTAGGGCAAGTGCCGGAAGGATCTAGCCAGTCCACACTTTTTCCATGTTCTTCGATGTAGTAGTCCGGATAATTCATGGTGAATAGAACCTCAACACCTAAGATAGCGTATAAGCAACCAAATACCGTCGTGAAGAATACCACGAGTAGTGCATACTTCGTCCAGCTCCACCAATATTGAAACATATCCTCCCGGCGGCTGTCTAGATCCTCTTGTCTCAGACGCGTAACAATTTTTAATTTCTCAATTCCATTAGAATCCTAAAGAGCATTGTATTCACGGGTAATAAATGCAGAAATGCAGAGGTATAATATGAATAAATATCATACCTTTAAGAGTGTCTTCACCAATTGGTCCAATTCCACGAAGGTTTCTGGAATTTCTATACCAATTTTTGGTCCCTTGGCAACTAATGCACGATGGTACTTGGTTTCCTCCGAGTCTGAAAGTGCTTCATTTTTACTGAGTCCATCGGCATATATATATACGATGATTAAAATGCCGATGAATAACAAACTCAAAGAATTTGATTGGTAAATGAAGAGCTGTGTGGAGGGTGGAAGATCATACCACTCATTCCAGTACTCGCTATAATTTGCAACACTGTCATCGTTTGAATCTAAATGTAAAAAGTAAATAAGATAATGTTTTAATCATATTCTTTGAGACTTAATCCTACCTAGGTTCCAGAATCGATCATCTATAGTGATCATGTCATCGTAACCAACACTGTACGATATTGACAACGAGGCACCTAAAATCAAGGCATTAAGCAAGCCTAGAATATTTAGCAAATTATTCACGGTATCCAAGTCAACAATCGACTCATCAAGAAATAAATCTAGTTTTACAGGGAATAAGAAAGCAACAAATTAACTAGAAGTAGCAAAAATAATAACTATGTGAATAATACCATACAAGAAGTTGACGAACGGGATAATTCGCAGCAGGAACCTCCAGCGGAAGTTGAACTTGCCATTCTTGGTGAAGACGTTGTCCTTGATCCAGGACAAGTAGCCCTGCTGTGCGTGGTTCGGGTCCATGCTTCGTAACTACCAAACTGGCGAGTCGAAACCTCTGAACCCGACTCCAATTCCAATTCCAATGATAATTCGAAGATTGAACTGATTTAATATTGTATGGAAGCATTGTGCGAGATGATTGCGGAATAATAAGGAAGAACGCGATGCAATGCGGCGATGGCGACCACGTAGTCAATTTGTTACCTGATAGAAGTGTTGTTGTTGCGGCGACCCTCTTCTATCGCGATGTGCAAACAGCGCTACTTACACACTAAAACGTGTATGAATCTTCTACTATTGCCTCAATTCTCTCATCGAAGGCTTCTGGAAAGGACTTATCCAGACGGTGACGTACGAATAAGCCGGTACTTAATCACGAAGCAATGTGCAATTCAGAGATGCCACTTCAAGGCTGAAGTTCAAGCACACAGTAGTACCTTAGTTCAATCAGTGTAGTGTGAGAAATGCTTGGGTCCTTCTTCTTGCTGGCGGCAGCTTGCGTTCTTTGTCACACGATATGTCTGGCGGCAGTGTGGCCTCGTCATTCTTTAGTTAATAAACAATTTTCTGGGGATAATAATAGTTTAATGTCGCTCAAAGGTGGCAGTCGCGATGATAGCGACCACGACAGCAGTGGTGACAGTTCAAGTGCTGCAAGCAATCCAAGCAATGTCAAACACGTGAAGGATATTACCACCTTCAATCGCTTGCTTGAAGAAGCTGCGGATAAATTAATGGTAATAGACTTCTCTGCTACATGGTGCATGCCGTGCAAGATGATTGCACCATTATACGATGAATTATCCGTGAGCAACTCGTATAAAAATGTGATGTTCCTCAAAGTTGATGTCGATGAAAATGTTGAAGTTACAGAGAAATTCCAAGTGGCTTCGATGCCTACCTTTATCTTCCTAAAGAATGGTGAAGTCGTAGACCGCTTCTCTGGCGCTAGTGTAGAAAAGCTAAAGGAAGTTTTAGATAAATTAAAGTAAACACTGTAAATACATAGATATGACTAATTATTGCTATTCCCTGGCACCAATACTATTTTATGTCGCAGCTTTAGCTGTTGCAATGTTTTATTCTTATTTTCATGCGACAATACAATAAGTTTAGGATAAACTACTGCGAATTCGTTGATGTTGTTGTTGTTGTTGTTGTTGTTGTTGTTGCTGTTGTAACAGGCATGTGCCCACGCAAGTACAAGATCCATCGTGTCAGTGTTCTTGAAGCGTCTTTCATACATTGCATCTTTCTGATCATTCGATTTAATGGTTACTAAGACAGTATTCTTAACTTCCGATGGCTCTGGCCCCAAACCTTTCAATAATGACAGCCTTTTAGCAACAATTTCATCTTGATCCTAGAAAGTACAATAGAAACGTGTTAATGATACGAAAATAGAACTGTTATTATGATAAGACACTCACCTTTGTATTAGAATTCGTTGGTGTAGCAAACTTCATATTTTTCAACCTCTCACTCTCCAACATCTCTTTGTTCAATTGCTCTTGGCTTAATCTCTCTAACTTCTTTCTCAGTCCTTCAAATACTTCAGTTGCACGATTTAAAAATCGAATAATTTTACTCGCTTTGATATCATGTACTGGTAATGACAGAGTAGCTAGTAGCTCCAACCCTTCTACTACACGCGTCGATGAAGAAGGCAATGGTATTGCGTCAATAGCATTATCATTATACTTCCTTACTCGAGATGGGCATAATATAGCAAAAAATGGATATTGAATATCTATTTTTAATGCTTTCATTAAATTTTTCATGGGTGCATACTGCGAGGATGAAGCCAAAAATATGAAATTATTATTCAATAATGTAGAGAGAGCTGTTTCTCCGAAGGCTTTGCGATACTCAATACTACTTAATGATGGCGTTCTACTAGTGCCTTCTTCAATATACATTACTATAAATTTTCCTTTTTTTAATGAAAATGCATCTGCTTGCTTTAAGTTACCATAGAAAATTTTGATCATTTCATCATTATTACCACCTGTGCCAATCGCACTACTATTATTCTCCATTAATTTGTGTTCATATATTCCAGCCAATAATGATGTAGCGATATCTTTATACAATTTCTCATTCTTTTTATTCAACGATACTAATGACACCAATCCATCCTTCAATGCAATAAAAATATTCGTCCACGTAGTTGGATTAAATGTTTTACTAACTAACCACTTTAAATCTAATGGAATATGAAATATTTCTCTGTCCTTCCCAAGCATCAACTCTGCATCGTTGTACGCCACCACGTCAGCCTTAAACGCATGCGGGGATGATGTGGACGCAAGCTGCAGCAGCAACAAGAGCGCGAGACAAACCAGTTTCATTTCCTCTTCATGTAATGTTCCTACCTACCTA
>JACCDO011198428.1_pt1 | contig 16222 bp, 14 predicted proteins | sample 7446101 | NCBI WGS metagenome assembly JACCDO01 (sample SAMN15323440, study PRJNA562643) | freshwater metagenome | isolation source: river surface water | place: USA:Blue River Watershed | collected 2017-08-16
AATTCTTTCAAAGCTAATTTCTTTTCCAGAATCTTGAAGATTGCCTTGCATTGAATTTTTTTTAACTTTGGCAAATTGATTTAAGGCGATAATTTTTAAATCTTGGGCTTTATCAATTTTTTCAGTAATGCTTTTATTGGTTATAAAAACCAAAGATCCAACCAAGAAAAACGAGATAAACAAAAGAAAATTAAGTACATAACTACTAATTTTAGCAAAATGATATGTTTCGTTATTTTTAATTTTTTGATTAGTAAATTTTAAAATTTTAATAGAATCAATAAATGTGGTAGCGATAATTTCGTCAACAAAATCAGATTTAACGGTTAAAGATTTTTCTTTAATAATATCTATAACATTTGATACTGTGTAATTTGAAATATTCAATTCAACATTTTTGTTTTTCAAAATTATTTCCGTTGCTTTTTCAGGAAAAATATTAATAACTTCAAACTCTTGCAATGTTAAATCTATATATAATCTTTTTAAATATTCAAATGTACTGTAAATATCTTGTGAATATTTTTCGGCAAAGCCATTTTCATCAAAATTATAGTTTACTACTCTTGTAAAAACAATACTGGTATTAGAAAAAACAATTTGTCGAGCACCGCCAGTTCTGGTTTGAATAACTAAACAAAATATATTGTTTTCTTTTATTTTTAAAACTTCTTTGGATTTGTTATTGTTGTGATTGGTAATTTTTTTGAACAAACTAAAGCACTCAACTGGCATCATATGAATACCTATCAATCGATTTGGTAATTCATAAATATAATTTAACCAATTATTAATATTATCAGATTTTGATGAAGTTATGAATAAGCAATCAACTTTATTACCACTTTCAACTTTTTTTAAAACAGTTTTTTTGGATGAGGGTTTTTTATTTTTTAAAATAATATAGTTTTTTAAGCCTTCTTTATCGCCATCAGATGATAAATCTCTTTTTGCAATGCGATCAAGGTCATAACTTCGCATTGCTGGATAAGTTTTTTTCTTGTAAGTTTGGTCAATTGTATCGAGTAAAATATAAATATTATATCCAGAAAAACCTTTAAAAAAACTATCAATTTTTGGTTTATTTTCTTCAGAAAAATTGTCAACAAATTCGGTTGTCGTGCTCTTTTTATCTCGCCTCAATAATAGAGTTCCATTGTTACCTATAAGCACCACTATAGTTTTATTTGCAAACATTTATTTTAAAAAAATTGTTATATTTTAATTTTATATTGTTATATTTTTATGATTAAAATAAAAAGTTGCAACATTATTCAAATTTTTATGATTATCGGAATCGGAATTGACTTAATATCAAACCAAAGAGTTAAATCACTCCTAGAAAAACAACCTTCAAGATTTATTAACAAAATTTTTACCTCGCAAGAAATAATCGATTTTAAACAAAAATTTGGCGAAAATTTTAAAATTAATAATGATAATATTAACTTCTTTGCTAAAAAATTCGCCTGCAAAGAAGCCTTTTCAAAAGCTATTGGTACTGGCATCGGAAGGGGTATAGATTTTAAAGATATTGAAATTTTTAATAATGAATTGGGCAAGCCTCATATTAGAATTATTAATGATAAATTAGCAGTTCTTGAAAAAATTATTGGTTATAAAAATCTTAATATTCATTTGACAATTAGCGATGAAAAATCAATATCAATAGCAATGGTTATTATTGAAAAAATTTAAAAAATATGTCTAAAAATTCGATACAAAAATATTCAAATAAAATTATGGTAATTGGTGCTGGCACATGGGGCACTGCACTAGCAAATCATTTGGCAATTAATAATAATTTAGTTTTCTTAAACACCATCGAGCCCGATGTTATTAAAGAAATTAACAGTAAAAATACCAATTCTAAATATTTACCAAATATTAAATTATCTAAAAATTTATCTGCCATCAATGATTTTAAAACCGATGTTAATCAAGTTTATATCGTTGTTCCAAGCGAAGCGATTAGTGTAGTTTTTAACCATATCAAAAAAAGTAATTTTAATAAAAGTTGTATTTTTGTAATATGCTCTAAAGGATTTGAAAAAGATAGTTTATCGCTAATTAGCGATGCTTTTGTAAATATTATAAATCATAAAAATTTTGTAGTTTTATCTGGTCCAAATTTTGCGATTGAAGTGGCAAATCAAGTCCCGACAATTACCACAATTGCCTCATCAAATAAAATTATAGCCAACAAAATTATTAAAACCTTAAATAGCAATAAATTTTTGGCAATCTATTTTAACGATGTTAGAACTGCCGAAATATGCGGGATTGTAAAAAATATTTTAGCAATTGGTTGCGGTTTGGTTGATGGTTTAAATTTAGGTGTTAACACTAAATCAGCATTATTGATAAAGGGTATTAATGAAATTCAAATGATTTGTAAAAAAATTTCTGCTTCTACCGATTTAGCTAATCCTGCGGGTTTTGGTGATATTTTTTTAACATGCTCGTCAGAAAAATCTCGCAATAATACTCTTGGAAGACTTATTGCAAAGGGTAAAAATCCGTTAAAAATTAATGATAAATTATCAAAATCTAAAACCACTTTCGAGGGGGCAAGTTCGGCAAAAATTATAGTTAAATTTGCTAAAAAATTAAAATTAAAACTAGCATTATGCGAAACAATCTCTAATATTATTGACCATGATTTTAGCCCTGCTGAAATTCAAAACCAACTTGTTAAAGTAATTTTAAATAACGATGCAAAATAATTTTGTCTTAATCCTCGATTTTGGTAGTCAAGTAACCCAATTAATTGCTCGTCGCATCCGCGAGTTCGGAGTTTTTTGTGAAGTAAAAAATTATAACCTAGATTTACAATCAATCAAAAATAATTTACCTTCAGCAATCATATTTTCTGGTGGTCCAGCTTCTGTATATGAAGAAAATGCTCCGCAAATTTCAGCAGAAATTTTTACTTTAAATATTCCAATTCTCGGCATTTGTTATGGAGAACAATTAATTTGTCATTTGCTGGGCGGTAAGGTTGAAAAATCTTTTGAGCGAGAATTTGGCAAAGCTAATATTAATATTATTAAAACATCAAATTTATTAAAAGATTTAAATAATCATCAAGTATGGATGAGTCACGGCGATCACATTAGCAAAATCCCGCTCGGCTTTGAAGTTATTGCTACAACACCAAAGGCACCATTCGCTGTTATTGCCAACGAAAATAAAAAATTTTATGGAGTGCAATTTCATCCAGAAGTTTATCATTCAATCGATGGCACCAAAATTTTAAAAAATTTTGTGCTTAATATTGCAGGTTGCAAAAGCGATTGGTCGATGAAAGATTTTAAAAATGACGAAATCTCTCGAATTAAAAAAATTGTTGGCAACAAAAAAGTAATTTGCGGATTGAGTGGCGGAGTTGATTCTTCGGTAGTTGCCAGCCTCATTCATCAAGCAATAGATAAGCAATTATTTTGCATTTTTGTTGATCATGGTTTGCTTCGCAAAGATGAAGGGCAAAATGTTAAAGATGTATTTACCAAACATTTTTCTACAAATTTCATTTATTGTGATGCTCGCGAATTATTTTTATCAAAACTGCAAGGTATCTCTGATCCCGAGCAAAAACGAAAAATAATCGGCAAAACTTTTATCGAAGTATTTGACAACGAAGCCAATAAAATTTCTGATGCCGAATTTTTAGCTCAAGGCACTTTATATCCAGATGTTATCGAATCATCGCACCCCAATAAAGGTGCTAGTCAAACCATTAAATCACATCATAATGTTGGCGGTCTTCCTGAAAATATGAAACTAAAATTACTCGAACCAGTTCGCATGCTTTTTAAAGATGAGGTGAGGGCTCTGGGCAGAGAATTAGGAGTGCCCGAAATCATTGTTTCTCGCCATCCTTTCCCAGGACCGGGTCTTGCTATCAGAATTATCGGCGAAATCACTCCTGAAAAAATTGCAATTCTTCAAGAAGCTGATGCAATTTTTATTGACGAAATTCGTCGCCATAATTTATATGATAAAATTTGGCAAGCATTTTGTGTATTATTGCCAATCAAAACGGTTGGAGTTATGGGCGATGCTCGAACCTATGAAAATGTTTTGTCGCTTCGAGCGGTAACCTCGATCGACGGCATGACTGCCGAAGTCTATAATTTTGATTCAAAATTTTTATGCGATGTTAGTAATCGTATAATCAACGAAGTTCGTGGTATTAATCGAGTGGTCTATGACTACACTTCTAAGCCCCCCGGAACCATCGAATGGGAATAAATTTGTCATCAAATCATATTATTTATATAAATTATTACTTATCAAAAGTTATTTTTAAAAAAAATATTCGCATATTAATTACATAATTATAAATTAATTATTCAATATAATTAATATCTACTATTCTTGTACAAATTTTTTTTAATTTTAATAATTACAATAAGTTATGAGAGATCAAGAAGATAATTTTGGTTCCATAAAAAAGCAAGTTATTGCAGAAATATTAGATGGTTTTAAATATTCTAAAAATCCCGCATTAAAAGACCATATTAAAGCAATCAACTTAATTGATAATAAAGACAAATTATTTGCTCATCTTAGCTCTAATAAAATATTATCCTTTGTAAATTTAGAAAAATATCAACCAGCATCAAATACTGATTCTGTTCAATCAGATTTAGATCAAATTAGTAATCAAAATAAATTTTTTAGAGTCGTCTCTTTGCCAAATGCTATAAGCGAAGATTCTTTTGTGCAATATATTATGTATAGAAACTTAGAGCATAAAATTATGCTCGAAGTAAAGCAGGCTCGACAAGAAGCAGAAAAAACCGCTCGAGATAAAGCAATAAGAAAAGCCCAAGAAGAAGCTCTTGAAAAAGCTCGAATAAAAGCCGAAAAAACCGCTTTGCAAGAAAAAATAAAAGCCAAAAAAAGAGCAATTAAAGAAGAAAAAACTGCTCGCCAAGAAGAGTTTAAGAGGGTTTTGCAAGAAAAAAGAAAAGCTCAAGATGAAGAAAAAAGAAAAGCTCAGGAAGAGGCTATTGAAAAAGCTCAAAGAGAAGCTGAAAATAAAAGACTTGAAGAAGAAAGATTGGCGAAAGATAAAGCTGAAAAAAAATTAAAAAAAGCTCAAGAAAGAGAATTAAAAAGAGAAAATTTTTTAAAACAAAAAGAATTAGAGTTGCAACAACAAAAAGCACTTGCTGAGCAATTAAAAAAAGATGAAGAAAAAAGACAGCAAGAGTTAAAAGATGCCAGTTTAATCAAAGATAAAATTATAAAAAAAACTACTGAAAATTTTCAAAAATTTCAGCCCTTTTTTGATTTTTTAAGAAAAAAAAGATATTTAGATGTTGAAGAGATCGGTTTTTTTGGTAGCGGGGTCTATAAAGAGTTATTAACCGAGGTTTCGCCATCAAAAGATTTTAGTGATTTTCCAAAATCCGATTTTGATTTTTACTGCATTCCAACATCTCAAGAATCGCAAGGTATATTTAGAATATGTCCAAATGAATTAGGAGCGAGAATAAATTTTTTATCCCTGCTTGAAGAATTTAACAAGGAAAATCCCGATATGCAAATTAGTTTATTAAATGAAAGTAACATTAGAAGCAGTGTAAATTATGGCAGAGGTGTAAAAAAATCATTAAACTTTAAGTTAGTTGCTACCTTTTTTGATGATAAAACTGCCCAAGAAACAATTGAGTTTGATTTAAATTTTTATAATCAATTTTCGGTATCGGAAAAATTACAATGGCAAATAAACCTAGAGAGAGTAATTCTAAGTCAAGATTACAATGGTAATTTTTCTTTAAAATTAAATCATAGTAACTCTGACAACGATCAAAATATTGAAGAATTTATTGTTATGGCTCAAAAACAATCTGGGCCAGAAAATTTTCTCACCGCAATTAATCCAGTCGCTGATAAATTTATCGATAGAATTGTAAATAAAAAAGGTGCTTACAAATATTTTAGTGATAACGAGCTAAATCAACTTAAATTAGTTCTAGTTGATAGATATAAAGAAAAATTAACTACAGAATTAAGCTTTTATAATGATTATTTACAACTTAAAATTGCCGATAATGAAGAAAGTAAAAAAGCCAAAAAATCCGATTATGAAAAAATAATCAAGGCAGTTGAAAATGACCCCATTTTGTCGCAATTAATTGCCGAAAAATCTCCAGCATTATCGGTAAGATTAGCAAAATCTGAAGAAGTAAAAGAAGTTAAAAAAACAACAACCGCTCATCATTTTGTTTTATGATAATAGTAAAACTTACTGATTTTTTTAAACAAATCTTAAGAGTTGAAGAATTTTTTTGCTGTTGCGGGGTTTAAAATTTAAAAAAGAAATTTTATTTTAATATAAAATTAATTTTTTTCGATCTCACTACGAGCAAGTTGGTCAGCGATTTCATTATATTTATCACCCGAATGACCCTTAACCCATTTCCATTGAATTGTATGTTTTGAACATTCAATATCAAGTTTTTGCCATAGCTCAACATTTTTAACTGGTTTGCGATCTGAAGTTTTCCAGCCGTTTTTTTTCCAGTTAGAAATCCATTTTGTGATGCCGTCCATAACATATTTACTATCGGTGTAAATAATTATATCGCATGATCTCTTAAGTGTTTTTAAAGCCTCGATAACGGCGGTGATTTCCATTTGATTGTTGGTGGTTTCTCGTAAAAAACCAGAAATTTCTTTATAATTATCGCGATACATCAAGACCGCTCCATATCCACCTTTGCCGGGATTACCCGAACATGCTCCATCGGTGTAGATAATAATTTTATCAGAATTGTTGGGTGGTGATTTAATCATGTGTTATTTTATAGTTAGTCTTTGAGATTTTTTGATACCAGAATTAATAGTTTTGGTTATTAAATTTTGTAATTTATTATTTTTAATAAGAACCTTTAAAGCTGAAGCGGTAACCCCTTTTTTGCTAGCTACAATTGATCTTAAATCAGAAAAATCAATATTGTTATTGGCACTTATCAATGAAGTTCCGAGAAATAATTCTTGAACTAATTTGTGAGCAATTTCTGCGGGAATTTGTTGATTTATCGTTAAGTTTTTAAATATTTCTTGCATTAAAAAAATATATGCCGGACCACAACCAAATAAGGCGGTAAGTGGGTGAAATAATTCTTGATTTAAAACTTCAAAGGCATAACCACAATTGGCAAAAATATTTTTAATTGAGTCTTTTTCGATTGCAAGACAATTATAAAAATAAAGAGGGATTATGCCGTGATTAACCTCGATGGCAATGTTTGGCATGGCACGAACAATTTTGGTAGATTGACCAAAAATTTTTAGAAAAAAATCAGTTTCTTTGCCAGCTAAAATCGAGACAAAAATGGTATTTGATGAATAAATTTTTGAGTCTTTAAGTTGTTGTAAAATTTTTTGGCTATTTTGCGGTTTTATACAGATAAAAACGATATTAGCGACATAATTTTGCGGGATTTTGTCGAAGGAATCGATATATTTTAAACCTTCAATTTTATTATCATTAGTGGGTTTTAAAATTAAAAAATCATTTGCAGAATAAATATTATTTTTAATTAGGTTGTTAGCAATTATTTTGCCCATTTTTCCGCAACCTAAGAAAAAAATATTTGTTTTATTCATAAATATTTAAGAAATTAAATTATGCTTTGCGATCAGCAATAGCTTGTTTAATTTTACCAATTGCACGAGCAGGGTTTAAACCTTTTGGACAAGTTTGGGTGCAATTCATGATTGTATGGCAACGATAAAGTTTAAAAGGATCTTCTAATTCATCGAGCCTTTCTGCAGTAGCCTCATCGCGAGAATCAACAATCCATCTTTGGGCTTGTAATAAAATTGCTGGTCCTAAATATTTTTCGCTATTCCACCAATAGCTCGGACATGAAGTTGAGCAACAAGCACATAAAATACATTCATATAAGCCATCGAGTTTTTCTCGATCTTCAGGAGATTGCTCTCTTTCTTTTTGCGGATTTTCGGGTTCAGAAGCTTGGAGCCAAGGTTTAATTGATTTATATTGAGCATAAAAATGAGTTAAATCAGGGACTAAATCCTTGATAACTGGCATATGTGGTAATGGATAAATTTTAACCGTTTTTGAACTGCAATCGGCGATAGATTTAGTGCAGGCAAGTGTATTGCTACCGTCAATATTCATGGCACAAGAGCCACAGATACCTTCGCGACATGAACGACGAAAAGTTAGAGTTGAATCTTGCTCGGATTTCATTTTGATTAGAGCATCTAAAACCATCGGACCACATTTATCAAGGTCAATTTCGAAGCGATCAATATGTGGGTTTTTTTGTTCAGAATCTTCGGGATCGTAGCGATAAACTTCAAATGTTTTAACATTTTTGGCATCTTTATCAGCTTTAAAAACCTTAGAATTTTTATTATCTATTTTAGAATTTTTTGGTAATGTAAATTCAGCCATATTTTTTAAATTTTGAAATTAATAAACTCGTTTTTTAGGAGGAAAAGATTGAACATCATTGGTCAAGCTTTTAAGTATAACTTCACGGTAATCAATGTTGGTTTTGGCATTGTCATCGCACCAAATAATTGAGTGCTTTAACCAATTTTCGTCATCGCGGTCTTGGAAATCATCACGAGCATGAGCACCACGACTTTCTTTGCGATTTAAAGCACTTGCAATAGTGACCAATGCTTGAGAGCGAAGATTATCGAGCTCTAATGCTTCTATCAAATCGCTATTCCAAATAAGGCCACGATCATTAACCAATAAATCTTCGAAAGATAAAAATATTTGTTTCATTTTATCTAAACCTTCTTGTAATGTTTTTTCGGTTCTAAATACCGCCGCATGTTTTTGCATACAATTTTGCATTTCAGAGCGAATTTTAGCAGTAGGCGAACCACCTTTGGCATTTCGTAATTTTTCTAAACGAGCAATAGAATTTTCGCCAGCATTAGTTTTGAAATCATTGTGTTTAGAATTTGGCTCAATAATTTCGCTGGCCCTGATGGCAGAAGCTCGACCAAACACCACTAAATCTAGTAATGAGTTAGAACCTAAGCGATTGGCACCATGAACAGAAACACAACCAGCTTCACCAATTGCCATTAAACCTTGAACAATTTCTGGTTTACCATTTTTAATATTAAGAACTTCACCTTTATAATTGGTTGGGATACCACCCATATTGTAGTGAACGGTTGGCAATACAGGAATAGGTTGTTTAGTTACATCGACACCAGCAAATATTTTGGCGGTTTCAGAAATACCGGGTAGTCTTTCGTGAAGAACTTTAGGCTCAAGATGATTGAGATGTAAAAAAATATGATCTTTATTTTCTCCGACACCTCTACCAGCCATAATTTCCATGGTCATAGCACGAGAAACCACATCGCGACTGGCTAAATCTTTAGCACTTGGAGCATATCGCTCCATAAATCTTTCGCCTTCAGAATTAACTAGATAGCCTCCTTCACCACGAGCTCCTTCGGTGATTAAGCAACCTGAACCATAAACCCCAGTAGGGTGAAATTGGACAAACTCCATATCTTGTAAAGGCAAGCCAGCTCTTAAGACCATGCCACCACCATCGCCAGTGCAGGTGTGAGCTGAAGTAGCTGAAAAATAGGCTCGACCATAACCACCAGTTGCTAAAACAACCATATGAGCCTTGAATCGATGAATGGTGCCATCAAGCAAAGATAAGGCAATAACTCCGCGACAAACTCCGTCTTCCATGATTAAGTCGAGAGCGAAATATTCGATGAAAAATTGAGCATTATGTTTTAATGATTGTTGATATAAGGTGTGTAATATTGCATGACCTGTGCGATCAGCGGCTGCACAAGTTCTTTGGGCAGGACCTCCTTCGCCAAATTTTTTAGTCATGCCACCGAAAGGTCTTTGGTAAATTTTGCCTTCTTTGGTGCGAGAAAAAGGGACACCGTAATGCTCTAGCTCGATGATAGCATCAGGTGCTTCTTTACACATATATTCGATTGCATCTTGATCACCAAGCCAATCTGAGCCTTTGATGGTGTCATACATGTGCCATCGCCAATCATCATCACCCATATTGCCCAAAGCCGCAGAAATACCGCCTTGAGCTGCCACAGTGTGAGAGCGAGTTGGAAATACTTTAGAAATGCAAGCTGTGGATAAACCTTTTTGAGCCATTCCGAATGTTGATCTAAGGCCAGAACCTCCAGCACCAACAACAACAACATCAAATTCATGGTCTATGATTGAATAATTGGCAATTTTTGTTTCAGACATTTTAAATTTTAATTTAGTTAATTAAATGAAGTTTTAATATTGCTAATATAACCGCTGTAGCAGTTGTAATAGAAGTAAAATTTACCAGCATAATGTAAAAATGCACCTTAGCTTTATTGGTGACATAATCTTCGATGATAACTCTCATGCCAAGTGAGCCATGATAAAGTGAGGTTGAGAAAAATAAAATTGCCATAAATGCATTTAAAGGATATGCAAAAAAAACTGGCAAATAACCTTCGGGGTCGAGAGCAATTTCGACCAAAGATAGAACGAGCCAGATAACTAGCGGGATAAGAGCCACCGCAGAAATTCTTTGAACTAACCAATGATGAAAACCATTTTTTGTAGAAGGAGCAATTTCAATTTTTTTCATAATTAAAATAATTTTAGGTATAATGTTGTGATAATAGTTGCGACTGTTAACAATGTTGCGGTGATAATTGATAGATATCCAGTGATTTTAGCGGTTTTTAATCTAAAACCTTTGCCAATATCCCAGAATAGGTGCCTAATGCCGTTGCAAAAGTGATAATATAACGAAAAAACTATAGCAATAATTGCCCCAAAAAATAAAGTTTTTAAAATATTAGTTATCATGCATTCACAACTTTCTTGTTCTGTAATTGAGCCAAAATTATAAGTGTAATAAACAATAAACCAAGCGATAATTAATATTGAAAAATATAATGCGACACCTGTTAAGCGATGCATAATTGATGAAATTGATGAAATATTCCAGCGATAAATTTGTAGGTGAGGTGAGGTTGGTAATGTTTTGGCGGTAGTTTTGTTTTTTTTATTATCTGACATCGTTTTAAAAATAATTTGTTAAAAGATAAAAAAATTCTTATATAATTTACAACTCTTAATTGATTCTTACAACAAAAAAATAAATAATTTAAAAAAAAATTTTAATTTCCTAAATTTTAATGAAAAAAAATAACAAAATTATTTTCGGAATTGGTTCAAACCTTGGAGACCGTCAACAAAATTTAAATATTGCTATCGATAAATTATCTAAGTATCTAAATTTAAATAATTTAAAAATTTCAACAATTTATAAAAATCCTGCATTGCTCCCCCTAGATGCTCCTTCATCATGGAATATTGAATTTTTCAATATTGCTATGTCTGCCGAAATTAATCTTGAAAAATATTCATTTGAAAAAATTTTAAATATTGTTAAAAAAATCGAATCAGAAATTGGCAGAAAATCTTCGGCAAGGTGGTCGCCCCGCGAAATTGATATAGATATTTTAATTATTGATGAAATCATTTATAAAAATGATGATGTCTTAAATATACCTCATATTGGCTTATTTGTTCGAGATTTTTTTTATAAAACAACACAAGAAATTGAACCGCAAATGTTAGAAAATATAAGAAATAAAATTAACGATTTGAATTAACTAATTTTATATCGGCATCAACCATCATTTTAACTAATTCAGTAAATTTAATTTTTGGCTTCCAGTTGAGTTTGTTGTATGCTTTTGAAGCATCGCCGATTAGCAAATCTACTTCAGCTGGGCGAAAATATTTTTCATCAATTGCGATATAATCTTGCCAATTTAAACCTACATAATCAAAGGCGGTTTGTAAAAAATCTTTGACGGAATTTGTTTCACCAGTAGCAATAACATAATCATCGGGTTTATCTTGCTGGAGCATCAGCCACATCGCCTCAACATAATCACCAGCGAAACCCCAATCTCGTTTGGCATCAAGATTACCAAGATAAATTTTGTTAATTTTTTTAGCTAAAATTTGTGCCAACCCGTAAGTAATTTTTCGAGTGACAAATGTTTGCCCTCTGCGAGGCGATTCGTGATTAAATAAAATACCGCTACAGGCAAAAATATTATAGCTTTCGCGATAATTGATGGTTAGCCAATGGCTATAAAGCTTAGCACAAGCATATGGGCTTCGTGGATAAAACGGAGTAGTTTCGTTTTGTGGAACTGCTTGAACTTTTCCAAACATTTCGCTAGATGATGCTTGATAAAATTTGGTATTAATTCTAGTATCACGAATTGCATCAAGTATGCGACAAGTGCCATTAGCATCAATATCGGTGGTATATTCTGGAATATCGAAGCTAACTCTAACATGGCTTTGAGCACCTAAATTATAGATTTCGTCGGGAACGATTTTTTCGATAATACGAGATAAAGAAGAGCTATCGCTAAGGTCAGCAAAATGCAAAAATAAAGAATTATTATAAATATTGCTATCATTATAAAGATGGTCGATTCGACCTGTATTAAAAGAGCTTGACCTTCTGATGATGCCATGAACTTCGTAACCTTTTGCTAACAATAATTCAGTTAAATATGAGCCATCTTGACCAGTAATGCCAGTGATTAAAGCTTTTTTAGAATTTATTTTGGTAGGTAAAGTTTTATTCATGGTTATTTAACAGAGATAAAAAGATGGTCGGGGCGGAGAGATTTGAACTCCCGACCCTCTGGTCCCAAACCAGATGCGCTAGCCAGACTGCGCTACGCCCCGAATTGATAATTTAAACAATAAAATAAGCTTGATTTAAAAAATTTATTTAAATCAACACTAAAAATAAAATTTATAATAAAATCATTAAAAACAAATAATATATTGATAAAGTTTGAATAATTTTAAAAATTATTACTTGTGTTTAAAAAATATTTAATTTATAAATTATTATATTGTTGTTTTTTTTGTAAATACAATAAAACATTATTCACCAATAAATGTCAACCATGAAAATTAAATTTATTTTAAATAAAAATTCTTTTATAGTTTTTTTATTCACATTAATTTACTCCCTTAACCCCTCTAAATCAATAGCTTGGACTGGCTATGATTATTTTTTAAAAACCGAAATTGATATTGGTGTTGGAAACTTAGTTCGCGAAGGATATGTTATCCAATTTTATGATAGTAAGGATGATAATTTTCGCACTGCAAAGGTAAATTCGATTCAATCAGTTGCTGGCGGGACAGAAATCATTGTTTTTGACCTTGATAGTAAAAAAGAACGACAATTTATTATGCATTAAAAAAATTTGGCAAAAATATTGAAATTATTGGTTTAAAAAATATCTTAAATAAAATTAATAATTTTTTATAAATCAAGTTATGAACATTGAAAAATTTACTGAAAAATCGCAAAATATTCTTAGCAGTTCGCAAGCTGTTGCTTTAAGCATGTCGCATCAAAAACTAATGCCCGAACACTTAGTTCAGGCGATGATCGATGACAATGATGGTTTATTGCAAAAAATTATTAGTTTATGCGATGGAAATTTTCAAATTTTATCAGCTGAAATTTCTCAATCATTAAAAAAAATCCCTAAAGTTGAGGGCAGTGGTGCTTCATCAATTTCCATGTCGCAAGAATTCGCTCGAGTTTTAATGTTATCAGAAAAAATTGCTAAAAAAAATCAAGATCAATTTGTATCACTAGAAATTATTTTACTTGCTATTCTTGAAGACGAAAACAATAACGGAGCATCAGCAATCAAGGCTTGCGGAGTTTCTATCCAAACCTTAAGAACCGCAATTAACCAAATTAGAGCTGGCAAAACTGCCAATTCACAATCATCAGAAAATACTTATCGAGCACTCGAAAAATATTCTCAAGACCTTACAAAAAAAGCTCGCGATGGCAAAATTGACCCAGTTATTGGTCGCGATGAAGAAATCCGCCGAGCGATGCAAGTTTTATCACGAAGAACCAAAAATAATCCAGTTTTAATTGGGCAACCGGGAGTTGGTAAAACCGCAATAGTTGAGGGTTTAGCCATCAGAATTATTAATGGCGATGTCCCAGAAAGCTTAAAAAATAAAAAATTAATGGCCCTTGATATGGGTTCGCTAATTGCTGGTGCTAAATTTCGTGGCGAGTTTGAAGAAAGGCTCAAGGCGGTTCTTCATGAAATTGAAAATAATGATGATGTTATTTTATTTATCGATGAACTTCATTTATTGGTAGGTGCTGGCAAAACTGACGGAGCTATGGATGCTTCAAACCTTCTAAAACCAGCATTGGCAAGAGGTACCCTTCATTGCATCGGAGCAACAACTCTCGATGAATATCGTAAATATATCGAAAAAGACCCAGCACTTGCTCGCAGATTTCAAGCGGTTTACACAGAAGAGCCTTCAATCGAAGATACCATTTCAATCTTGCGAGGCATTAAAGAAAAATACGAAGTTCATCACGGTATTAAAATCAAAGATTCCGCTCTTATTTCTGCTGTTTTGTTATCTCATCGCTATATTACCGATCGATTTTTACCCGATAAAGCCATTGATTTGATTGACGAATCTGCCAGTGCCTTAAAAATCGAGCTCGATTCTAAACCAACCGAACTCGATGAAATTGATCGCAAAATTATTCAATATAAAATCGAAATTGAAGCCCTCAAAAAAGAAGATGATAATTCTTCAAAAGAAAGACTTGAAAAAATTAAGCTAGAACTCAACAATCTTGAAAAGAAATCTCAAGATTTAACCACAATTTGGTTAGCTGAAAAAAATAAAAGAATTAAAATTAACGAACTTAAATCTAAATTAGAAAATTACAAATTTGAACTTGAAAAGTCTCAGCGAGAAGGCAATCTTCAAAAGGCTGGAGAAATTGCCTATGGTAAAATTCCTGAAATTCAAAAAGAACTTGAAAACCTTGATAAATCAGCCCAAGACCATCTTGTTAGAGAGGCGGTTTCCGAAGAAGATATTGCCCAAATAATCGCTAAAATAACTGGCATTCCTCTTGATAAAATAATTTCTGGCGAAAAAGAAAAACTCCTTAAGATGGAAGAAATCCTCAGTCAAAGAGTTGTTGGTCAAGATAAAGCTCTTCATGCTATTTCTAATGCGGTTCGCAGAGCTCGAGCGGGTTTGCAAGATGTTCACCGACCAATTGGTTCATTTTTATTTTTAGGCCCAACTGGTGTTGGTAAAACCGAAATTTCTAAAACACTTGCCGAATTTTTATTCGATGATGAATCAGCAATTTTACGAATTGACATGAGTGAATTTATGGAAAAGCATGCGGTTGCTCGCTTAATTGGTGCTCCTCCCGGATATGTTGGTTACGAACAAGGAGGCTTGCTAACTGAAGCAGTTCGAAGAAGGCCATATCAAGTAATTTTGTTTGACGAAGTTGAAAAGGCTCATCACGAAGTCTTTAATATTTTATTACAAGTTCTTGATGATGGTCGCTTAACTGACTCTCTCGGCAATGTAGTTAATTTTACAAATACCATTATTATCTTAACTTCAAATCTAGGCTCACAATTTTTGATAGATATTGATATTGAAGACGAAGAAATTGAAAATGCAATTTTATCCGCTGAAAAAAATGTCATGGATACCGTTAGGGGGCATTTTAGACCAGAATTTTTAAATCGATTAGATGAAATTATAATATTTAAAAAATTAAATCGTCTCAATATGGATAAAATTGTTGCGGTGCAATTTGCTAGGTTAAATAATCGCTTAAAATCTCGTAATATTTCACTTCAACTTGATGATACTGCTTTACATTATTTGGCAAATAAGGGTTATGATTCTAGCTACGGTGCTCGCCCTTTAAAAAGAATTATTCAACGAGAAATTGAAAATATTTTAGCTAATAAAATTCTACAAGGAAAAATCAATGATGGCGATTTAATTAAAATTTCTTATGCTAACGACACTCTTAAATTTAATAATGAAATATAAATAATTTCTATTTTTTAAACAGAAAATTTAAGGTTTTAAAATTAAATAATTTTAATAAAATTTATTTAAATAAAATAATGGCAATTATTAGAAGCTATATTTTTATTCTCATCAAATCTTTTAGTAATTATCCTTAAAAGATTTTTTTTTAAATTTTTTTATAAAAATTTTTAAATTTGATATTTTTAAGTTTCAATATAATAAGCGATCATCAATATTAATATTATTTTTTAATGATTTACAATATCG
>JACCDO010294907.1_pt1 | contig 16219 bp, 14 predicted proteins | sample 7446101 | NCBI WGS metagenome assembly JACCDO01 (sample SAMN15323440, study PRJNA562643) | freshwater metagenome | isolation source: river surface water | place: USA:Blue River Watershed | collected 2017-08-16
CGACCGGTCTTGACTTAGTGTCGGGTGATGCATACAGTATCAACAACACGACGGTTTTGTCGGCCACGGCACTTGGAAGTGGCATCACGTCGTCATCACTAACAAGTGTTGGCGCACTGACATCCGGGTCAATCGCAAGTGGCTTTGGAACGATTTCGACGGCCAACGATATCACGACCACAAAAATTGTTAATTTAAATAATGATGCGTCGGCCGATAGTTTATCCGGTATTAGTTCATTACTCGGAAGATTAACGCTTGGACTTGGCGCTGATCTCAACTTATACCACGGCGGAACAAATTCATATGTGGTTAATACGACCGGCGATCTTATTATTGCGACAGATGGTGTGTCGGCTGGTGGTATTATTTTGGATACTGAAGATGACACAGTTGAAATTAAATATTCTTCAGTGCTTGGCGCTACATTCTCAGCGACCGGTCTTGACTTAGTGTCGGGTGATGCATACAGTATCAACAACACGACGGTTTTGTCGGCCACGGCACTTGGAAGTGGCGTCACGTCGTCATCGCTAACAAGTGTTGGCACATTGTCGAGTTTAACTATTTCTGGTAACTTAACGGTCGATACAAATACATTATTCGTCGATGCATCGGGTAATAAAGTAGGCATACGTAACGTATCACCAGCATCCACATTTCATGTATCGGAAAGCAGCACATCCACCGGCGCAACCGCGGGTGTTACAATTGAACAATCGAGCACTGGAGACGCAATATTACAATTTCTACTAACTGGGGCTCAACGCTATGTTATGGGAATCGATAATTCAGATGGTGATAAATTCAAAATTGCCACCAGTGCGGATCTCGTAAGTGATGTAAAATTCAGTATCGATTCGACTAACGGGTTTGTTGGTATAAACAATACAACGCCAAGTGTTCAGTTAGATGTGACCGGGGATTGTAAGATCTCGGGAACATTATCGGTTCCCACAAATGCCGAGGGCATCGCCATTGGCGCAAACACAAATTTGGTAGAATCAAGTGGTGTTAATTTTAGTCTAGCGACTACTGAAGCATTATTGCTTAACTGTAGCGGCACCACAACCACTAATGCACTACGGCTCGGAACCGCAACAAGCGCAACTAAATTTCAAATTCAGAGCAACGCAGCATCGTCCTTACTCGAGGTTGATGGTTCTGGGCTCGTAACAATACAACAAATTTTAATTGACAACACTGGGATATATCCATCAACAGACAATACTGAAAACCTTGGAAGCGTAAACAATCATTGGGCAATCACACATGTTCGTAATGTTAGATGTGTTGTAGGAACAGGGAATATGACATTCTCCACCGGAACTAGTGGCAGCGCAACAAATCGATTTGTTATCGAAGGAACCAGTGGTCATCTTAAACCACAAGCAGATAACACATACGACTTGGGCTCTGGTGGTCTGCGAATGCGAACGATTTTCGCCGGCACGGGAACCATCAACACTAGCGATCGCAATGAGAAAAATACAATCACAGAACTCAATTCAACAGATATGTTAAGCTTCGTTGAAGAATTAACGCCGGTTAGTTATAAGTTTAATGGACGCACTAGAACGCATTTTGGTATGGTAGCGCAAGATGTCAAAGAGGCCATCAGACAAAAAATATCGAATGAGCCAGAAATCATAGGGTTATGGTGTAGAGATCCATTGGTTAATGTGGATGAAGAAGGAAATGAAACATTGCGAACTGATGATAACGGCGAAGTATTATACCGCGAGGGTCTGCGATATGACGAATTTATCGGAATTTTAATTTCGGCAGTTCAAGAATTATCCTCACAGAACAAACAATTGAGTGAACGTGTGGAAGTTTTAAGTGATACTGTTGTAAGATTAGTTGCTTAGTTGCTTAGTTGCTTAGTTGCTTAGTTGATTGGTTGATTGGTTGATTGGTTGATTGGTTGATTGGTTGATTGGTTGATTGGTTGATTGGTTGATTAATTTGTAGAATATTTTTTTGCTTCCATAATAAATGTATAATTTTATACCACCGCAAAAAATATCCGGCATAATATACATAACATTCTCTATATCCATATTTTGCATATCTTGCATATTTTATACATCAATAATGCAACAGCTAACGACGATTGATACATTAGAAGCAAAAAATCATTTCTCAAATGGCTCAAGTATTCATGGAACAACTTTATCAAAACACGGTGCCCGTTTAGTTGAATCAATTACCGATCAAGGCCATTATTACCAACAAAGAAATAAAGTTCAATCATCTGATATTGCGGCCGGCGATTCATTTGGTATTGCTGTCCGCGTTTCGCCAGACGGCCAATACTTTATAGCCGGCGCTGTAACGGAGAGTGCGAATGGAACCGATGCCGGCGCAGCGTATATATTTGTGCGTTCAGGAACATCATGGACGCAACAAGCTAAATTACTTTCACAATATGCAACGGCCGGTACACAATCTGGGTCTGATGTCGCAATAAATGCAAACGGCGAATATGCCGCAGTTGGAATCATTCGCTATAGCGTCACCGCGACAAATGCGGGTGCCGTCGCCATCTTTAAACGCAATGGCACAACATGGACCGAGCAAACGTTATTAGAAGCCGGCGATCCAACGGCGAGCGGATTCTTTGGACTATCAATCCATATGGCACCTGATGCATCGTATCTATTTGTTTCGGCAATTGGTACAGGCGGTGGCGCCGTATATGTTTTTACTAGAACAAATGACACTTGGACGCAACAAGCAAAGGTCCAAGGTAGTGACACAGAGAGTGGTGACTCATTCGGAGCTGCCATACACGCGAACGGAAATTCGAACATGCTGGCCGTTAGCGCAACTGGCGAGGACACCGGCGCAAGTGCGGCCGGTGCTGTGTATGTATTTTCGCGCAGTGGATCGACTTGGTCACAACAAGTAAAGATTACGGATCCGTCGCCCACACTTAGCGGAAATTTCGGCAAAGGTGTTTTACTTAATGAAGATGCCGATGTTTTGGTTATAGGATCTGGCGACGGTATAACCTTTAATGGCGGAACAATAAGTATATACACGCGCGGCGGAATAACATGGACGCTGAACAAGCAGATTGGTGAATTGCGCGCAAATGTAAGCGCCAAATTAGGAAATAATATGGCCATATCAACGGACGGCACCTACATTTATTCGACGCGAACACTGAGTGGTGCGCCCGACGAGATAATCGTTTATAAACGCGCCGGAAATACATGGTATCAATGGCAGGGACTTTCAACATCTGACATAGACAACGATGATTCATTTGCGGATATATCATGCAGTGCTGATGGGCGTTATATATTAGTTGGCGTTTACAACGAGGACACTGGAGGCACTGATGCCGGCGCCGTATATGTTTTTGAAGCCGGTCCTGCACAAAAAATGATAGCGCATGGCGTTCAAGTGGAGACATCGGCAACCAGCGCCATCACAATACAAGATAATGTTAGTGTGTTGCAATATACCGGCACTCCATCGGCATCCATTGTTATTACGACGCCGCCATATCCAGTAGATGGTCAATTATTGGTAATATCACTCGGCGCAAATAGCGCGACGTTCGACGCGACAGTTCAATTGCAATTCACGCCTAATTTAGTTGGATTCACGGATGGAACTGATATCAGCGTCGCTAATGCGGTACTAGTGCTGCTATTTCAATCGTCTCTTCAATCATGGCTTGTGATTAGCAAAATAATTTAATATGTTAATGTGTTGATAACGAAAAAACGAAATAACGAAAAACGAAATAACAAGATAATAAGATAACGAAAAAAAGAGTGGAAAAACTAACCACACCAGCGTCATCACATGACGCACACACGGCACTACTGGCCATCACACACACACACACACACACACACCCACACCCACGCGCTTACGCACGTGACACACACGGCACTACTGGCCATCACATCCCTTCCTCGCAATCTAGACAACGAGAACTTCGTCGAACCGTGAGAGGTATCGAGCCGTCACTTCATCGTCGTCCAACACTCCCACGTCTTCGTTGGACGGGTCGGTCTCGCCTTCGCGCGCTACGATTTCAAGTTGTGAAAGAGTCGCACCCAATTCCCGTTGTATTTTGTCCACGTTGGCGTTGTGTAACACAGCGCGAGATCGCTCCGTGAATTCAGCCCAGTATTTCGTAATGAGCTGGTCATATTCTTCACGAAGTTTGGCGTGTTCCGCTTCCAACGACGTCAATTCATCAGTCGTCATCAGGTAGCTTTTCTCCCACTTTTCGCTGGCCTCAACCTCTGTCTTCAACGACGCCAAGAGCCTCTCAGCCTCATTTGCCATCCTGGTAATGTCCTCCTCGTACTTCTTCAGCTGTGGCAAAAGTGGAGTTTGGTCGTTATACTGCACCACAGTCTTCGACTCCAGCAGTTCGATGGTCAACTCGCTGAAAGTTTTTTTGAGGTCTTCCTGCATCCGCGCGGTGAGCTCGTCCCCAACACGTACAAGCTCGAGATGTGACGTTTCGTTTTCCTCCTCAAGGGCTTTCACTCGAAATTGTACCTCTGTGAGCTGCGCCTTGAGCGAGTTGCAAGTCGCCTGCGCCTTGCTGGATTGCGCGAGAGCGGCATCGTACGCTTGTTTGCGCAACTTGAGCCTCTGATTTTCATCGCTGAGCTGTCCGACTTGTGTCTCGAGTTGGTCCACCTTCTCAACGAGTGTTGCATCGGCCCTGCGTTGAGCTTCGAGAATTTCAAACTCCCCCTTGAGACTCTCATGTTCTGCCTGGAGTTTCTCGCGTGCTTGAGAAAGTTCCGCGTTCTGCTCCCGAATGGTCGCGAGCTGCGCTTCCTTCTCAGCGAGAATGAACTGCTGGGTCTCGTCAGTCACACGACATACAGCCTCATGTTGTTCTTTGAGTTGCGTAATCTCGGCCTTCATGGTTGTGTTCTGCTCTGCAAGACGCTCGGATGTTTCAATCGACTCATGTACCATCCTTTCAAACTTCGTTTTTTCCACGGAAATCAGCTTGAGTGTCTCAGTGAGCGCGTCATGTTCTCCCTGCAGAGTCTCATACCGTGTGTTGATAATGACGTACAAGGCGCGGCAAGTTGCATATTCCGACTCGTGAACTGCGTGCTCGTTTTCCAAGGCGGAAATCTTGGCCTCTTGTTGCTCGCATTTCACGCGCTCGGCTTGCAACGCGAGAACCTCAGCATCTCGGTTTTCCAAACTCGTGATTTTGTTGGCTTGTTCTTGGACCATTCGCTCTGCGTTTTCAAGTTGCTGCTTGAGCTGCGATTTTTCATGCTCGAGCCGCTCAATCGTCTCCGATAACTCTTGTTGTCGTTGCTCGAATTTCACGCGCTCGGCTTGCAACGCGAGAACCTCAGCATCTCGGTTTTCCAAACTCGAGATTTTGTTGGCTTGTTCTCCGACTTGTCGAATTGAGACATCGAGTTGCTGGTGGAGGTATTTGAGCTCTTCTGCGCGAGCATCGAACTCTTGTCGTTCTTGCCTCCAGACTCGTTCTTTGGCAACGATTGAGGAACGAACGTCAGCCAACTCAACCTCGAACCCTTGAGCGAGAGATTGAAACCGTTTCTTCTGGGCAACCTCCTCATGGAGTTGCCGACGGAGGTATTTGAGCTCTTCTGCGCGAGCATCGAACTTTTCTGCGGGGGTATGTTGGCTTTCGTCCTCCGTGACCTCCTCGTGAATCTCTTCACCGTGTTCGTTTCTGGGAATGAACTTGAATTCATTGGTGAGATCTCCCCAAACCGTCTTATCATCACGTCTTTGCGCAACCATCTCGTTAAGATTCAGCGGGGGTCTCGGATGTCTCACTTGATGGACTGCCTCAGCCACTGATGCGGCTGGCTGCAGTGGCTGTGCTGCTGCGACTGGCTGCAGTGGCTGTGCACTTGCGGTCGCTGCCGGTGACCATGCACTTGCAGTTGGTGCCGGTGCCGGTGACCATGCACTTGCGGTCGCTGCCGATGGCAGTGCACTTGCAGCATTCTCTGCGTCTTTCACAGCTTCTTTGAACATGCGGACAAATGAAGCAGTGTCAGTAACTTTGCATGGCATTTTGAAGTGCTTCTTCGCAACATCTGGGACCGTCATCGATGACACTTCTTCCAATGCCGTGCTCCACTTAGCAGAGGTCTCGTTTTTGCAACCAGGAAACACTGTCTTCACGTGAGCAGCCGTGTTCCGATCGCCCGCAGCTTTCGTCAACCGCATGATGGTTTCAAAAGTCACGTCCGTCATCTCTCAAAGTTTTTCTCTCCAAAGTTTGTCTCTCCAAACACAAATCGCTCCAACGCCAACACTCACTCACAATCACTCACTCGCAACCAGAACAAATACCAACGCCGAAGCAGGTCTTGCACAAAAACACTCTTTTGGCAGGCCTGCCACATGGGAATAAAAAAATCAATATTTTTCTCATAAACAACATGGTTGAATTATTACAATTTTATATTAAAGAAACAACATCATATATGTTGGACGATGGAGGTCTGGTTGACCCGACGCGTCTTATACACGTGTTGCGGTGGGTTCAATTCCCACATCGTCTACTTTTTTTGCATCAAAAAAATGTTGCAACATTACGATAATGCAAAAAAAAATGAATAAAATATTTCGTAGTTGCTTGTTAAGCAATCCGCAACCGAATGACTCACCAAGTGACTCACAATCAGCCGACCCACAATCAGCCGACTCACAAAGCTGATATGGTTGCCGTGAATCACGAGAACCAACATTTAGTTGGTCCATACAGTTTGTTTGATTTAGTCAATGAGTATCCCAATAAACCATGGTGTATCGAAGCACTCATGTGTAACAACCATTTCATAATACCACCCGGAAAGGATGTGATTATTAATGGAATCTCTCTAAGGAGATACATCAACGATAACCGATACACGCAAAGAACATGTTCGGCGCATAGTTATAGGATAGTAAACAGAAGCGCTTTTGTTCATGACATAATTAAAACACAGCGTGTTAAAAATGTTTCGTTCGAAATCATTTTACTTTCTTATTCGTTTATTGATTGGCACATGATCTCATCGGACGAGAATATTACTCCGCGTATGGTTAGAGATAACATAAACAATCCGTGGAACTTTGAATTATTATCTAGTAATCAAATGGAACAACCACATTACAGATCGGAAACTCACAAGAGACTATTAGCGAGTGAAGTATCACAACTTGTGAAAGAGCATTTTCATAAGTTAAGATCTTCATAAGAGTGATAGCTTCGAATTTTTTTTAACAACACTATATGTCGAAACAAATAATAATTGAAATATGCATCGTTGAAATATACATCGTTGAAATATACATTGTTGAAGCATACATTATCGAAACACAGAACAATCACCGATTCAAAAGCAGTCGCTGAGTCAAAAGCAGTCGCCAATTCAAAAGCAGTCGCTGATTCAGAAACAACAAATGGAAACACATAAACCATCTCCGATGGCTAATTATTTAATTAAGCACTTTTCTAATAAACCGCTCGATTGGGAACATTTGACATTCCACCACGAAATTCCAATCCATTTGATTTTAAAACATTTAGATAAACCACTATGTTGGCATGCGATTTCGTCTTATGCATCGTGGGATATAATTATGACAAATCCAAGTCTGCCATGGAATTGGCATTTCATATCTAGTAATCACAAGATTACATGGGACATTATTCAAAATAATCCCACATATCCTTGGAATTGGCACAGTATTTCACAAAACCCAAATATATCATGGTATATAATTCGAGAAACCCTACGCGATAACCATAATATTCCATGGGATTGGAACGAAATATCTAGACATCCAAATATTACCTGGAATATCATTGTGGCAAACTTGCAGAACCCATTATATTACGGTGGTCCAATTCCATGGAATTGGAATTATATTTCAATGAACAAAAATATTATACCAAGTATCGTCATGGGAAATAAATTCTTGCCGGATGGAAAAATGACTCCGTGGAATTGGCAACTTTTACTTTCGCGGGCAGAAATGATTACAATAGAAATGATACAAGAAGCATACCTATTAGGAATACCAATTTGTTGGTATACTGTATCTAGGTATTATAAAGATCTTGATGTAGACAGTGAATATATTCGTTGGAATTTATCAGCATTATCTAAAAATAAACATCTTAACTGGCACACGATAGAACTTCGTTCCTGCGCACTCGCATCAAAATATAATCACGCTGGAAAAAATATTAATATCATTAATCTATGGGATTGGTATGAAATTTCTAAACATCCGAATATAACATGGGATATAATACAAACAAAGAAATTCTGGTCGATGGATCAACCAATCCAATTCCATGGAATTGATATCCCATGGGACTGGGATAAACATCCAGTCCCATGGGACTGGAATGGAATATCAATTAACCCAAATATAACATGGCAAATAGTGAAGACAAATTTATATTCGCCCGATGGGCAACAAACACCATGGAACTGGGAGTCAATCACAGTAAATCCAAATATCACATGGGATATTATTAAAGCAAACCCAAATTATCCGTGGCGCCTTGACAAGATTTCGAACAATCCAAATATATTAGTTCGCATAATCGAAAGCAACCCAAATATTCCATGGGATTGGGAAATCATATCAAGAAAAAATGAATTATCATATTGATAATATAGCAGACCCACAATTTCTCAAAGATGTCAACATACCAATTCCTTGACCTAATATTAGATGATCCGCATAAACCATGGGATTGGTTTGCAGTGTCGAGCAACCCAAATATTACATGGGATATTGTTTGCGAACTTAACAATCTGCCATGGAGCGAAACGGGCATATCAATGAACCCAAGCATTGGTATTGAAATAATAAAAAATAATCCTCAATATGATTGGGATTTCAACTACGTATCACAAAATCCAAATATCACATATAAAGATATACTTGACATCGGGATATATAAAGATTGGGATTGGGAATCGCTAGCATCAAATCATTCGATTAACTGGGTTAAACTCGCAAAAGAAACATCAATCGATTTTAGTCAATTCATTGATGAGGATCTACTAATTAAGTATCAATCATCGAGTCCATATGTTTCGTGGAAAACAATTGTGAATTCATTAGACTTACCTTGGGAATGGGATGGTATTTCAACAAATCCGAATATTACTTGGGATATCGTGAAATCCAATTTAGATAAACAGTGGAGCTGGTATCATTTATCTGCTCATCCAAATATTACAGTTGATACGATTATTGCGAACTCATCTGGTCATCCATGGAACTGGGACGCGGTATCATTAAACAAAAACTTAACATGGGAACATATCCAAAATAACCCTGAGATTCCATGGAATTGGAACAATATCTATATGAACCCAAGTATTCATGTTAATAATTTTGAAAATCTTGTTTCATTCGAGGATGCATCTATTAATCGAATATCATTTAATCCAAATTTGACTCCAAGTGTTGTGCGCGATAATGAAATTCGTTGGAACTGGTATGGGATTTCTCAGAACCCAATGGACCAACCGTTTTTCACTTCTAACCAGTATAAAAAAAATATGGCAAATAATTTATCAAAAACAATTTATACGGAGTTATTAGAACGCACATGTTATCCAACACGACATCCTTCAAATTATTTATCTATTAGCGATTGTGTTAATCATCCACTCTATGATTTATCGCAATCGGACTTAAATAGATTATAATAGATTCTTTTTTCTGCAAAAAAAAGAAAACTGTGGAACAATGCAAAACCACACAAACCACACAAACCACACAAACCACACAAACCACACAAACCACACAAACCACACAAACCACCTAGTTCAGACAGCATTGAACACAACAACCAATGTGTGGATGACCGGTTTCGACTCATCGAAACGCACCACTTTCAACTCATCAAAACTTGATGACGCGTGGAACTCGTAATGTCCAAAATCATCAGTGCCAGCAAAAGTGATGTATCCGATGAGCTTGCCTTTTTGTCCATGCACCACATATTCCATGGAATCAATGTCGCTCGGCTGGACATTGATGAACACGAAGGATTTCGATTTGAACCTGAGAAACTCCATGCCGTGCCACTCCTTGTTGCATTCGCGACACGTATCTTGGAATGGTTGTCCAGCGAGACCAGTTGCATTAATAACGAGAGGAGTTACAACCAAGCGACCACGAAGTGGGGTTTCGCGATCGATGCAACCACACACGCCATCGCGAACAATCAGTGCACCCCGATGAGCCAAACAACACTTCTCGATTTCCGGAAGCGCATCACCAAGCGGAAATTGGTCTCCGTACACGTACTGGACGGGTATTCTGCCACTTCGGGAAGAAGCATCTTGTTGGGCTTGGTTGTACTGCTCCATGAGCGCCTGTGCGATCATAATGAACACATTTTTCTCACCATGCTCGAAGGACGCATCATCATGCTTGATTTGAAGGAATTCCCGCAAGATGATGCCCAACACAGTTTGGTCATCAAGCATTGAGATCACAATCTCCATTGCTTCCTGCGACAGCAGCATGGCAGCAATGATCGCATACAACCAACAATGGTTGTCAAAGTTTTCGAAGCTGAGTTCCATCACGTCTAGACTTGGGAATATTTTTTTCAATATTTCGCGCAATTTAACTTCCATTAATTAAGCTAATCATTGGGTTTAGTATTTATGGAAAATAAATATACATATTTATAATAAATACAAAAAAAAATTGAATCCATAATTATTTAACGAGGAAGGATGTGCACTCTTTGGGATTTGGTTTGCGATCACGCTGATAAACCATTTAATTGGTGGCATATTACGAATAACCGAGAAATTACGTTAGAAATCATTCTAGGAAACCTAGATAAACCATGGGATTGGTTTTGGGTTTCACGAAGAGATATCACATGGGATATCATTCAACGTAACCGAGACAAACCATGGGATTGGATTTATATTTCACGAACTCCAATCATCACATGGGATATCATTAAAGATAACCCAAATTTACCATGGGATTGGGATGGGATTTCACAAAATCCAAACATTACATGGGATATTATTCAAACTAACCCAGATTTACCATGGAATTGGGATGGGATTTCACAAAATCCAAACATCACATGGGATATTATTCAAGCCAATCCAGATTTACCATGGAATTGGTGGTTTATTTCACAAAATCCAAACATTACATGGGATATTATTCAAGCCAATCCAGATTTACCATGGAATTGGAATGGTATTTCACAAAATCCAAACATTACATGGGATATTATTCAAGCCAATCCAGATTTACCATGGACGTGGTGGTACGTTTCGCGAAACCCCAATATTACTTGGGATAACGTCAAAGACGAACCATATAAACCATGGGATTGGGATTATTTAGCATACAATTCAGACACACCACAAGATATCTTTCTAAATAATCCCGATGATTCATCATTAGATTGGTATTACTTCTCGCGAAACCCATATGTCACATGGGAAATTATTCAAGCTAATCCAAATTTACCATGGAATTGGCGGAGTATTTCACGAAACCCAAACATCACATGGGAAATTATTCAAGCCAATCCATATAAACCATGGAATTGGAGTTGTATTTCGTATAATCCAAACATCACATGGGATATTATTCAAGCCAATCCAGATAGACCATGGAATTGGTATTGTATTTCATATAATCCAAACATCACATGGGATATTATTCAAGCCAATCCAGATAAACCATGGGATTGGAATGGGATTTCACGAAATCCAAATATCACACCACAGATTATTAAAGATAATTTAGATAAACCATGGAATTGGCAACAGTTATCATTCAACTGGATGAACAAATCACGTCCACCTGTAGATAAAAGTCGTCTGACTATTGGTAGTTAGGATAATCTTACTTATCTTTTTTTGATCCTCTCACAAACAAAAAATAAATTTAATATATGACTTTGCCATAGAATGTACATATTTTGGGATTCAATTTACGATTATCCAAATATACCATGAAATCGGTACGGTATCTTACAAAGTTCAAGCATCACATAGGATATTATTCGAGGCAGTCCGGATAAACCATAGTGCTGGCATGAAGTTTCACAAAATTCCATGGATAAACCATATTATCGCGCACATCACAAAAAACAATTGGCGAATAAAATAGCCAGTATAATATTCGAAGATGTAATCCACGTCACCATCTATTAAATAATTTCATTCAAGATGCTTTAGATATTCTTTGATATAGTGTTTTATTTTTTTCAATTAAAAATAATTGAAATTATTATTAAACTTTTGAGCGATGTACACCTTCTGGGATCTAATTCACGAACATTTAGATAAACCATGGGATTGGGAATATATTTCGAATAACCCAAATATCACATGGGATATTATTCAAGCCAATCCAGATAAACCATGGGATTGGGATGGGATTTCACAAAATCCAAACATCACATGGGATATTATTCAAGCCAATCCAGATAAGCCATGGAATTGGAATTATATATCAAAAAACAAAAACATCACGTGGGATATTATTCAAGCCAATCCAGATAAACCATGGAATTGGAATTATGTTTCACTGAATCTAAACATCACATGGGATATAATTCAGGCTAACCTAGACAAACCATGGGAATGGATGTATATTTCAATGAACCCAAATATCACCTGGGATATTATTCAGAATAATCCAGATAAATCATGGAGTTGGCTTGGGATTTCACAAAACCCGAACATCACATGGGATATCATCCAGAATAATCCAGATAAACCATGGAATCGGTTTGGTATTTCATATAATTCAAATATTACATGGGATATCATTCAAAACAATCCAAACAAACCATGGGATTGGAGCAAGATTTCAGAAAACCCAAACATTACACCACGAATAGTAAAAGATAATCCAGATAAGCCATGGCATTGGTATGTTTTATCTTATAATAAGATGAATCAGCCTTACTACAAATCACCCCACCATAAAAAACATCTGTCCAACCAACTAGCCAGCGCTATATTCGATGAACTGATCGCCGTCGCATGCAATCCACGTCGCCATCCAGCCAACTATATGTCGACTTGCGATCTACTGGATCATCCGTTTGGCGGTTTAACGCAAACTAATTTGAATGAAATTTAACATATTATTTATTTTTTTCTAAATATTTTATAGAACAAAACTATTAAAATATTTGAATTTAACATTAAACAAGTAATCCGTCTAATGGCGTATACTTTCTGGGATTTAATCCGTAACAATCCAAATAAACCATGGGATTGGTATTATATCAGAGAAATCCCATGTATTCCATGGTATATAATTCAAAACCATCCAAATAAACCATGGGATTGGCACTTAAATTCACATAACCCAAACATCACATGGGAAATCATTCAGGCAAATCCAGATAAACCATGGGATTGGTATTTTATTTCAAAAAACCCAAACATCACATGGGAAATTATTCTGAATAATCCAGATAAACCATGGGATTGGCATGGAATTTCACAAAACCCAAACATCACATGGGATATCATTCAGAATAACCCAGACAAGCCATGGGATTGGTTTTGTATTTCATTACATCAAAACATCACATGGGATATCATCCAAAATAATCCAGATAAACCATGGAATTGGCTGGGTATTTCACATAACCCAAATATAACATGTGATATTATTCAAAATAATCCAGATAAAACATGGGATTGGAGCAAGATTTCACGCAACCCAAACATCACATGGGATATTATTCAAGCCAATCCAGATAAACCATGGAAATGGAAGGATATCTCACGAAACCCAAACATCACATGGGACATTATTCAGAATAATCCAGATAAACCATGGAATTGGTGCGCAATTTCAGAAAACCCAAATATCACATGGGAAATTATTCGGAATAACCCCGACAAGTCATGGCATTGGTATTATATTTCAAAAAAACTAAATATCACATGGGATATCATCCAGAATAATCCAGATAAACCATGGAATTGGTCCGGAATGTCATATAATTCAAACATCACACGGGAAATCATTCAAAATAATCTAGATAAACCATGGAGTTGGTATATATTGTCATATAATCTAAACATCCCATGGGAATTTATTCAAGACAATCTAGATAAAACATGGGATTGGAATTATATTTCACGCAACCCAAACATCACATGGGAAATTATTATGAATAATCCGGATAAACCATGGAATTGGTACAAAGTTTCATGTAATCCAAATATCACATGGGATATTATACAGAATAATCCAGATAAACCATGGAATTGGCAAGGCATTTCGAAAAACCCAAACATTACACCACGAATAGTAAAAGATAATTTAGATAAGCCATGGAATTGGTATAACTTATCTCATAACCATATGAATCAACCATATTATCGATCACAACATCACAAAAAACATCTGGCTAATCAATTAGCCAATATTATATTCGAAGAACTGATCGCCATTACATGCAATCCACGTCGCCATCCAGCTAATCATACAGCATTTTGCGATCTATTGGATCATCCGTTTGGTAATTTAACGCAAACCGGTTTAAATGAAATTTAACATATTGTTTATTTTTTTCTAAATATTTTGTGGGATATGATACTATTAAAATATTTGAATTTAAGATTAAACAAATAATCTGTCAAATGGTGTATACTTTATGCGATTTAATTTGCGATAATCTCGATAAACCATGGAATTTTGAATATATTACACACAAACCAAGTATCACATGGGATATCATTCAAAACCATCCAAATATTCAATGGGATTGGACATGGGTTTCGAAAAACCCAAACATCACATGGGATATCATTCAAGCCAACCCAGATAAACCATGGAGTTGGAAACATATTACAATGAACCCAAACATCACATGGGAAATCATACAAGCAAATCCAGATAAACCATGGGATTGGTATTATGTTTCACAAAACCCAAACATCACATGGGAAATCATTCAGGCAAATCCAGATAAACCATGGAATTGGCATTATATTTCAAAGAACCCAAACATCACATGGGAAATCATTCAGGCAAATCCAGATAAACCATGGAGTTGGTATAATATTTCATTAAACCCAAACATCACATGGGAAATCATTCAGGCAAATCCAGATAAACCATGGGATTGGAATTATGTCTCACTAAACCCAAACATTACGCCACAAATAGTAAAAGATAATTCAGATAAGACATGGAATTGGAATAACTTATCTTATAGCCATATGGATCAACCATATTATCGATCACAACATCACAAAAAATATTTGGCAAATCAATTAGCCAATATCATATTCGAAGAACTGATCGCCATCACATGCAATCCACGTCGCCATCCAGCTAATCATACAGCACTTTGTGATTTAGTCGACCACCCATTTGAATTTTTAAAACAGGACGAATTAAATAGTGTTTATGATTGATTCATTATGTCTCAAAAAATCATCAACTCGTCCTGCGACACGTTATTCAATGGGTGATCAACCAAATCACATACGGCCATATAGTTAGCTGGGTGACGTTGTGGTCGATGAACCACCATCATTAATTCATCAAATATCACATCAATAAGATCCTTGGCCAATCTCCTCTTATAATGTTCAGAACGATAATATGGTTGATCCATCGGGTTCTCCATCATTTCATACCAATTCCATTGTTTATCTATATTGTTTTTTATAATTGTTGGTGTAATATTTGGATTTAATGATAAAGCATCCCATCGCCACGGCTTATCTGGATTATCGCAAATAATTTCCCACGTGATATTGGGATTCGCTGAGATATAACGCCAATCCCATGGTTTATCTGGATTAGCCTGGATAATATCCCATGTGATGTTTGGGTTTCGTGTAATATAATTCCATTTCCATGGATTATTTGGGTTAGCTTGGATGATTTCCCATGTGATGTTTGGATTTAATGATATATTATCCCATCGCCATGGTTTATCTGGGTTATCCCTAATAATATCCCATGTGATGTTTGGGTTTTCTGAAATAGAACACCATTTCCATGGCTCACTCAGATTAGCCTGGATAATATCCCATGTGATATTTGGATACGATGAAATACCTTCCCAATTCCATTTCCATTTTTTATCTGGATTATCGCGAATAAATTCCCATGCGATATTTAGTTTTTCTGAAATTTCAAACCAATCCCATGGTTTATCTAAATTATCCTGAATAATATC
>JACCDO010593829.1_pt1 | contig 16214 bp, 10 predicted proteins | sample 7446101 | NCBI WGS metagenome assembly JACCDO01 (sample SAMN15323440, study PRJNA562643) | freshwater metagenome | isolation source: river surface water | place: USA:Blue River Watershed | collected 2017-08-16
AATGAAAATTATCATGAGGTCCATAAATATTGGTAGGTATAACACATATATAATCCCTATTATAATTCTCCTGATATGCCTTTGATTGTATCTCTAACATTCTTTTAGCATAGGCATAAGCATCATTTGAAGAATGAGGAGGACCATCATGAAGCATATTTTCATCGATCGGATAAGTTGTTTTATCCGGAAAAATACATGTAGATAAACAAGAGATAACACGTTGAATATTACAACGATGAGCTGAACGTAAAAGATTTAAATTCATAATGATATTTTCTTCAAACATATGTACTTTATAATTCATATTTTTAAATAATCCTCCCACATTTGCAGCTAAATGAATAATCACATCAGGTTGGTATTTTAAAAATGTTTGATATGTCTCCTCTTTATGGAGTAAATTACAATCTTTTGAAGATAAAAAGATGAATTTAATACCTTCATACTCATTCTGAATACTCTCTATACCCTTACCCACTAATCCACTTCCCCCCGTCACTAAAATTTTCTTTATATTCATTTATTCTTTTAAATGAAAAAAAAAATAAGAATAAATCGAGATTTGGGTGATAAGTTTAAGTAAATTTATTTTTTATATAAAAAATGATAGAGAGATGAAAGTAGGATTGATTACGGGTATTACGGGTCAGGATGGTTCTTATTTAAGTGAATTATTATTAGAGAAAGGATATATTGTGTATGGTATTATACGTCGTTCATCGAATATAAATACACATCGTATTGAACATATCTTTCATCATCCGAATCTTAAACTTAAATATGGAGATTTAACGGATTCGTCGAATCTTCTTCAGATCATAAGTGATATTAAAAATACTCATTTAGAGATGGAGAGATTAGAGATATATAATTTAGGAGCAATGAGTCATGTAAAAGTCTCATTTGAAATGCCTGAATATACAGGTGAAGTAGATGCTCTGGGTGCTCTTCGTCTTCTTGAGGCGATTCGTTCTTCGGGTATACAAGATAAGATTCGTTTTTATCAGGCATCTACTTCCGAGATGTTTGGAAAAGTTCAAGAAGTACCTCAACGAGAGACTACTCCCTTCTATCCCCGCTCTCCTTATGGTGTCGCTAAATTATATGGTCACTGGATCACTAAAAATTATCGCGAATCTTATAATCTCTTTACCTGTTCAGGGATACTTTTCAATCATGAATCGTGTAGACGTGCTCATAATTTTGTTACCAGGAAGGTAACGATTGGTTTAGGAAAAATATTAAGAGGAGAGACTGATCGATTAATATTAGGTAATTTGGATGCGAAGAGAGATTGGGGACATGCGAAAGATTATGTATACGGTATGTATTTAATGCTCCAACAAGATAAACCGGATGATTATGTTCTCTCCACAAATGAGATGCATAGTGTTCGTGAATTTGTGGAAAAGACATTTGCATTAAAAGGATTTGATATAGAATGGAAGGGTGAAGGATTAGAAGAAGTTGGTTATGATAAAAAAACAGGAAGAGAACTTATCTTTGTAAGTGAAAAATACTTCCGACCAGCTGAAGTTGAAGAATTATTAGGAGATTCATCGAAGGCTCGTCGTGAATTAAGATGGAATCCTAAAATATCTTTTGATGAACTTGTGAAAGAGATGGTCGAACATGATTCTCCATAAATATCTTTTTTTTAATTTATTTTTAAAGAATGAATTTAAAAGAATATAAAAAAATATCGATATAAAAAAAGAAAATGGAGAACTTATACATATATTCATATTTTGCATCCATTGAAGGTATTGAAAGTTGGAAAGATAAAGTAGATAAGATTTTTTTACCACTTCAAATTCAATATGTGATATTTACACATTCTTCAAATTATCATGAATTCTCCTCATCTTCAACTCAATTTATTTATTTGCCTTTACAGATGGAACCTTTTTTATCTAATTTGATAGTAAATTCTATTTTTAAGTTTGTATCAACATCTTTATATTATTATGATAATTTAGGTTCATTTTTTATCTCTTCCAAACTAGAAAGGATTGAAGATTCATTCATATCTTATTTTTTAGATAAATCTAAAAAAATGATTATTTTTGGTAATTTAGAGGATACTTTTTCATTTGGATGTAAATCATCTACATCTTTTTTATCTTATTTAAAAATGTATCAGAATGAATTTAATGAATATAAAAAAAAAGATAATTATAGGGTACCGACATTATGGAATTGGATACAGGAAAAAGAGAAAGGAGAGAGAAGATGGATAGATTATCATAGAATATTACCTCAAAAATATATAGTATGTTATACATTTGGAGGATTAGGAAATATGTTATTTCAAGTTTCATCGGCATTAGCATTTTCATTAGAGAATAACATTCCGTTGGTGATACCTTATGATCCAAGATATATTGAAAATTATCAGGCTCCAACTTTTCGATATTCAAATAATCATTATTTTATATTTGATAACATACCTCGTATACAGAGAGATTTAATTCCGAATGATATTATTCGTTATCAAGAACCAAACATGGATTATCAATCGAATATTTATCCTTTCATGAATCTTTTAAATAATATAAAGTTACCAGGTGCGTTAACAGGGTATTTTCAGTGTGTACAATATTTTAAAAAATATTGGAAGACGATAAGAAGATATTTTTTACATTTTCCATTTGAAGACATATGTAAAGAATTTATTTACCATCTTCGATTATCTAAATCTCTTTTTTCGAAAAAGTTTATATCGATACATATTCGAGGTACAGATTATTTAAAACATAGTGATCATTATGTGATTTTAACACTTCAATATTATAAAAATATCATAGAAGATTATATTTTCAAAAAATATTCGAGAGAGGAATGTATCTTTTTTATATTTACGGATGATATAGGATATGTAAAATCAAACTTTTCTGAGATTCTTCCATTAGAATCGTCATTCTTTATTCAAGAGTTATTAAATGAATGGTTTGATAAGAATCCGAAATACCATAATAAGATAAATTCAAATGATGATGAGTTTGAACTTCAATTGATGTCAATGTTTGATATATTAATCTGTGCGAATTCATCATTTTCATTATTTGCTAGTTATTTAAGTGATTCTAATGAGATTTATATACCAAAACGATGGACAAATGAAAATAAAAATCATGAAGAATTTACAAAAAATTACATATTAAATGAATCTTATTTTATGATGGATATTTAGAATTCATATTGATATTCATAATTTGTCCATTCTCCTAAAATATCACTCATTCCTCTTCTTTGATATCCTAAATTTGGAAAAAATCGATAACGATTTGATACATATTTTTGGTAGATGACATCGATCTCTTCTCCATTCTCTTCAATAATTTGGATGATTATATTTATTTTTTTAGGATTTACAATATAGGCTACAGTTGAAAGACCTTCATTTTCTTCACATGGTATAATTTCAATTTTTTTTTGTATTTTTTCTTTTTTTTTAGCTTGACTCATTGCGATATATAAAAGAGTCCAATCTTTATCTTTTTCATTTAATTCGTGAATCTTTTCTATAATACATCTTTTCATAGATAGATTTGGTATACGTTTCCAAACAAAATCATCTTCAAATATAATTAATATAGTATTTGACTCAGAATGATTTTTTAATAATGTAAGATGAGCCATTTTACATCCACCAGCACCTTTCACATATTTTTTATCTTTTTTTAATAATAACTCTGGATTTACAATTCCTATATCCTCTTCTTTTAATTTTATACCATCCCAAATATGATAATTATGAAAATCTTCTTTTTTTAATTCTTCATCCATATATCCTAACCGATCATATCTTTCTTTTAAATGAATGATATACACTTTTATGTTTATCTCTTTATTCTGATAACAGGGATAAAAAGAGAGTAATTGATAAGATTGAAAAGGATACACTTGTTGATGCATATTCATTTTTAGATTCATATTTTTTTTTAAATCAATCATCTCTTGATGATAAAGTTGATAACTCATAAATGAATCCGATATCATTTTTAATTTTATATAATTCATAGATTCATAATAAAGATAGTTCTTCTCTTCTTTTATATTATTTTCAATAATATAAAAACCAGAGGTAGGATGAAAAAGAATAATAGATTCCCTCTTCTGCATAAATAAATAAATCTCTTTTTTTAAATCTTCAGGACTTCGTAAAGGATAATCCATAATTACATAAAGATTTTCATTTTTTTTTAATAAAGGTTTTAACATCTCCAATATTTGATTTTTTTTTTTACATTTTTTATCAAATAAAATCAATATATCCTTTTTATAAATGGGTAAAGATAAAAGATGATAAACATATTCTAAATCAAAATATATATCTTCAGATATTTCATATAAAATAGTTGTCTCTTTTTCATAAATATTTTTTTGTTGAAACCATTGATCATCATCTCGTGTGTGATATACGGAGAAGATCTGTTGATCTTCAATTTTGTATAAAAGTATATTCAACTTTCGAAAAACTCTCTGACTAAATTGTATATTATTTATTTTTTCATTTTGATAAAAGGTATACTTAAAGAAAAGTTGAGAAGGATAGAGAAAGAACTCTTGATAAAAAAAAATGGTAGGATTTGTAAATTGATGTTTTTTTTTATTTTGAAAAAGATGTAATACTTTATTCAGAGAAATAAGATCATCTGGTTTTTGATATTCAATACAGAATAGATGAGAAATAGAAGTAGATATATGTTGTTGAATGGAAGAGTACCAAATACCAGAATGAGAATGATAACGATAAGGTATGGATTGATAAGAAATAGATTTATGATGTTGTATAGAATAGATAGAATCATAAAGAATTAGAATATTCAAATGGGAAAAAAAATTAAGTAAAAGAGATTCACATAAAGGGATATTCTCATAATTGAGAAGAAGAAGAATAATAGAGAAATTAGACATCTAGTAAAAAGATATATATTTTTTCTTTCGGTTAATCGAAATGATAAATATGTAGTAGATAATAAAGAATGAATTTACTAGTGACAGGAGGATGTGGATTTATTGGTTCAAATTTTATTAATTATTTTTTTAAAAAATATCCGATGGTAAAGATCTATAATTTAGATGCGATGTATTATTGTGCGAATGAGATGAATATAGAAACGAAGATAAGAGAATCTGTAAGATATAAATTAATACAAGGTAATATCTGTTCAAAAGATTTAGTGACTCATATACTGAAAGATTATCAAATCACACATATTATTCATTTTGCAGCTCAATCTCATGTTCAAAATTCGTTTGAGGATTCACTTCAATATACTCAAGATAACATTTTGGGTACTCACACTTTATTAGAATGTTGTCGAAGATATGGAATGATTGAAAAGTTTATTCATATCTCAACCGATGAAGTCTATGGTGAATCTATGTTAGATGAAGGTGAAGAGAAGAAGAATGAACAATCAATCCTATGTCCTACTAATCCCTATGCCGCTACTAAGGCTGGTGCTGAATTAATAGCAAAATCCTATTATTTTTCCTTTAAAATGCCTATTATCATCACTCGAGGTAATAATGTATATGGACCAAATCAATATCCTGAAAAATTAATACCACGATTTATACAACTTTTAAAGGAGAATAAGAAGGTGACGATACAGGGTGATGGAAGTAATGTGAGGGCATTTTTACATGCATATGATGTTGCGACAGCTATTGAATTAATATTAATGAAGGGGGAGATAGGAGAGATATATAATATAGGGAGTGATGATCATTTGGAATATACAGTATTAGAGATAGCACATAAATTGATTAAACTTATAAAACCGACGGATAGGATAGAAGATTGGATAGAATATATAGAGGATAGACCTTTTAATGATAAAAGATATTATATAAGTAATGAGAAGATGAAGAGATTAGGATGGAAGATAGAGAAGGATTTTGACGAAGGATTAAAAAGTTTATGCGTGTAAAAAAGAAGGATAATAGATGAAGAATATTTATAAGAATGAGTAAAATCACAGAATATGCGATTTTAGGAGAACGTTGTACAGGTACAAATTATCTACAAAAATTAATGGAGAATAATTTTCATCTAAAGAAGACTGACCGATTTGGTCATAAACATTTTTTTGGATTCTCTGATTATAAAGATTCGGATCATGTTTTATTTATAGGAATAGTTCGTGATCCTTTTCAATGGTTAGGTTCAATCAATAAGAAAAAATATCATTTTGCTCATCATTTAAGAAAGAATATGAGAATACTTTTAACTCAACCTTATTTTAGTGTTTATGATTCTAAAGTAGATCATGGTGAAAAGTTTGGTCATGAAATTATGGAAGATAGACATATTTATTCTCATAAAAGATATCGTAATATTATTGATTTAAGAAATACGAAAAATTATTTTTTAGTTAAAGATATGCCTAAAAAAGTGAAGAATTATATATTAATACGATATGAAGATTTGAGTAAACATACTTTCCGAGAATTAGAGAAGATTCAAACACAATTTTCAATAGAGAGAAAGAATACTGAATTTGTGAATTTTTTAAAACATACGAAATTAAAGACTGTAAATTGGGAGAAGAATCATGAGGTCTATGTACCAAACTTAAAGAATTTTAATTTAGTAAGAAAGATGATTGATTTAAATATAGAACATTATTTGGGATATTTAAATCATATACCAAATACATCGGAGAAAAAATTAATGGATGAATCACCTTTTGAATCATTAAATCCTCAAGAAGTAGTGATTGAAGGTGAATAGAACTATTTTTTCATATTCTTCTTTTTATTATTTTTTTGATTTTTATTTTGATTTTGTTGTTGATTTTGTTGTTTTTGCAAGAATGCAAAGAGTGTCTTAGGATTCATATTTTTAGGACGTTGAGACCATTCTTCCTGCATCTTCTTTTTAAATTCAATAAAATCCATATCTGAATCCGGTTCATACTGTCTCTTAGAATTTTGATCACCTAAATAATCAAAATAATCATAATGTTTTTTATCTTCTTCATCATACATATAACATTGTATCGTGATACATGTCTTTTGATTTGTCTCTTTATTTTTTAATTGATGAACTTGATTTAAATTCGATGATATCCATGTGATATCTCCTGTAGTAAAATCTTTTTCCGCAAAAGGTTCGATCGTATCTTTATCATCACATAAAAATGGATATAATTTTACATTGATGTCACCATATAATACTCGTATTATAGCATTGGCACCACTATGATTATGTATAGGTGAATAATGTCCCACTGGCCATATTTCCATAACATAAGGTATACCGGGTGATTCTCCATTATTTTGACCTAAAGTAATTCTTAAATATGTCTCTAAAGGTTGAGGATCTTTACCAAATTCAGTTGCTTTCTCTTTTAGACGAGTATTACACCATAATCCTGGTGTACGAATACTATATTCAATTGCTTTTGAAAAGTCAGGAAAATCTTTTGTATCTAAATGAAATTTATCACCAGCGATACATTGATATAATTTTTCACCGATTGTTGGTAAAAAAGAAGTTGGAAGATAACGATTACTAGCTACATCATCCATCGATAATTGATTCATATCTTTTACTAAAAGAGGTACATTGGTTGTAATTGGATTTTTTAATAAATAATAAGGTTGAATCTCTTCATTCCAATCTATACTTATTAAACTCTCCATAAATAATTTATTTGAATCCGTCTTATCAAATTGATAATAATAACCTCTTGTATCGACACGAGGTTCACCAATACCACATTGTATTAATTGATTTTGGGAATCAAAACTTATCCAATAATATGCACCCGATTTATTGATAAAACCACTCTTCTCTTTTTGTGAGATAAATCCGTCTTCATTTGATATTCTTTTGACTTTCCATTCTTCTTTGGTTAAAGATATTTTAAATCCATCTGTCTTCTCTTGATTTAAAATTTTGAATGAAGATTCTATTTCACTTTTAAAAACAAATACTCCTTGACCATGTATAATCCAGTCTATACTTTTTAAACTTTTGTCAATATTTTTTTTATTTACAACTCTTTGTAAAACTTTAATATTTGGCATTTTTTATTCTTTATCTTCTTTCTATATAAAAAAAATATGATTTGAACATTCTTTTTAATTTTTTATTTTATATTTAATAAAATCTAATTTTTTAAATAATAATATAAAAATAAGTTTAAAAGGGCGAACCTGTGGGTTCGCGTCGGGCAAAGCCCGACTGCGGCACATAGTGCCGCACTTGCCCTTAGGGTGACGTGTTGATGAATCAACTAAAGATAATATCAGGATTTTTTAATAATTTTTTAAATTTTCCTTCGATGATCTGATTTTTTTGGAAGAGTTCACTTAATGTTTTATTTTCTTTTTCATAATGAATTAAATATTTATTGGGTATTTGAGGTAAAATCATCTCAAATTTAGGAATTCGCATGTAAGCTCTTTTATGGAAACGAATTAATTTAAATTTTTCATTCCATCGTATAGCTTTAAATTGTTCTTGATTGATATTATTAATTAACTTTACTCTCTCTAACAATCCTGCTTTATCTTTATATTTATAAGATAAAATCTTTACAAGGATATTTGGTAATCCTCTTGTATGAAAATGAATCATAAAAGGATGTTGACGATAATAATCAGGATATCTAAATCGTGGATATCTTTTTTTGGCATGCATGGTTAATATTTGATGATGTAAAGTAAATATCTTTTTATTTTCCAATTGATTCCGTATAATATTATGATGATTATCCACGGCTTTGATAAATACATCTCTTCTTACAATTGATTTAACTTCATCATTCGTATGCCAGGTATTGATATTTAAAGAATTTAGAATATTCTCTTGTTGTTCACCATAATGTTCTACACACATCCATGGGAATTGAGCTTGACCTATATTCTCTCTCATTGGTAGACTCTCCATATATTGTTGAATAGTTTTTCCATGTAAATACAAATATTCATCAATATCACATAATAATATCCAATCTTCTTTAATAACCTTTTGAATCATAAAGGTAGAATTCCAATATTGAACTTTATTAAAGTTGGTATAACCGGGAGGGTAGATGACTGGTAAAACTTGAATTTCAATGGTAAAATCGGCTTGGTCTATCTCTAAATTATCTTGACCTCTATCTTGTAAAATATAAATCTTATCAAAACCTAAAGTTTGATAATAATAAATATAATGATATAAATAACAATGTTCATTCAACACACATGTTAATACACAATATTTGTCTTTTTTTTTTTCTTCTATAATATCTCCCATTTTCTCTCTTATTTGTTATTTTTTCATCACAAATAAATAATATAAAAAAAACTTATTCTATATTTCTTATCAGTTTAATTCGATATCAAACTCATAGAGTATCTGTCTTTTCTCTTCTACAATGAAAAAATCATGTTGCATCATTGAAAATTCTTCTTCATCTTCTCTTAAATCTTTTGTTAAATTTTGATAAGGATAATCGATCTCGATATACCACATTTGATTCTCTTCTTTCTTTAATTGGGAGACATTTGTAAAATTTCCTACTTTTGTCACATAATATCCATTTATATCATGTATCTGATATTTATCATCTTCTTGATATCCCTCTCTTACTCTTCTTAACAACCCAATTCTCTCTATATCTTCCATTCCTCCTCCAAAATATTTATCAAACTTCTTCTTCTCTATCTTGATCTTATGATTATCAAGATTCTCTTCTATTTTAAACCTAACATTCTTCTTCTTATTCTTCAATACCATATAATATTGGTATATATTCTCACCTTGAGGTAAAATATCTTTTAAAAATATATATTTAATAACATCACTCTGATAATAAAATAAAAGATAATAATATAATCCATCTTCAGATTCTTCCATCTTTATCTTCATTAATTCATTAAAAAAAAGAACAGGTATTTGGAAAGAATATGTTTTATGAATCTGTATCTTATCACCGGGTTCAATTCCATGATGATTTAAATTCATCTTTGGTTCTTTCTCTTTTGAATTCTCTCTTATCCATTTTTCATAATCTCGGTCCTGGTTCTTCAATAATATACATGTCGTATCATACTCTTCACCCGATATAGATGAATACCTCTTACTACCCCTAAAGATTCTCTCTATATAATACCAGTCTTTACCCATAAAAATAGGTTGATTTCTACTATTTTTAATTTTTAATGAATATTTATCTTTTTCATTCTTTCCTTTTTCATAGATAGATCCTTCATTCTCTTCAAATGGTTCAAAGATTCGATACTTTTTGTTTTGACTCTTTTCGATGAATTTTTTATCTTCAATCATAATAAATGGTTCTCTTTCCCATTCATTTACTTCGATTCCAGTTGAATGAGTAATAACTCTTTGATAACGTTGAAAATCATCTTGTTTACTTAATGCTTCACCTCCTGAATAAAATAAAGGTCCTCTTCCACCTACATATCTTTCTTGATTCGGTATATATATTCTTTTGATTTGTATCTTCTCTATCTTCTCTTTGGGTAAAGTTATCTGATTCGTTTTCTTATATCTCTTTTCTACTTCCATTCCCTGAACAAGTACATTTCCTTTTTTGTCTTTAACTGTATCATATCGAATTATATCTTCATTCTCTTTTTTTCCAATTTCAACCATATAATCATATATCTCTGACATCTTTAAATAATCTCTTTTTAATGTATCTAATACAAAATTCTTCTTTTCTCTTTTTATCTTTGATATCTCAACAACAGATGTAGGTAAAGATACTTGAGATTGAATCAGAGAAGAATATTCAATGGGTTTAATGGGTAAAATCTCTTCTTTTTTTGAAAATTCTTTTGAATGATTATCTTCAAAAGTCACTTTTTGTTTTTGTTTTGTATTCTTCTTTTCTTCTCCAAAATGAAAGTCTTTAATAGAATCAAATGTTCTTCGAGGTGGTTCTTCTTCCTCAGCTTTTTTCTCTTCAATCTTCATTTGTACTCTTCGTCTAGGTCTCTCTTCTATATCAAAATGATTAGGTCTTAACACCGGTCTATCATTTTCTTCTTCTTCTTCATTATTCTCTTCAATACCTCCATAAATATCTAAACTATCTAAAGGTATAGCTTCAAATGATGGTTTATCACTATTATCATGAGGAGGTATATATGGTTGTTGAATACCATTTTCATATTGTTTTGCTAATTCATTATATTGATTCATCATTAATTCTTTTGATTGTTCAATATTAGGTGGTTTCTGATCACGAAAATCAATCTCTTTTGGTTTTACATCAAGTAAACCCCTTTCATTTTGTAAGTTCATAATTACATTTTTACTATCCGTCTCATTTAACTTCATTGTATCTGGAGGTGGACGAGGATATTCCATTACTTGAATATTCTGATAATTTTCCATTAATATAGGATCAAATTGATGGTCTCTTGGTATCTCTGTCTCTGTTACATTTTTTTTCTGTTGACTTGATATGATACGATTATTTGGTACAATTGTTTGAGGTTTGGGTTGAACTCTATCAGATTGAGTAGATACAGGTATGTTACGAGGTGGTACTCTTAATTCATATTTCTCTTGATATTGTTTTTGTTGTTGTTCTTTCACAACTTTCTCTTTTAAAATGGGGGTATAGAGTTGATATACTTTTTTATTTAATTTTAATAAATATTCATCTTTACTAATACCACGAGGTATCTCTTTTGGTGAATTATCTTCTACATACTTCATTGTCTCTAAAAAACTCTGTTCATAATTTTGAATAAAATCCTGTTGAATATTTAATTCTTTTTTTAATGAATCCTGTATTACATCTTTTAATATCTTTACATTCTTAGGTGAATGAAAAAAAGTTGATATCATTTTTAATCTATATTTTTTTATATTTATTTTTCTTTAAATTACTTTAGTTTGTTTTGTAAAACAAAATAAACACTTTGTCTTAAGGACAAAGGTGGCACTCTGTGCCGCAGTCGGGCTCTGCCCGACGCGAACCTGCAGATTCGCCCTTTTTAAACTTATTTTTAAGTTATTTCTTTAAATATAATTTTTTAAAGAATGAATTTTAAAAAATGGCAAACCTGTAGGTTCGCGTTGGACGCAGTCCAACTGCACATGAAGTGTGCACTCGCCTTTAATGTGCAAGGTGTTGATTTGGTATAACCAAATCAATTAAAAGTTTAGACCCGTACCTTGGAAATCGGATTGTATAATCGATGAATCTTTAATCTTTGATGTTATTTCAAAGGTATACAATAATTGAAGTTTGTGTTGAATTAAATAAGATTCACCTGGTGAATAAGTATAAACATTCGATAAATAACTAAAATAAGGATCTATATATTCCCATGGATAATCAATTTCGATAATAAATTGATTGACATTTTCACTATTTTCCTGAGCAGCTTTTGAAAAGTTACCTACTTTATAAACGTGGAATCCATTACGATAAAAGAGTGATCTTGGATCATCAGATGAAATACCTTGTTGATTACCTTTTACAAATCCAAATTTAACAATCTTAGTTAATACACCAGTGATTTCTCTGTCATAGGATTTACGATTTTTTACAATAATTGCATTCCCTTCAAACCCAAAAATTGGGAAATAGTATGTACTTATTCCTGCTGAATCAGGTTGTTTAATACCCATCGCAATATAATATTGTTGATAAATATTAGGTGAATTTGAACTTCCTCCTGGTATAAAGTCTTTAAAATCAATCGTATATAATTTTTGAGAAGAATCTAAAGGTGAACAATCAGACTCTTTAAATTTAATTCCATTAGCTCTCATATTTTTCTCAACAATCTCTTTGAAATATCCAGCATATATTCGGAGATATTTTACAGGTCCAAGAGGTTTAGGTTTTGGTTTAGAACCAGTACCACCTGTTCTTCCACCAGTACCACCTGTTCTACCCGTTGGACCTTTCCTATCTCTTCCAGCTTCTTCTTTTGAATATTGAATCTCATTGATACCAGTAGGTCCCAATTGATAACTTACATTATTATACTCCTCCGGATTTACATTTAAATAATCATTTACATTGTAATTTTGATAACTGGTTGAATCATCTAAGGGTATATCTAAAAATTCATCATCATTATCATCATCATTATCATCATCTACTTCTTCTAAAGATGCTAATTTTTCTCTTAATGATTTTGGACCAGGAGGACCAGGAGTTGAACCAAATCCTTCGATCTTGTATATTTTTATATATTCTTCAAAATATATTACATCCTGTTCTTGAGGACGTGTATCAAAGAAATATATTAAATCTCCTGGTGCTATAGGATGACTATTTAATGTATTACAAGCTCTCTTGTAAACTGATGTATTTGAACAATAAGGAATATATCCATCATTTTCTCGTTGTATTAATATTTTTGTATAACGATATTTGGGACCACAATATCCATTATATCTCTTTGTTCCCGGATATAATAAATCAATATATAATTTATCTATACCAAAGTCATAGAATAATCCATGATAATTATAAATTGATGGTGTTATCTTATCGATTCTTCCTCCAGATACCGGGTCATATACATAAAATTCTGTATCATCCATGGGTCTTAATGCTGAGTATAAAGATGTATATACTGAGACGAAACCCGGATTCGAACCATACTCTGGAACTAAACGAGAATACGCTTTTCGAATAAAGTCTCCCGTACCAAATATATTACCTTGTAATTGAGGAATAATTAAATATAATAAAGGTTCTTTAAAGATACCCTGTGGAATACCAACACTCTTAGTAAATATAGCATCATATTGTGAGAAATTCGATTGATTCGTAATCTCTTTTGGACCATTGTATAATACGGGACCTCTACCACCTCTGTAGTTCGCAATTACAGGACATAAAATATCTGATATCTTTACCTGTTTAATATTATCAAAACCAATCGAGACTGTTGTACCTTGAGGATCACCCAAGACTATCTCCTTACCTTGATAAATTAAGACTCCTTCAGAGTCAACATAACTATCTAATATATAACTATTCGATGCTGGACTAAATTTAATCTCAAAATAATTTTGGTCAGGATATAACTCTTTATTACGATAAAAAGAATTTACAATTACCTTTACATTTTTTTCAATCATATCTGTTTTTGGTGGTAAAATTACTGTCGTTAAACGGTCATTTCCATAAGGTGAAAAATTTAAATCATTATTATTATTTGTATTATTGATTCTGTCTTGATTATTGATCAATATATTATGATCTCTCTTAGGTACCTCAGCTTGTTGAAAAATATTTTCATATAATTTTTTAGGATCTGTTGGATCCATCATCTGATAAACTTCGGTATTTTTATTTTGTAACATATCTTCTGGTGCTATATCCTCAACATAAATAGTACCAACCTCTTTTTCATCTTTTTCATTTTGAAAATTTTCATAATTTGTCTCATCTAATTGTAAATCAAATAAATAGGAAGGAAGACCTCCTGTGTTACTCTTATCCTTCTTCTCAACAACTTCCTTCTTCTCTTTCTTTTTAATCACTTTCTTCACTTTCTTCTCTTCTTCAATGACTTTTGGATCTTTTAATAAATTTTCCTTGATTAAAGGTAAAACAATATTTTGTACCTTTTTATTCATCATATAAATATACTCATCCTCACTTAAACCTGGTGGTATCTCCTTAGATACTTTACTCTCTACATACTTCATTGTCTCTTTTAAACCATCATTGTATTTTTCAATAAAGTTACTTTTAATATTTAATTCTTTACGAATCGCGTCCTGAATTGATTCTTTAATTGAATCCACATTTTGACTTGAATGAAAATGTATGGATAACATCTTATTTACTTCTATTGTTTATTAAGATTTAAACTTTTTTTTTTAAATTCATTTAACTCTTTCTTTTATTTTTTTTAATAAAAGAAAAAGAAGTAAATATAATTCGTAAAAAAAATATAGAGATGATGAATAGAGAAAGATAAAGATGTCAAATGGACTCGGTTTTTCAAATTTCCCAAATGGTATTACTCAAAAAATGCAAGTAGAAAAAAATGATTATTCTCAAACAATCATTAAACCTCCTGAACCAAATGTCACTCAAGGTCGTTCAACTCGTAAACTCATTATTCAAAGTATCGATCGTGATTACTTAAAATATCCCAATTCGAATAAATATCGTATTAATGTCCCACAAGAATGGCGTGATGTTGTTGCTGCTTCTCTTATTCAAGCTGTCATCCCAAATACTTATTATAATATTAATGAAAATAATAATAATTTTTATATAGCTGAATTTCCGGAGGAAGTAGTGACAATTCAACTTCCAGTAGGTCAATATACAAATGATCTTTTATTATCTACTTTAAATGGTCAATATGGAGATCTCTTTATAAATTTTGAATCTAAATTTAATTTTTCTCAAAATCCCATTAATAAAAAATTACGTATTCAATCAAATCGAGCTACCAATTTTGATTTTGTTTATAATATAAATCATTCAATAAATACTCAATGTTCACCTTGTAAAATTAATTCATGTGATTTTTCGATTGGTTTTACAAATCAGATGTATATGTCTAAAGAAGTAAATTTAAATCATATTAATGTCACTTCTATCACAGATACATTAAGAGTAAGTGATCAAGATTATCATGTTTATAAATTAGTTGCTTCGAATGTAGATTTTACTTCTGTCTTTTATGTGAATGATTATGTAATATTAAAAGATAGTAGTGGAAATTCTTATTCATGTCAAATTTATAAAATTAAAAATGATCATTCTATTTATATTGAAGATTTGACTGGTACAGCTCCAGCTATCTTTACAGCGATGACTGGTCATATTTTCCAAAATATGAGTCTATTATTATCTCCCAATATCTTTCAATTAGAGATACAACCGATCATTTATCTTCGTATTCGTGACTTTTGGAACTTTAATTCTACCTCTGTTGGAGCCGAAAACTGTTATGCCACTTTACCTCTCTTTCAAAACTTCTTTAGTAATACTGTAATTAATGCATCCACACTTCCTTATGGAGGAATTATGAAATCCTTTAATCCACCTTTACCAAGAATACCCTTTTTAGATATTGAATTTGTGGATACAAATGGAAATCTATTTGATTTTCGAGGTCAAGAGAATATTCTAATTATCGAATTTACACTTCTTAATCAACCAGGTAAGTACACTTATTGATTCTCTTTCTTTTATTTTTTAAAATAAAAGAAAGAGTAAAATAAAAGAAAGAGTAAA
>JACCDO011155378.1_pt1 | contig 16210 bp, 14 predicted proteins | sample 7446101 | NCBI WGS metagenome assembly JACCDO01 (sample SAMN15323440, study PRJNA562643) | freshwater metagenome | isolation source: river surface water | place: USA:Blue River Watershed | collected 2017-08-16
TAATAATCATTTAATTTATTAAATAGTAATATTAATATAATAAATAAAAAATGTATAAAATAAAAATTTTTTCAAATTTTTGTAGTAGTGAAAAATGTAAAGAGAATTTTGAAAAAGTATTTAATTCAAATATATATACTTTTTACGGAGAAGATAGACAAATTTATATTACAACTGAAGATAATTACAGTCACGCAATAATTTTAAATACTGCTATGCCAGAATTAAATATTCCAAAAGAAAATGTAATTGGATTAGCTTTTGAACCATTGGAATTACTTAATATAAATTATCAATTTATTGAGTATGCAAAAAAATATATAGGAAAATATTTAATTGGTGATAAAAAAAATCTTCCGGATTTATTTGAAGAGAATTTTGCATTCATGTGGCATAATAATCCAAATAAACAAATTCCTTTAACACAAAAAAAAAATATAATGAGTATTGTTTTTAGTAATAAAAATCTTGCACCAGGACATAAATATCGTAAATTTTTAATAAACGAAATTTTATCTAATAATTTGCCTATTGATATTTATGGTTCAGGTTGTATGTTAATAGAAAATAGAAATAAATATAATAATGTAAAGGGAAGTTTTTTATCTAACGAACCATACGAAAGTTATTTATTTTCAATATGTATAGAAAATTTTCAAAATAATGATTATATCTCTGAAAAAATATTAGATCCTTTACTACATAATTGTAATCCCATATATTTAGGTGCAAGGAATATTGATAAATATTTTAATGATATAATAAAATTAAAAGGTTATATATTATTTGATATAGAATTATTAAAAGTTATATTAAAAAATCCTAAAAAATATTATAAAGAAACATATAACGAGAGAAATATAAAAACAATAAATTTTTTTGAAAATGTATCAAAATTATTTTGATTATTTAAATTATTTTTTGTTATTTTTTCTATTTAAAAATATCAATAGTAAAAATATAAAATGAGAGATGCTCTTTGTTTAATTTCAGTAGTTCCTAATTATGAATTATTGCAATTTTATAATAAATTTATTTATTATGATGTTTATATTATTGTAGATAATAATTATTTTGATTTATCAGAATATAAAGAGAAATTTCCCAAATTAAATTTCGTTCAAATTAATAATGAGGAATGTATTCAAAATGGTTTTTATAATACACATACTTGCACTTTCTGGAAAAATGTAATTGGTTGGGATAAAGTTATTTATAAAATGTGTCAAGAGAGAAAAAAATATAATTATATTTGGATAGTTGAAGATGATGTTTTTATTCCAAGAGAAAAAACATTACGATTAATTGATGCAAAAGAAGAATATAAAGATATAGATTTAATTGCTAATTCACCATTTACAGAAGGAAATTATGATATATGGTTATGGCATTTATTTATTGATACAGTTAAACTAGAAAAACCATTTTATAATGGAATGATGTGTGCGATAAGAGTAACAAATCCTTTGTTAGAAAAAATTGAGGAATATGTTTCTATTAATAAAACATTATTTTTTTTAGAAGCATTGTTTCCTACTATAGCAAAACATCATGGATTAAAATGTCAAGATATTAATGAAATAAAAACTATAACTTTTCGCGATGAATTTGAAGATGATGAAATAAAATCTACCAATTTATATCATCCATTCAAAGAAATTGAGAGACATAGAAAAGTTAGAGAATTATTATATATTTCTTCTTTTGACTGAACGAGTTTTTTTATTTATTTTTTTTTTATTAAGTGAAGAAAAATTAGTCCAAGGTTGTGAAGGTCTATCCAATAAATATGGTTTAAAAATTTCATATTGTCTATTTTTTTTAATAAATTCCTCTACTATAAAAGGTGTTCCACATGAGTTTCCAAAACGTCCGCAAATTGTCATATTTTTTGCCATTTTAGTGTCGCAAACAAATCCATCAACAGCACCATGAGGCGCAAATGGGAGTGGTCTACCTGGAGCAGACATATACTCACGTGGGTCTAAATCATAATGAGAACAAACTGTTCTAGAACATTTATTATCTTTTTGTAAATAAACATCATAATGGTCAGAAATTATTTTTTTTGCAATATCAATATTTATTTTTCCTTTATTTTGGTCCATTAGATCATTCAATCTAACATATCTAGCACCTTGATGTCTTCTAATATCATAAAAACCGGAATTAGCACATTCTAGATTTCTAATTTCAGGACTGTATGTGGCATTAAATCCAATAAAGTAACCATTTTTGGTTCTCTCAACATTATTATAATTTAAACCTAATTCTATTCTTAATATTTCATTCGTATTTATATCTCCAAATAACCAAGAATTAGCGTAATCACCGGAATTATTATCAAGTAATATTTTTACATAATCATCCAAAGAATCGCCATATTGCATTGCATATCTAATACGATAACCAATAGGATATTTTTTTGTATATGGGAGAAAACCACCTATAGTTGTTTCAGTTCCAATAATTCCTTTTGATGTAACAAAAAAATCAGTTCCACTCCATATCCAACAAGGACTTGTTTGCATTATAATACGATAACCTTTATCCGGGTTAATATCTAAAATTATATTTGAATATTGTCCATCTATATAATCAGTAAAAGAATTATGAGCTACAACAATATTTCCATCTTCAGTCCAATCTTTTCCAACTGCAATAAAAGCACTACATCTATCTTTAGAACCTCCTTCTCTTGGTCCAGCAAGAACTCCTGTTTGAATTGTATTATCATTTGAAGATGTCTCAACATAATGAGGATACCAATATGGAATAGATAAATAAAAGTTCCATGCAAGTATTTCATCTATACTAGTATTACACCCATTTGCTTTACATCCTTCAGCAATTCCGCACATTTCTTCGTAAAACTCAGGAAACTTCTTTTTGGTCATATCCTCAAAATCATCATTAATAATTTTGATAAAATATTCCCAAGATTTTCCATAAGATTCAAATATAAAAAAATTCAACATATTTTTAATATTTATAAAATCTTTTGCACAGAAATAACCATAAGTGTATCCTCTTTCTCTCGGTTTTCCATTTATAGATATATATTTCCATCCATTTTGATCATACATAAATCCATTTAGTTTATTTTTTATTTTTTTATTTTTAATTGTATTATTTTTTTTTTTCATTTTATAAATATAAGATATTATATTTATAAAATATTAAAAATAATTATAAGTTCCTAATTGTATTTAGATTTGCAGAATTAGGCAATTGACCTTTCCAAGGTAAAGGATTTGTAGGAGCTGAATAACCATTTAACGCATTGTAAGCACTTCCAACCCCAAATGTAAATTGTCTTCCTAAATTAATTAAATCCTGACCTAAAAAATTACTTAAGGTTCCACCTTTCATTTTTCTAGTTTTATTATTTGATTTTTTAATCCTTTTAATCCTTTTACCTCCTTTAAAAAAACCCAAAAATGGACGATTTGCACCAATATCTAACATTTGACGAGAAACATCGTTAATATAAGTATTTAAAGAATAATAATTTGCATCTCCAGGAATATGATTTGCACCAGGTAAATTAGTAGGATTAACATAAGGTTTCCCAACTAATCCATCAGGATAAGGAATTCCTCCGTTGCTAGTGCTACAACCGCCTCCTCCCGTAATTAATTTTAATCCATTCATATTACATTTGCTACAATTACAGTCACTTTTATGAGAAGATGTGCATTTATCACAATTACAGTCACTTTTATGTGAATTTCCTCCATTCATTTTACAAGTACTACATCTACAATTATTACGATGAGAATTTCCACCCGACATTCCATTCATATTAACTGCACAACTAGAAGAACAATTTCCTCCTCTTTGATTAGTAATAGGATTTAAAAAATTAAACCCATTAAAAGGCGGACCAGTATTAGGATATAATGGATTAACTCCATTTACATTAGAAGTTGTCACAATTCCTAAATTAGAATTATTAGAATCAGTTGTATTTGGAGGGCATTTATATCCACCTTTTCCAGTGTAAGCCAAATTGGAGGGAGAAAAATTAGTAGCACATTTATTTCCTCCTTTTCCAGTATAAGCTAAATTAGGATTAATTACGGTTTTGCCTGTATAAGGATAGGCTAAATCATTTGTTATATCTCCAACAAGAACAACTCCTTTTCCTCCTTTATGACTACAATTTTTTAATGAACAACCACGCATTTTATATAATTTTTGTTTGTGATGTCTAGTTTTTTTCATATATTATAAAAAGAAATTATAATTAAAAATAGTTAAATTGTAATTTAAATTTTTACTCAATATCAACATGAGTTAGAAAATGACGACGGCAACACATTTTTTTAATATTTAATTCATCTAAAACTTCACCTTCGGGAGTTTTATCATTGAATTCTTTTGTTAAATAAATAACTTTTTCAATATCCATTGATTTAGTTAATTTTCTTTTACGCACTTCCTCTGTATAAAAACGATATTTATCTGCAAGAACCATGCCACAAGTAAAACATTTAACGGGAATAATCATTTCTGTAATATATTTATACTATTTTATATTTTTAAATAAATAAATCAATTTTATTAATAAAAAAAAAATTTAATATATTATTTATATATAAAATGCCAAAAATGCGAAAAAGTCAAATGCGTAAATATAAAACCAGTAAAAAATCTAAAAAAAGTTTTTTTAAAAATATTAAAAATACAACTGTTAAAGCAGTTCCAGTAGTAACTACTGGATTAAAAAAAGTAGGATCAACAGTATTAAATGCAACCAAAAAAGCTACTCCTGTTGTAGAAAAAGGTTTAGGAACTATTTATGATACTATTGCTTCAGGATTTAATTTGGGAATAAAAGGAGTAGAAAAAGGAATTAAACTTATAAAAACAAATAAAAAAAATAAAACCAAAAGAAGGAAACATTAAAAAAATAAAAAATTGATTTATAATTATATTTTATTTAAAAATCAATTTAAAGAAAAAAATGCTTATTGAACAATTGTTATTTTTACTAGAAATATTATTAGGAATTGGTTTAATATTCTCTTATTTTAATAATATAATTCCTTTTTATATAAACAGAGAATATTTAATAAATAATGAATACATAGATCAATCTGTTATAAATATAAATCAAACTTTTAATTTATCTTATGTATATTATATAAAATGATTGATAAAATGAAAAATGATTATTTTGCTATGTTTTGTATTAGTGTAATAGCAGGTTTACTTTCTACTATGAATGTTTGGGCAGATAATATAAAAGATATGTCAATCACCATAAATGATATTTACATGGTTTTATTAATGACTGCATGGATGTTTCTATTAATGGGAATATATTATAGAAAATTAAATCTATTCATATATGGTTTAATATTTGTTTTAATTTTAATATGGTGTATAAGATCACAATTTTTAGTTAGTGAATCACAATTTAGATCAGGAATGATAACCCATCATTCTATGGCAATACATATGAGTAAAAAATTATTGAATAAAGATAATAAAATTAAAAATTTTCTAGAAAATTTAATAAAATCACAAGAGGAAGAAATTAATTTTCTAAAAAAAAATTAAGTTTCACATATTTGAATTCCGGAAGTTGTTTTAATTTTTTTATGTTGCCTTTTCTTTTTGTTACTAGTATCACTAGATTCAAAATTATGATGAAAATTATCATGACATTTTTCGCATAATGTCAAAAGATTAGCAACACTATTTTTATGTATTTTATTTCCATTTATATTTATAAAACCGTCTTTATCAGCATTGGATTGATGTTGTAAATGATGAACTTCTGTTCCTATATTTTTATTACATATTTCACACATTCCCATTATTTTTTTTGCATTAAAATGACTTTGTTTGAGAGAAAGAATACTGCCTGATTCTTTATTATATTTCATACGAATATTATATGCATTTTCTAAAAAATCTTTTGGCAAACTTAAAGATTTGCAAACTTCTAATCCATACATACAATTTCCCGGACCATCTTTTAATTTTCGGTCATATATCAAACTATCATTTTTTATATCATAAATTACTTCCATATGTTTAATTTTTAAATTTGTAATATCCGTTATCTCCTCATAATTAACTATTTCATGTAAATGTGTTGCAAAAATATAACTACTATTAAGTGACGCTAGTTTTTGGATTCCTGAAACAAAAATACTTATTGCAGAAGAAATTTCTGTACCAGAGCATAGTTCATCTCCCAAAATTAAACTATTTTCATCTGCTAATCTTAAAATTGTTCTTAATTCTGACATTTCTACTGCAAATGTAGATAAACCTTTGAAAATATTATCATTGCCTAAAATACGTGTAAAAATATACTTATATGGATAATAATTAAACTCACTACAAGGAACATATAATCCTGCCTGAGCCATAACAACAGAAATTCCTAAGGCTCTAATAAAACTTGTTTTTCCTACTGCATTTGTTCCATATAATAAAATACCATCTACTAATCCGTTACCTAAAGCAATATCATTTGTAACATATAATTCATTTGTTTGTAAATGTTCAATTAAACAATGACGTAAATTTTTAGCATCTACAAAAGATTTATTGTTTTTTTCCATTTTTACTATTTTAGGTTTGCAATAATTATATTTTTTTGTAATTACTGATTTTGTATAAATTATATCTATTAAAGTTATAAAATTAATAATTGTTTCTAATTCTTTTTGAAATTTCTCTCCAAATTCTTGAATAAATTTATTATAAACGAGAGAAATTAAATCTTTCATTATATTTTTTGTATTTGTAATAATTTTACATAAATCATCTATTTGTTCATTTATTATAATCATATTAGATGCACTTTGTTTATTATAAGAAAAACTATTTTTTTTAATAATGAAATCAAATTCCGTTTCTTTTTGTGATAAATAACAGTTGTATTTCAATTTAGATGTTGTTGAATCATTAGGAAATGCTTCATCTAACAATTTACAACGTCTATTAGTTGTAACTAAACTAAAGTTGTTTTTTTCTGTTTCGTGAATTTTTACATAATCACATCCTTTATTGCTTTTCTCTTTACTTTTAATTAAATTATTTAAATAAATTCTTATTGAATCTAATTTATTTTCCGAATTTTTCATTATTGCAGTTTTATCATCTATATTTTTATCAACTCCTCTATTGAAAAAATTTGTATTGAATTGTTCAAATTGTTCTATTTCTCTCGCTACATCTAATATTATATTATTTTTTATAAAATTATTTATATTTTCTCCTATTTCATTTAAATTATCAAAATTATATTCAAAATTTTTTAAATAAGATAAAATAATTTTATCCGTTTTAATAAAATTAAATATTTCAATTATAGTGTTTATATTATTATATAAATATGAAAAGGATCTGGGAGAAATTTTTTTAATAAAAATTTGTCTCTCCCATTTTGAAATATCTTTGATACATTTTAATTGTAATTTTAAAAATGAGTCATATTTATCAAAATTATTTAACATATGTTCTATGATATTATATTCACGTTCTAAATAACTAATATTTGTAGTAGGATTTAAAAATTTATGAGAAAATTCTCTCTTTCCCATTGGAGTTAAACAAAAATTCAGTATTTTTAAGACAGAAGAATATTTGCCATTATAATTATGGTCATCTATTATGTTCAATTGTTTTAAAGAATGATTTGCCAAAATTAACCTATCACTAAAATTGTCAAATATAGGTTCATTTATTTTATATACTAAAAAGGGGTTGTGTTGATATACATAGTCTAATAAAAAACAAAAGGATTGAGTTGCAATCATATTATTATAAAAATTTTCAAAAAATATATCAAAATCTTTTATTTTAAAAAACTTATTTAATAATTCTTTTTGATATGTTTGTTTTTCACAATTTTTAACACGATTTAACATTTGAGGTTTTTGTATTTGAATTGTTGAAATTATTTGAATACAATTACTTCTTATATTTACAAAATTTATAATTTCTTTTATTTCAATTTCATTTAAATTTGCAATAATTAAAACTTCACTTGGATTATAAATAGAAACAAATCTTTCTAATTCATCAAAAGTAGTTGGATTATGAATATAACTTTCTTTATATTCAAATATATTTGTTTTTCCTGTTAAAATATCTATGTTAGACATTCCAATCATTACCACTTTTCCTTTAGTAAATTTATTATTTATCATTTCGATCCATATACAAGTTAGATTATTTGTTAAAGAGGATGTTTCATTTGAAAAATAAGTTCCTGGTGAATATATACCTTCCAATGATCTAGTAGTATTTTTAGCTGCTTCATCTTGTTTATAGACAACAGTAGTAAAACCAACTTCTTGTATTTTACGTAAATATTTTTCTAAAAATTCAATTTTAAAACCTGCCATAACAATATTCTCTTCTCCCACACAAGTATTTTTTGAAACTACATTTAATTCACAAATTTGAGAGAAATCTAAAATTTTACTTCCATAAACAGTTTCTTCTTGGTTTTTTTTTATTCCATAACATTCATAAAAACTACCTACCTGCATAAGTAAAATAGTATTCTCTCCATATTCATTTATATATTTATTTGTTAAATCAAAATATTCTTTAATAAGTGCCATTTAATATTATATTAAAATTAACTTTAATATAATAATAAAATTGATTTTTTCTTTATATACTTTACATGAAAAAAGAATTAAGAAATAAAAAAATTTATAATCTCACGAAATTATCGTATGGTTTTCCTATAAGAGGACTTAAAATGAATCTTTTACCTTTTATATACCACTCATCTGGAATTATATGTAATTTATAAAACAAAAATTTTAAAATGATTAATAATATTGTTGCATAAAATGGAATTTCTTGTTTAGAAGTATGCTCTTTAGTTATTTCATCTTTATATTTTTCATTATAAATAGAAAACTCTACAACTAAGTTATTAATTTTATCTCTATAAAGAAATTTATATCCATTTACTATTTCTCCCGTTGAATTTAATCTCCATAAAGTTTTTTTAAAATTATTTTTATTTTCATTCAAAATATTAGATAGTTTTGCAATTGTACTTGTTTCATTTTCAGTAAAAATATCTACATCAATATCACTAGATCCAGGAAAATAATCATGTCTTTGAATACTTCCAAAATAATATAATTTTGTATCCAAATAATTACTAATTTTATTAAAAAAATTTTTTTGTTTATCAGTTAATTTATATTTTGTATCTTCCATATATTAGTTATAGATTATTTTCATTATCTTTCATAAAATTGTGTAATAACATGTCTTTATTATTATTTGATATTTCTCCCGTTAAAATAGAAGATTCATATATTTTTCTTAAAATATCATTGGGAGCATTACTTCCAATTTTAATAAGATTATGCTTTCGTAAATATTTTTTTATATCATCAATCGAATGTTGTTTTAATTCTTTTTGTGCAGAGAGAACAGTTTTTCTTGTTTGTCTATTTTTTAAAAGAACAGCAACTTTGTTCTTAATTTTAGATTTTCCTAAAGTATATTTTTTACTAATAGTTTTTTTGTGTATTTGTTTTATAAATTTATTATTAGTATTATTAGTATTATTAGTATTATTAGTATTATTAGTATTATTAGTATTACTATTATTGATATTATTATTATTAGTATTGTTATTAGTATTATTATTAGTATCAATAGTTATATTATTATTATTATTATATTTATTTTCGTTAAATTGATCAAATACTTGTTTAGATTGTTCAATAATTATAGGTTCAATTTTATCTATTTTATTTTTAGATTCAAAATCTAATTGTTTTTTAAATAAATTTTCATTTAACTGTTTTTGTTTTATTTTTTCTTTTAAAATATTTAATTTGTTTTCTCTCATAGAATTATTTTGATTAATATTAATTTGATTTGAAATAAAATTATCAACATTTTTTTGAGTTTTATTCCAATTACGCATAGTTGGTTTTATTCCTCCTTTCAGGTTTCCATATGGAATACTATTATCAACATTATACTTAATTTTTAAGGGTGTTGTTTCATTAGATTGAACCAAATTTTCCATTAATTCTTCAGGTAATTCATTATAAACAAACATAGAATTAGTATTTGGTTCTGAATTAAAATAATTATTTTTAAGAGTTTTATTTTGCAGTTCTTGTCTTTTCCTTTCTTTATTTTTTTCATATAATAATTTTTCATCATTTACTTTTTTTTGCTTTGATAAACTCTGTAAATAATTAATTGAATCATTAAATTCATTACTATACTTAAAAATATCACTATTATTTTTATCATCATTAATTAAATTATTTTGAGTAGTATTAATAATATCCTTATTATCATCTGTATCTTTATTTTCGGAATTGCTAGATTTAATTTCTTTATTTTTATGTTCTTTAATCCTTTTTAGTAATTTATTTTTTAATATATTAGGTGATATAATAGGTGCAATATTTTTAGGAGATTTATTTTTTTTTGTTTTATTTTTATTGTAATTTCCAACTGATAGTAAAGCTGGATTAATATCAATTCTTTTATTAGACATATAATATAATAAAACAACTAATTATTTAATTTTTAACTATACATTGTAAATTGTAGATTTTTTTTAAATTGTTCATCATCTTTTTTAACTTCGTTATTGTTTAAATAAATAAGAAAACCATTTTCAAGATCTTTAAAAGTAATTTTTTTTTTATCACTTAAATTTTTACAAAAAACTCTTCTACTATGAGCAATTTTTATTTTAGCTAAAAATGTATCAATATCTCTGCCATAAGATTTAAAATGTATTTTATTTTTACTGAACCAATTAATATTTATTTCGGATGATAAAGATATATCTTCGTGTATTGTCCAATTAATATCCTTAACTTTTTTAATAAATATATTATATAAATCTTCAGCACTGTATTCATCTGTTTTAAATCTCCATGTAAATCTAGAGTTGAGACCTTGATTATAATTAAAAAAGCAGTTTTGAAGTTCCTCTTCATACCCCGCAATAATAACCATTAAATTATCTTTATGTTCGCTAAGTGACTCGCACAAAGTATCAATACATTCTTTAGCAAATGAATCTCTCTTTTCAGAATTTCCGAGAGAATAAGCTTCATCGATGAAAAGTATTCCACCTAAACTTTCTTTAATAACATCTTTAGTTTTTATAGCAGTTTGTCCTAAATAACCTGCAACCAAGTCACTTCTTGTAACTTTTTTAAAGGTTCCTTTAGATAGAAATTTCATTTTAGAAAATATTTTTCCTAATATTTTAGCAATTTCAGTTTTGCCTGTTCCAGGTGGTCCATAAATAACCGTATGCATAAAATCCCCATGTTCATTACTATTTAAACCCTGAATAAAATAAAGAATTTGATCCAAAATATTTTTTTTTAACTCTTTCATTCCAATCATATTATTTAATTCTATTAATGGTTCTTTAATATCATGTAATAATTTCATGTTAATATTGTATTTAATATTTTCATTATCCACATTGTAAATATTTATTAAATTTAATAAATCATTAATATTATTTATTTCAACATCAATTTGAATTTCTTTTATTTTAGGTTTTTGATTAATAATATTATTTTTAGACTTATTAATAGATAAAAGATATTTATTAAAATTATCAATTTTGATAGGTGTATTATAATTATAAGTATATCTTTTTCTTTTATAATTCATTTATTCGTAATTAATTATGATTTTATCCTTTTATTATTTTTTTTAAAAACAATATAAAAATAAATTGAAATATAAAATCAATTTTTAATGATGTCAAATAATCTGTTTAATATGAACACTGAAGTAACAAAAATGTGTAATAAAGAAATTAATGAAAAAAATAATGATGAGTTTAATATTGAAACTGATCCTTATATTGAAACACCTTGGAATATTATTGAATCCTATTTTAGGGGACAACATTTAGATAGGTTAGTAAGACATCAATTAGAATCGTATAATAATTTTATTGGATATCAAATTATAAAAACAATAGAAATGTTTAATCCAGTTCATATAGTATCAGAACAAGATTTTGATCCAGTTAATAAAAAATATTCATTAGAAATTTTTATAACATTTGAAAATTTTAATATTTATAGACCTCAAATTCATGAAAATAATGGAGCAATAAAATTAATGTTTCCACAAGAAGCAAGATTGCGCAATTTTACGTATTCATCAGCAATGACTGTAGATATAAATATAAAATATGTTGTTAGAACAGGAGAAAAATTAGATAATACTCAAATATTTTATAAAACATTGCCAGGAATTCATATTGGAAAAATGCCTATTATGTTAAAATCAAATATTTGTGTCTTAAATCAATATAAACATTTTGAACATTCTCAAACAGGAGAATGTAAGTTTGATGCAGGAGGTTATTTTATTATAAATGGATCAGAAAAAACAGTTTTAGGTCAAGAAAGAGCAGCCGAAAATAAAGTATATTGTTTTAATGTTGCAAAAAATAATACTAAATATACTTGGATTGCAGAAATGAAATCAGTGCCAGATTTTAAATGTATTTCTCCAAAACAATTAAATATGATGATCTGTGCAAAGAATAACAGTTATGGAAATCCTATTCATGTTCAGATTTCTCGTGTAAAACAACCTGTTCCATTGTTCGTTTTGTTTCGTGCATTAGGAGTTATTTCTGATAAAGAGATTTGTGAAAAAATATTGCTAGACATCAAATCTGAAAATAATGTAATTTTATTAGAGGCATTAAAGGCATCTATAATTGACGCAAATAAGTATTTGACAACTGAAGATAGTATAAAATATATTATGACATATGCAATGTACACACCTATTAATATGGATAGAGAAACAGGAATGAAAAAAAAATTAGAATTTACAATGGATATTTTAAATAATGATGTCTTTCCACATTGTCATAGTATGACTGAAAAGATATATTTCCTTGGTTATATGACAAATAAATTATTACAAGCTAATTTTGAAATGATTAAACAAGATGATCGTGATTCATATTTAAATAAAAGAATTGATTTGACAGGAACATTATTAAATAATTTATTCAGAAATTATTTTAACAAATTGGTTAAGGATATGGAAAAACAAATTATTCGTGAAATTAATACTGGATCATGGCGTTCTAAAGATGATTATGAAAATATTATTAATTATACAAATATATGTAAAATTGTAAAATCAACTACTATTGAAAATGGAATTAAACGTGCATTAGCTACAGGTGACTTTGGAATAAAACATACAAATTCTAACAAAGTAGGTGTTGCACAAGTCCTTAATCGTTTAACATATGTTTCTGGTTTAAGTCATTTACGTAGAATATCAACCCCTACAGATAAAAGTGGAAAATTGATTCCACCTCGCAAACTGCATAATACGTCTTGGGGATTTGCCTGTGTTGCAGAGACTCCTGAGGGGCAGTCTGTGGGAATAGTAAAAAACCTAAGTTATATGACTCATATTACAATACATTCTAATTCATTGCCTTTATATGATTATATTATGCCAAATATAATTGATATCAATACAACAACTATAAAACCTAGTGATTTATTTAATAAAATTAAAGTATTTATAAATGGTTCCTGGGTTGGTGTAACAGATCATCCATACGAATTATATACATCCTTAAAAGAAAAGAAATATAAAGGGATTATAAATATTTACACATCTATTATATTTGATTATAGGAATGGAGAAGTAAGAATATGTAATGATAGTGGAAGATTAATGAGACCTCTTTTAAGAGTAAAAAATAATAATATACTATTAACAAAAACAGTTATAAATAAACTAAAAAAAGATGAAATTAAATGGGAAGAATTATTAATTAGCAATGAAAATAGTAAAGAATCCATTTTAGAATATATAGATGCTGAAGAGCAATCTTGGTCAATGATATCAACATATCCAAAAGATTTATTAAAAAAAACTTATAAATTTACTCATTGCGAAATTCATCCTAGCACTATTTTTGGAATTTTGGCATCCTGTATTCCTTTTCCAGAGCATAATCAATCACCAAGAAATTGTTATCAATGTGCTCAAAGTAAGCAAGCAATGGGAGTTTATGTAACTAATTATGAAAATCGTATGGACAAAACTGCCTATGTTTTAAATTATCCAACAAGACCATTAGTAGATACTAGAACAATGAATATTATTCAATTAAATAAAATTCCTTCAGGAACTAATGTCATTGTTGCTATAATGACTCATACTGGATATAATCAAGAAGATTCTTTATTATTCAATAAAGGTTCGGTGGATAGAGGTTTATTTATAACCACTATTTATCATACAGAAAAGGATGAGGATAAACAAAAAATTAATGGTGATGAAGAAATAAGATGTAAACCTGACCCAACGAAGACCAAAGGAATGAAATTTGGAAATTATAATAAAGTAAATAGTAAAGGTGTTATTCCAGAAAATACTTTAGTTGAAAATCGTGATATTATTATTGCAAAAGTAACTCCTATAAAAGAAAATCGTAATGATCCAACTAAAATAATAAAATATGAAGATCAAAGTCGTATTCATAGAACTTGTGAAGAAACTTATGTTGATAAAAATTATATAGATCGTAATGGTGAAGGTTATAACTTTGCAAAAATACGATTACGAACTATAAGAAAACCTGGAATAGGAGATAAATTTTCGAGTCGTCATGGTCAAAAAGGCACGATTGGCAATTTAATTCCAGAGTCAGATATGCCATTTACATCTAAAGGAGTAAAACCTGACATCATAATTAATCCTCATGCAATTCCTTCAAGAATGACAATTGGACAATTAAAAGAAACAGTATTAGGAAAGGTTTTGGTGGAATTAGGTTTATTTGGAGATGGAACTTCATTTGGAAATTTTAAAGTAAAAGATATATGTAATGAATTAATTAAATTAGGATATGAAGCACATGGAAATGAATTATTGTATAATGGTTTAACTGGAGAACAAGTAGAATGTAGTATATTTATGGGACCAGTCTTTTATCAACGTCTTAAACATATGGTCAATGATAAAGCACATAGTCGTTCTATAGGACCTATGGTTAATTTAACCAGACAACCTGCTGAAGGAAGAAGTCGTGATGGTGGTTTAAGGTTTGGTGAAATGGAAAAAGATGCTATGGTTTCTCATGGTGCTGCTAGATTTACACGAGGAAGAATGTATGACTCATCTGATAAATATTCTGTTCATGTATGTAAAAAATGTGGTTTGATTGCAGCTTATAATGATGAAATTGGAATTCATCATTGTAAAGTTTGTGATAATAGAGTAGATTTTGCATATGTAGAAATTCCATATGCTTGTAAATTATTATTTCAAGAATTAAACACTATGAATATTGCACCAAGATTTATTACAGAAAATTAAAATAAAATTTAAAAATATTTATTTAAAAACATTTACTAATTAATAGATACATAATGAAAACAAATTTTTTTTTATTATATATGTGTTTGCCTGAATCAAAAATTAAAAACATAAATGTTCCGTCTTGTATAAATTGTGCTAATTATAATAAAAATCATAGAACATGTGATTTATTTGGTGAAAAAAATATTGTTACTAATGAAATAGATTATGAATTAGCATATCTATGTAGAAAAAATGAAGATATGTGTGGAAAAAATGCAAAATTATTTATTGATAATAAATATCACAACAAAATAATGAAATTTTTAAATATTAATAACAATGATAATTATTATATTTTTATTATTTATTTTATGTATGTATTTTCTATATATTTGATAATAAATAATTAAATTAAATTAAATTAAATTAAATTGAGATTTTTTTTATTTATTTTTAAAAAATAAATAAAATTTTTAACATGTCAGATAGTCAACAATTAATTAATTTAAATTCAAATAAAATGAATGATTTAATTCAAAAAAATATTGAAATGCCTTTTACTGTAATAATATCTTATTTAGTATTAGGATTAAGTATTTATATAACTGCATATTTATTACTTCATTATTTAACAAAATTAGCAAATAAAGTATTGGATATTGAAAAGAGATTGTCATTTTTAGAAAAAAATACAGAACGAAATTTTAAAATAACAATGAGTAATGATGAAAAAATAACAAATTTTATTGATGAAATACAAGAAGATGTGAATATGAATATAAAATCTATAAATAAAAATTTAGAATTGATAAATCAAATTCTAACTAATAATAAAAGTAAATTTATTACAATA
>JACCDO010765675.1_pt1 | contig 16197 bp, 12 predicted proteins | sample 7446101 | NCBI WGS metagenome assembly JACCDO01 (sample SAMN15323440, study PRJNA562643) | freshwater metagenome | isolation source: river surface water | place: USA:Blue River Watershed | collected 2017-08-16
CGTGAAAGGAAAACCGAACTTGCCGGAGCCGATGGCAGCAGCGTGGGCGACGTGTTCGATGGGGCCAAGCTGCGCCTCGGTCGCAAGGAGCGCGGCCTCGATGGTTTCGCGCCGCGTCACGTCCACGATACAGCGGAGCGCGGGAACTTGATGCGCGGCGGAGAGTTCGCGGGCAACGTCGCTGACAGTGGGCGCGACATCCCACAGCGCGACCTTGCAGCCCTCGCAGGCGAAGAGTTCCGCGATGGCGCGACCGATGCCGCTGGCTCCACCGGTGACGACGGCGACGTGGTCGGCGAGGTTGAGTTGCATGCCCGCGAGTGTGGGGATTCCGAAGAGATTGGCAAACGAATGGGGGCAAGCGAATGACGCAACCGATGCGGCGCTTGGACGTGCCGGCGGTTTGCAACCGCCGTGTTGCGGATGGATGGCTCGGACGCCTCCCGTCCTGCTGCGGACGGCGGTTGCCAAGCGCCGGCACGGCACCTCAGCCAGTTGAACTTGATTGCCAGCGCGGTGCGGGCCGTCAAAGTCCCCGCCGTTCAACATGAAACACACGCTTCTGCTTGCCGCCTGCTCGCTCACCTTCCCCGCCGTCGCCGCCGACTGGGCGCAGTGGCGGGGACCCAACCGCGATGGCCATGTGGCCGCCGCCATCGCCGGGCTCCCGAAGGAGCCGAAGCAACTCTGGGCCATCCCGGTCGGCAACGGCCAGGCCTCGCCCATTGTCGCGGGCGACCGGCTGATCTACCTCGATGAGCAGAAGAACCAGGAGGTCGCGCACTGCGTGGACCTCAAGACGGGCAAGGAGCTGTGGCAGACGCCGGTCGGCGAGTCCGAGGCGTTCTCGAACGCCTACGGCACCGGCCCACGTTGCACGCCGCTGGTGGACGGCGACCGAGTTTATACGCAGACCTGCCGGGGCGAGTTCCGGTGCCTGGCGCTGGCGGATGGAAAAGTGCTCTGGCAGACGAGCTTTGATAAGGACTGGGCCGCGCCGTTCTTCGGCAATTCCAGCAACGCGCCGGAGGCCAAGGAGACCGCGTCACGCCGCCACGGCAACAACGGCTCTCCGGTAGTGGACGGCGACCGCGTTTTCGTTCCCGTGGGCAGCCCGACCAAGGGCACGCTCGTCGCCTTCGACAAGAAGACCGGCAAGGTGCTGTGGACGGCGGGCAAGGAGAACACCGCGTATTCCTCGCTCATGGTCGGCACGCTCGCGGGCACGCGGCAGGTCGTCCATCTCACGGCGGATTCGCTCATGGGCGTGGACGTGGCGAGCGGGAAAATCCTCTGGCAGACGCCCGTCAAGACCGGGGCCAAGCGCCACGTGCTCACGCCCATCCTCGCGGACAACTCCGTGACGATCTCCTCCTCGTCGGTCGGCCTGACCAAGTTCTCGGTCATCAAGGACAGCGGCGGCTTCAAGGTCGAGCCGGCGTGGAAGAACGACAAAATCAAAGTCACGCTCGCCACGCCTGTGCTGGTCGGCGGCCACCTCTATGGCCTGGGCACCGGCGGCAGCAAGACCGAGTTCATCTGCGTGGATTTCAAGACCGGCGAGCAGAAGTGGAACCAGCCCGGCTTCGGCGACTACGCCGCGGTCATCGCCGCCGGCGACAAACTGCTCGTGCAGGACATGACCGGCACGCTGCTGCTGCTGAAGGCCAACCCGGAGAAGTTCGAGGAACTCGGCCGCGCGCAGGTCTGCGGCAACACCTGGAGCCACCCGGCCATCGCCGACGGAAAGATCTACCAGCGCGACAAGAAGCAGCTCTTCGCGCTGGAGCTGGCGAAGTAAAGCGCCACGCCTTCTCCCTTCGCGAAGCGAGGTGAGAAGGTGGCCGCAGGCCGGATGGGGGGTGCGGCCAACTCGGCCCTCTCCCCTACTGCGCAAAGGGCGAGGGAGAAAACTACTGGGCAGCGCCTGGGTAACAACAGGCCTCGCCCTCATTTCGGCAGCCACTTCTCCCAGTTCTTAGCGAAGGCATCCACGTTCGCCTTCGTCACCGGCACGAGCGGGCTGACGACGTGGACGGCGGACGGGTTCTTCTTAAAGTGAATCTTGTCGAGCAGCAGTGCCACAGACTGCCAGCCCCATTCATAGACCTGCTGCGCCAGAAGGATCTGCACGTGGCCGCTGCGGAGGTATTGCAGCATCGGCGGGAGCGCGTCCACGGAGACGGCCTTGACGCTGCCAGGCGGCCACTTCAGCGCGTTGTCGGTGAAGAGCGGCCAGCCACCGATGAACGCCCAGCCGGTGATCTCCGGATTCGCCTGCATGACCTGCTCGACCTTCGCGGCGGCGTCCTGCGGCGTCTCCTTGTGGTAGTAGGTGTCTTTGATGCGGATGCCGGGGAAAGCCTTGGCGCCGTTCCGGACGCCCTGCGCACGCTTCTGGAGGTTCGGTGCATTCTGGTTGCCGGCGAGGATGGCCACGATGCCCTTGCCGCCCATCGCCTTGCCCAGCTCGGCCATGACCTGCTCGCCGCACTTCACGTCGTCCACACCGAAGGTCGCGAAGCGCTGCGAGCGCGGCGCGTCGGAGTCAAAAGTCATCACCGGCACGCCACTGGAAACGGCCTTGTTGATGGCGTCGGTGAGTTTGTTGGCATCCGAACAACTGACCGAGATGCCGTCCGCGCCGGCGAGCACAAGCTGCTCGACGTTCTCGGCCTGCTTCTGCGCGTCCTCCTCGTTGGGCGTGCGCCAGTCTATCTTGATGCTCAGGCCGTGCTTCGCCCCCAGCTCCTTCGCGGCATCCATCGCGCCGACGCGCGCGGCCTGGAAGACGGGATTGCCCTGTGACTTGGCGACGAGGCCGAAGGTGTAGGACTTTTTCGCCTGGGCGAACGCAGGCAGGACGGCGGCGGTGGACGTGGCGGTGACGAGGAATTGGCGGCGGTTCATGGTTAAAATGCTACCAAACAGATGACAGCTGAACAAGGCTGCCGCATCTTATCGCCATGACGACTGAACAAGCCGCCACCCTGCTGGATTCCTTCCGCGCCGGACGCGCCACCCGTGATGAGGTGCTCCGAGCCTTTCAAGCCGCCCCCATTGCCGATCTCGGCTTTGCCCAGGTGGATACGCATCGCGCCCTGCGCAAGGGCTTCCCCGAGGTCATCTTTGGCGCGGGCAAGACGCCGGCGCAGGTCGTCGCCATTGCGGGCAAGCTGCTGGAGCGCGAGCAGAACGTCCTCGTCACGCGCATCACGCCGGAGCACGCGCGGCTGCTCAAGAAGAAGTTCAAGCTGGCCGTCTGGCACGAGACCGCGCGCGCCGTGACCATCGAGAAGAAGCCGCTGCCGAAACGCCCGGGCTTCATCGGCGTGTTCTGCGCAGGCACCAGCGACCTGCCGGTGGCCGACGAGGCTGCCGTGACCGCCGAAATCATGGGCAACCGGGTCGAGCGTCTCAGCGACATCGGCGTGGCCGGGTTGCACCGTCTGCTGGCGAAGTTGGACGTGCTGCAGCGGGCGAACGTGCTGGTGGTCTGCGCCGGCATGGAGGGCGCATTGCCCAGTGTCGTGGCGGGGCTCGTCTCGAAACCCGTCATCGCGGTGCCCACGAGCATCGGCTACGGCGCGGCCTTCAGTGGCGTCGCAGCGCTGCTCGGAATGCTCACGAGCTGCGGCAGCGGCGTAACGGTGGTGAACATCGACAACGGCTTCGGCGCCGGCTACGCCGCAAGCCAGATCAATGCGCTGGTGGGGACGGCCAGTTAACGCGTCCGTCCACTTCGGGTAGCACCCGCGTCGCGCAGGTCACCACAAAGCGCGGAATCAACCGGCGTTCCGGCCTCGCGGCAGCGCGGGCCCTTCGCACTTACACCCCTCCTCGGCTCCCTTTCCCGTGCAGCGGCCGGGGCGCCCGCCGCGACCCGCGAGACGCGGGTGCTACCCAAATCTCGCGCCGGTGAATTCACCTTCCCTCCCCGCGTCATTTCTTCCGCATGTTCACACGGCTGTTGGTCTGCGCACTGGCGCTCGCTGCTTCGCCCGCACTGCTCGGCGCGGAGGCGGATACGCACGCGGCCGCCGCGATGACCATTCTCCGCGCACACTGCTTCGGCTGCCACAACGTCGAGAAGAAGCGCGGGCAGCTTGACCTGACTTCGCGCGACGCGGCGCTCAAGGGCGGCGAAACCGGCCCCGCGCTCAAGCCCGGCAAGGCTTCCGACAGCCCGCTCGTCAAGCTCCTCGCGCCCGGCGTCGAGTCGCACATGCCGCCCAAAAAGCAGCTGCCACCGCAGCTCATTGCCACGCTCCGCGCGTGGGTGGACGCCGGCGCGCCATGGGACGCGGGCGTGCTCAAGCTCCTCACGCGCGAAACGAAGTCCGACGAACTCAAAGCCCTCCCCGCCACCTATACGCCCGTGCTCGCCGTCGCGCTCGCGCCAGATGGCAAACGCCTCGCCAGCGCGCGCGGCAACCAGCTCCTCATCCACACCCTCGGTGCAACAAACCGCACGCTCGTCGCCACGCTCACCGGCGCGCGCGATGCCATCCAATCCGTCGCGTGGAGCACAGACGGCCGCTGGCTGGCAGCAGGCGAGTTCCGCCGTGTGCTGCTCTTCGATGCAAAGACGCTCCAACCGTTCGGCACGCTCGACAAGCCGCTCACCGGTCGCGCCACCGCCGTCGCGTTCACGCCGGACGGCGGCACCCTCGCGGTCGCGGACAGCCCGGGCGGCGCGGCGGGACAAGTTCACCTGTGGAAGATGGGCGAGGAAAAGCCCTTCGCCTCGTGGACCGCGCACAACGACAGCATCCTTGACCTGAAAATCAGCGCGAACGGCAAGCTCCTCGCCACCGGCAGCGCGGACAAGCTCGCGCGCGTCTGGAATCTGGCCACGCAGAAGGAGGTCGCGAAACTCGAAGGCCATACGAGCTACGTGCAGGCCGTCGCGTTCGGCAAAGACGACGCCGTGCTGGCCACGGGCGGCGCGGACAAGGAGCTGAAGTTCTGGGACATCGCCAGCTCCGGCCGCGAAGGCTCTTTCTCGAACCGCAAGGCCGCCGTCACCGCGCTGCACTGGGTCGGCGGCGGGGCCACGCTCCTGGCCGTGTCCGAGGACGGCAGCGCCTCGACCATCACCGACCTCAAGCGCCACAGCGGCGAGCAGAGCAGTTCGCCGGGCACCGAGCGGAAGCTGTCGGGCGTGGAGGATGTGCTTTACTCGGTCGCCGCCACGACGGACGGCAAGACGGTCTTCGCCGGCTGCCACGACGGCAGCGTTTATGTGTGGGAAGGCGGGAAAGCGGCGACGAAACTAGAGGTGAAGTGATCCTTAGCAACAGATGAAACACAGACTGAACACAGATAAGAAACGCCACGAAGACGCGGGCTTTTTCCATCCGTGTTCCATCCGTGTTTCATCTGTGGCCAAAGGTTTTTTCCCCGTTCTGCTCAGTCTGTGGCTCGCCGCCTGCACACCGCCGCAGAAGTCGGCTTCCAAGTCAGACCCGGCCATCGCGCTGAAGGGCGTCACGGCCATCGCAGTGTTTCCCACGGAGCTGCCGCTCATTGCGGGAGCCGCGCTGCATCGCGTGGCAGTCACCGCGACGGACAAAGACGGCTTCGAGCTGCCCGCGCCCGCGAAATTCACCTCGGATAACCCCACCGTCGCCACCGTCAGCGCCGACGGCAAAATCCGCCCGCTCACCCCCGGCACCGCGACCATCACGGCGAAGTTCTCGGGCAAAGCCGCGAGCGCTAAGGTGACCGTGCGCCGTGCCGGCGACTTCCAGTCGCCGTCGGCAGCTCCCGCCGCGAGCAGCGCGACCAACGCCCCGGCGCAGCGGCCGGAAGCCACCGGCACTGGCCCGCAACTCAGCTTCCTCAATGATGTGCTGCCCATCCTCAGCAAGGCCGGCTGCAACCTTGGCTCGTGCCACGCGAAGGCCGACGGCCAGAACGGTTTCAAGCTCACCATTTTCGCCTACGATCCGCGCGCGGACTATTTGGAGATTGTGAAGGACGCGCGCGGTCGCCGCGTGTTCCCGGCCTTCCCCGAGGAGAGCCTGCTGCTCAAGAAAGCCACGCTGGCGGTGCCCCACGACGGCGGGCTGCGCATTGAGCGCGACTCGGAGGAATTCCGCACGCTGGCCAGCTGGATTGCCCAAGGCATGCCCTACTCGCGCCCCGGCGAGGCGACTCTGACGGGCCTCGAGGTCTTCCCGAAGGAACGCCGTTATCGTCGTGAGGCAAAGCAGCCGCTGCTCGTGCAGGCACGCTACTCGGACGGCTCCGTGCGCGATGTGACCGAGTTATCCGAATTCCTCTCGAACGAGAAAACCCTCGCGACCGTGGACGATGAGGGCGTGGTGAGTGTGGGCAAGTTCAGCGGCGAAAGCGCGGTGGTGGCGCGTTTCCTTGGCAGCGTCGCGGTCAGCACCGTGATGGTGCCCAGCGACCGCGTGCTGCCGGCGGAGCAGTTCGCCGCGCTGCCGGTGAACAACGACATTGACCGCCTCGTTTACCAGCGCCTGCAAAAGCTCGGTCATCTGCCCTCCGCCGTCTGCTCGGACGCCGAGTTCCTCCGCCGCGCGTCGCTCGACACCATCGGCACGCTGCCCACGGCTGACGAAGCAAAGGCCTTCCTCGACGACCCGTCGCCCGACAAGCGCACCAAGCTGATTGACCGCCTGCTGAACCATCCCGCTTGGGCCGACCACTGGGCCGTGAAGTGGGGCGACCTCGTCCGCGGCAACCCGTCGCGGGTCGGGGTGAAGCCGGTTTTCCTCATGGACCAATGGCTGCGTGACGCCTTCCGGCAGAACAAGCCTTACGACCAGTTCGTCCGCGAGCTGCTCACCGCGCAGGGCAGCACCCACAAGCACGGCCCCGCCGCGCTTTTCCGCGACAAGCGCACGCCGGAGGACGCCAGCGGTTTCGTGAGCCAGGTCTTCCTCGGTGTTCGCCTTGACTGCGCGCGCTGCCATCACCACCCGAGCGAGAAGTGGGACCAGAAGGATTACTACCAGTTCGCCGCGTTCTTCAGCGGCACGCGGCGCAAGGGCCAGGGCATCTCCGCCCCCATCAGCGGCGAGCCGGAATACATCTGGGCCACCAGCAGCGTCGCCATGAAGCACCCCGTCACCGGTGAAGACCTGAAGCCCCGCGCCCCGGACGGACCCGAGGCCGCCATTCCCGCAGACCGCGACCCGCGGGCCGCACTGGTGGACTGGATGGTGCAGCCGGAGAACCCGCTCTTCGCGCGCGCGGCGGTGAACCGGGTGTGGGCGCAGTTCTTCGGCCGCGGCATCGTGGACCCGGTGGATGACTTCCGCGCCTCGAACCCGCCGAGCAACGAGCCGCTGCTCGATTGGCTGGCGAAGGACTTCGTCGCGCACAAATACGACTTGAAGCACCTGATGCGAAACATCCTGCGCTCGCACACCTATCAGCTCAGTTCCGAGGCGAACGAGACAAACGTCGGCGACACGAAGAACTACTCGCGCAGTTACCGCCGCCGGTTGCCGGCGGAGGTCCTGCTCGACGCCGTCGCGCAAGTCACCGGCACGCGCGACAACTTCACCGGCCTGCCCGAAGGCTCGCGCGCCTTGCAAACGTGGAACCACAAGTTGAACAGCGATTTCATGGATGCCTTCGGCCGCCCCAACAGCAGTGCCGAATGCCCGTGTGACCGCGACGCCAAGCCCAGCATGGTGCAGGCGCTGCACATGATGAACTCGACCGCGCTGAACACGAAGATCACCGCGAGCGAAGGCCGCGCCCGCCTGCTGGCCGCCAGCAAAGCCACGGAGGACGAAATCATCACCGACCTTTACCTGAGCGCCTACAACCGCCGTCCCACCGACGCCGAACGCGCGTTGGCCAAGCGGGCCTTCACCGGCAAAGACGCCACCCGCCAGTCCGCCGTGGAGGACATCCTCTGGGCGCTGCTGAACTCGGCGGAGTTCGTGTTCAACCACTGACCTGCAATTGCCGGGGGCGAGGCCGCGCGTGCCTCCGCGCCGAATTTGTGGTTTCCTGAAGCCGATGTCCTGCGGTTGCTCCAACTCATGTCCCCCGCCGCCCGTCCACGCGGAGAGCGCAGGTGAATTCTCCGTCACCGGCCTGAACTGCCAGAACTGCGTGCGCAAGGCCACGACCGCGCTTCTGACGGTGCCCGGCGTGGCAAGCGCTGTCGTCTCCCTTGAACCGCCGCGCGCAACGATTCGGTGGCGGCCAGACGCAACCCCTTCGGCGGACGCCGTCCTCCGCGCGCTGAAGTCCGCCGGCTTTGATGCGACGCCCTTTCGGAAATCGCCGACTGCCGATCACCCGTCGCCGTGGTCCCCGTTTTCGGGCTGGCAGTTTAACGTCGCCTTTGGCGGCGCGGTCACGTTGTTGCTGATGGTCGGCGAGTGGGCCTTCCGGCTGGGCATGGAGCGGTGGTTCCAGTGGACAGCTTTCGCACTCGCCTTGCCAGTGCAGGTCGTGTGCGGCGCGCGCTTTTACCTCGGCGCATGGCGGCAGCTCAAGGCCGGCAGCTCGAATATGGACACGCTCGTCGCGCTGGGCTCGACGACTGCCTTCGGCTTCAGCGCATGGGCGCTGTTCACGGGCTGGCCCGGGCACCTCTACTTCATGGAGGCCGCTGCGATCATCACGCTCATCAGCGTCGGCCACTGGCTGGAAGCCCGCATGAGCGCGCGCGCGGCGGGCGCGCTGCAGGCATTACTCAAGCTCGCGCCACAGAACGCCCGCCGGCTTGATGACACCGGTGCTGAAATTGAAACCGCCGTCGCCGAACTGAAGCCCGGCGACCGCATCGCGCTGCGCCCGGGCGACCGCGTGCCAGTGGACGGCGAGGTTCTCGACGGCCAGTCCGCCGTGGACGAGGCGATGCTCACCGGCGAATCGCTCCCGGTGGAAAAGTCGCCTGGCGCAAAGCTCTATGGCGGCACGGTCAACCAGAGCGGTCGCCTCATCTTCCGGGTGACCGCCACCGGCGACGCGACCGCGCTGGCCCAAATCATCGCCGTCGTGCAACGCGCGCAATCCAGCCGTGCAGGCATCCAAAAGCTCGGCGACCAAGTAAGCGCGGTGTTCGTGCCCGTCGTCGTGCTGGTCGCGCTCGGCACGGGACTTTGGTGGGGCCTGGCTTACGACAGCGCGATGCGCACAGCCACCACCCTGCTGCCGTTCCTAAGGCCGGAGCATTTTCCCGCGTCGCCGCTGGCGGCGGCATTCATCCACGCCGCGGGTGTGCTCATCGTCGCCTGTCCGTGCGCGATGGGCCTCGCGACTCCCGCCGCCATCATGGCCGGGGTAAACGCGGCCGCGCGGCGCGGCATTCTCATCCGCGACGGCGAGGCCCTGGAAAAGAGCGGGCGCATCACCGCCGTGCTGTTCGACAAAACTGGCACCCTGACCGAGGGAAAGCTGGCCGTGGCAGCGGTGCTCGAGCTGAAGCCAGGACCCACGCCGGTCAAGGAACTCGCCGCCACAGTGGCCGCTCCCTCGAACCATCCGTTAAGCCGGGCCATCGCGGCCCACCAGGTTGCTGCATCGCCGCCACCCTTGACTGACTGGCGTGAAATTCGCGGCGCAGGGATTGAAGCCGCCAGTGACGGGGAGACTGTCCGCCTCGGCTCCTTGCGCTGGCTGATGCACAGCGGTGTGGATGTCGCGGCCAACCCATTCACCTCCGAATGGATGTCGCAAGGCGCGACTGTCCTCGGTCTGGCGCGTGGCTCCGAGTTGCTCGCGCTGTTCGCGCTGCGCGACCAGTTAAAGCCGCACGCCGCCGAGGTGATCACCGGCCTGCAACGGCAGGGCAAGGCCGTCTTTCTGGTGACCGGGGACAATCCACAAACCGCGGCCGCCATCGCTGCCCAAGTGGGAATGCCCCAGGAGAACGTCTTCGCAGACATCCGGCCGGAACAGAAGGCCGAGCTTGTGCAGCAGTTGCAAAGCCGCGGCCAACGCGTGGCCTTCGTCGGCGACGGCATCAACGACGCGCCCGCGCTGACGCAGGCGGACCTCGGCATCGCCGTCACACGCGCGAGCGATGTGGCGCGCGAGGCGGCGGACATCATTCTCCTCCAGTCCGACATCCAGGCCATTCCTGATGCGCTCGGGCTGGCGCAGGCAACGCTGCGCACCATCAAGCAAAACCTCTTCTGGGCGTTCTTCTACAACGCCGCGGCCGTGCCGTTGGCCGCGCTTGGGCTGCTAAGTCCTGTTCTTTGCGCGGCGGCCATGGGGCTGTCCGACGTGCTGGTGATTGGCAACGCATTGCGGTTGCGCGCGCGGCGGTAGCAAGACCGGCTTGTCACGCGCGCAACGGCAGGCAAGGCTGAAGTCATGAACACCGAAGTCATCGCCCCGGGCTCCGTCTCGCGGGCTTCCCGGCGTAGTTTCCTCGGCAGTCTGGCCATCGCGGCTGTTGGCGCGGGTTCGACTGCGCGCAGCGCAACTCCACCGCTGACGAGTTTTTTCGTCGTGAGTGACACGCATTTCTTCGCGGACAAAAACCAGCCCGACCAGCTCGATCCCAATTCCGCGAGCTACAACCGCCGGCTGGTGGACACGCTCAACCGGCTGCCGGGCACGCCCTTTTCCGAGGCAGTCGGCGGCGGCACAGTGCCGACGCCGATGGGCGTGCTGCACACGGGCGACGTGATTGACAGCGGCGACAAGGGCGGACCGGCGCACGAGGCCATGCAGCGCACCGAATGGGCGGCCTTCGCTGCGGAATATGGCCTGACCGGCCGCGAGGGCCGGCTGAAGTTTCCGGTCTTCGAGATTCCCGGCAACCACGACTCACCCCACGGCGTGGGGCACGCCATCGAGCAGATGATCACGCGGCAGCGGGCTCGCCCGGGCTTGAAGGCGATCAGCAAAAACGGCCTGCATGCGTCATGGGAGTGGGGCGGCGTCCACTTCGCCACCCTGGGGCTGATCGTCGGCACGGACCGGAGCGTCGGGCGCAAACGCCGTTACGCGGCGAGCGACAGCTTGGCGTTCCTGCTCGAAGACCTGGCCAACACGCCCAAGGACCAGCCGCTGGTGCTGCTGCACCACGTGGACATGGCCCGCTACACCGTCGCCAAACCGGACACAGATTACACCAAGTGGGAGTGGGACCCGGCCGATGTGGCGGCATTTTATGCCGCCATCAGAGGCCGCCGCTCCGCGATCTTTTATGGACACACACACTTCCGGAATGTGTTCCGCTGGGACGGCGCATCCATCAAGGCCCCGGAGGGCGTGGCCGTGTTCAACGTGGATAATGCCGCCCACTTCAGCGGGCCGGCGCAGGCGTTCTTCCATGTCGAGGTGCGCGGCGACGGGTTGACCGTGAGGGAGTTCGCCACGACGGACGGCTGGCAGACCGGTGCCTGGACGCCCCAGGTCTGGCGAGCTGCGGTGTGACCTGTGCCGGCGGTTTGCAACCGCCGTCGGGTGCTTGAAATCGGCAGGGCACGTTGAACTGCGGTCTTCCACAGCCAGGGCCAGGAAGTCGCCGGCACGGGGCGGTGGCCTACTTCTTCACCGGCGACTGTTTCACCTCGTAGTTCGTATTGTTCGCCAGTTCGGCATTCGGGCAGTCGTTGAGCAAGGCGGCGGGTTTGTCCCCGATGTGGCAGTTGTCTTTCACCACGACTTTCTCGGCGGGCCAGCCTTGGATGCGGATACCTTGGCCGCGTGTGGTGTTCTTTACGATGGTCACGCGGCGGATGGGGAAATCGCCCGGCTGCTTGTGGCGCGCGGCGGTGACGTAGATGGCGGAGATGTGGCCGCTGGTGATGTCGTTGCCCTCGATGTGCAGGCCGTCAATCGCGCCGACGTGGAAGAGCGAGAGGTAGCTGTTGCCCCGGTTCCCGACGAGCCGGCTGTCCACGATGGTCGAGTTGCAATGGTCCTCGTGCATCAGGCCTTCGCCGTCGTTGATGCGATACTTGCCGTCGGAGCATATGTTGCTGAAGACCTCGTAGTCGTTGTTCTCGACGACCCAGCGCCAGCCGCGCAGTTCCATCGCGCGGTTGTCGTTCGTGGCGCTGCCGTAACTGGCCTTCGTGCCGGTGACGGTCGGGCGCGGCACGTCCTTCGCGAAGCGAATCATGTTGCGCGAGCAGATGACGCCGTCGCCGCAGAAGCCGATGGCGCAGCGGCCCGTGGCAAAGACGAAGTTGTCCACGCACGCGAGACCTTTGCGGAAGCCCCACGGGTGCGTCTCCGGCGTGCCGTCGTTGCCGCTGCCGCCCGCACCGCCGACGCAGTGGTGGTTCAGGTAGATGCCGGGGCGGTTGTCGTAGTCGAAAAGCACGTCGAAGGGCACGAGCTTCTTCGCGCGGTCCTCGAGCGGATAATCCTTCATCACGAAGTTCGCCTCGCCGCTCTTGGGAATGCGGTTATTCGCGATGAGTGCGTGCTCGCTGGCGTGGACGCGGATGGCGGCGCGGAACTTGTGCGGGTAACGGAGCCAGCCGGGTTGGTTGTCCTTCGCACTCGGGACCTCATCCATGATGCCCGCCGCGTTGCGGAGCAGGCAGCCGAGGACGAGCCGGTGCGGGCCGCAACGGTGCTCCGGGCCTTCGGGCAGGTTGATGTAGCCATTCTCAATGCGCAGGTGGACCACGCCGCAATTCGCCGCTGTGGCGGGGTCGGCGAGCACGATGCCCTTGAATGCGGTTTCCTTCGGCGTGCCGTTGCCGGTGAAGCTCGGCAGGTAGCGCGGAAACTCCAGCTGGCTCGGCGGCGAAAATTTCTCGTCGTGCGCCGAAGTTGCGCCAACAGGTTCCGCGCCGCGCAGCACGATGCCGGATTGAAGTTTCAGATCGTCTTTGAAGCGATACGAGCCCGCCGGGAAGAACAGCACGCCGCCGCCCTTCGCCGCGAGCTGGGCCTGCGCGGCCTCCACGCGCGCGTCCCAAAACTGGCCCGCGCCCGCGACGGTCGTCACGTCGAGCACGTGGTCCCAGCGGAGCTTGTCCGTCCACGCGAAGCCGAGCTTCGCAGCGGGGTTGCTCGTAGGCAGGGCGGCGAGCAGGCGGCCCGGCACGAGCAGCCCGGCGGCCGTGAGCGTGAAACTGGTTTCGAGAAACGCGCGGCGAGTTTTGAGCATGGCCGGAGCGTAATCACGAAATGCAAGGGGGCCAGCGGGAAGATTCTCCTGCGCTTACATTGGCCCGGCTCGGGGGTTGACCGGGAATTCGGCGCTGCGCAACCTGCGGCGTGATGCGCCCGTTGCTCCTCGCCGCGCTGGTGACTTCCACCGCTTGCGCCGCGGCCGCTGATGCGCCGCTCAGGCCCGATGCCCGGGGTTTTATCCGCGATTGGCTCCTGCTTGCGCCCATACGGCTGCCCGCCGAAAGCGCCGCAGCCGAGGAGATTGACCGGCCACAAGTGCCCTTTGAATTCGCTCTCCAGCCAGCGGCCGGCGAGGGCATCACCATCTACGGCAACGCCATTCAGTGGCGCGCCATCCGCACCAAGGACTACTTCTTCGACGTGAACGCCATCCTCGGCGGCGTGCACGAGCAGGTGGCCGCCTACGCCGTTACCTACGTCATCGCGCCCCGCGAAATCACCGGCGTGCAGTTGCTCATGGGCAGCAATGACCAGGGCAAAGTCTGGCTCAACGGCACGGCAGTCGTGAAATCCACCGACGCCCGCTCGCTCGAGCCGGACGCAGACAAGGCCACCAACCTCACGCTCAAAACCGGCGTCGACATCGTCGTCTTCAAGCTCCTCAACGAAAGCAACAACTGGCAGGGCTGCCTGCGCTTCACCGATGCCGCCGGCCTGCCACTCGCCGGTCTTACGCTGAAGCTTGCGCCGTGATGCGCCAGCCTGCATCCGCCATGTATTCCATCCCCCAACGCGTCTCGCTCGTGGCCCAGACCGTCGCTTCGCTGCGGCAGGGTTTGGCGGACGGCTTGTGGCACGAACACCTGCCCGGCGAACTGGAGCTGTGCGAGCGTTTGCAGGTCAGCCGCATGACGCTGCGCCGGGCGCTGGCGGTGCTGGAGGGCGAGGGCTTGCTGGTGGTCGCGCAAGGCCAGCGCCGGCGGATTGGGCAGGCCGCCCAACGTGCCGCGCCGCGCCGGGGCCGCCGAGTGGTCTTGCTCACGCCGCTGCGGCTGGCCGAGTTGCGGCCCACGGTGCTCTACTGGGTCAATGACTTGAGCGACCACTTGGCGGAGGCAGGATTCCACCTGGAAGTTCATCCGTGTCCCGCTGCGTATGCGGAACATCCCGCCGCCGCGTTGGCCCGGCTGGAACGCGAGCTTCGGCCCGCCGGCTGGGTGCTCTACCTCTCCACGGCGGCCATGCAGGAATGGTTCAGCCGGCAAGCCGTGCCCGCGCTCCTCGCCGGCTCGCGGCACGGGGAAGTGCGCCTCCCCTCCGTGGATCTGGATTACCGGGCCATCGGCCAGCACGCGGCGGAGACGTTTCTGGCCAAAGGACACCGGCAACTCGCCTTCCTCCGCTCCGTGCCCGGACTCGCCGGAGACATGGAGACGGAGCATGGGTTCGTGGAGGCTTGCCACCGTCACGGCGCGCGCGGCGGGGCCACCTTCCTCGGCGACACCCCGGAACGCATCGCGCAAGCCACTAAGTCGTTCCTGGCCCAATCTCCTCGCCCGACAGCCCTGCTGGTGAGCCAGCCCGCGCACTTGCTGACCGTCATGGGCACGCTCGCCGAAGCGGGCCTGCGCGTGCCGGACGAGGTCTCCCTCATCTCGCGGGACAGCGAATCTTTCCTGGCCTTCGTGGTGCCCACGGTCGCCCGGTATGAAATCCCGCCGGCCAACCTCGCGCGCAACCTCTCCCGCCAGGTGCTGGCGATGCTCGGGCCGCGCGGACGGGCGGAGAGGGCCGTGCGGCTCATGCCCAAGTTCGTCCCCGGCGCGACTTTGGACAACTTGTCTAAAGCTCAGACAGCGCGCCCCGCTTGAGCCCGTGGGCCGGATGGCTATGCTGCGGTCACTTCGGTAGCCATCGCCATGAACGCCAGCGCCCGTCCAGCCCCGCGAAGCCCCCAGTCCCCGGGCTTCACCCTCATCGAACTCCTCGTCGTCATCGCCATCATCGCGATTCTGGCCGGGATGCTGTTGCCGGCGCTGGCGAAGGCCAAGGAGAGCGGGCGCTCCATCGCCTGCCTCAACAACGTCAAGCAAATGGGCTTGGCCACGATGCTTTACGCGGATGACAACGATGACAAGTTCGCGCCTCGAGCCATCCGCGACTCCGGCGGCACCATCCGCATGAGCACCTATGCCTGGTTCGGCAAAGCCGGGAATTCCGGATTCTACACCGGCATGACCTCAACGAACCGTTATGTGAACCGCTATCTGGGGGTCACCGCATTGACCACCGAAATGCCGATGGTGCGCTGCGGCGCGGACAAGGGACCAAACCCGGTCGCCCGCTACGACGGCTTCGGAGCTTCCTACGAGGTCAACATGCACGGCAATGTGGCTTTCAACACGCTGTGCGTGGATGCCGCTGGCAACTGTGCTCGCCGGTCCCAAGTCAACTCCCCCTCTCGCATGGTGGTCATTGTCGAGGCGGGCTTTCTCTGGCCGCCGTGGAACAACGTCAACGCCCCCGTGACCGAACTGCGCCACACCCGCAACCTCGGCGACAACCGCTTCAATGTTTCCTTCGCCGACGGACACGCCGCCTTCACCCGGTCCCACATCAGCGCGTTGTCCACGAACGACTACACCATGCAGTTGAACCAATGAGCCGCGCCCATCTCCTCCTCATCGCCGCGTTGGCCTGCCTCGCCGCTTCCGTCGCCTGCCGGAAGCGGAATTCACCTGCCGAACCGGTCCGCGACACCAACGGAGCCAGCGTGGTGGCACCGGCGAACGTGACGCCCATCATTCCCACCGAGCCGCATCTCGTTCAGACGCTCAGCCAAGTCAACGAAGCCATCCAAGCGCACGTGAAGTCAGGCAAACCAGCGCCGCGCACGCTGGAAGAACTGAACAACCTGAGAATCATCGAGTTCATCGCGCCGCCCCCCGCCGGCCGCGCGTGGCACATTGATGCCACCGGCCGCTTCATCCTCGTGGCGAAGTGAGTCGTGTTCCCATCTGTCCGGCGATCCGTATGAAAGCAACTTGGCTATTGGTTTTCGCTTCTTGCATCGCCGTCCTCGCATCAGCCGCTGAACCACCCCCTGCCCCGCACGCGTGGTATCACGACGCCTCCCTGAAGGCCGAC
>JACCDO011782777.1_pt1 | contig 16197 bp, 5 predicted proteins | sample 7446101 | NCBI WGS metagenome assembly JACCDO01 (sample SAMN15323440, study PRJNA562643) | freshwater metagenome | isolation source: river surface water | place: USA:Blue River Watershed | collected 2017-08-16
GACATCAAACACATACCTCTATATACGAAAAAAAAATGTCTCTACTTGAAGCTCCACAGTGGTCATCTTCGCCTTTTTTTTCAGTCGAGTTTGGTAACATTTTGCTGGTCGCGGGAACAGCTCCCACATTACCAACTTCTTCATAAGAATTCGTTAAGTAAACGGGGAAACTAACACTGACATATTTCAAAAATCAGTACATAAAAAAAATGCTGCCTTTACCCTGAACCCTACTCGACTGTACGAAAGGAAGTGAAATAGAAACACTTCATCTTTATGTGGTACAAATATACAGAGGACCATTAACCCTATACAAACTATACAAACCAAAGTAGAATAAAACTTGATCATATCTTTAATACACTAATATTACAGTTTTAAGCTAATTAAGATTATCTGCTGATATCAGGATCTCTATTTTGGTTGAACCTTATCATCAGTCATTTTTGTCTCAGCATGATTGCGTTGTCTCTGCGCATCTGCGCTGGAAGATTTAACAGATATACGATTGCTTTGCATCGAGTTTTGTCTTCGCCGTTTCAAATCGAGAGAGTCGTCTAGAGGGTGAGCATTCGATGCAACAGGTGATCTGCGTGAGTTAGTGTTAACCGCCGATGTTGTGCGCAAAGGACGAGCAATATCGCGTGGCTTTGTGATCACATGAGGAACATCCGCTGGTACAGTGACAACTGATGCCGAGGTAACTGCTGGCTCCGGTGTGACCTTCCATCCCACAAATCCTAAAAAGGCATCAAGAGCGCTTGATGCAAAAGCAGGAGTACCAGGACTATTGCTATCATTAGCTTTTACAGTACTCGTGATCCGGGGCTCAGCACTCTCAAATGCGCTTTGTTTCGATGAAACTTTCGCATCGACTACTGCATGAGCTAATTTCATATCAGGTTTTACTCGCGCTGAATTGGGTAAGCTTTTGTTTTGATTAAAATCATGCTTGTCTCCTTGCAAAGATGGATGACCTTGTGTCTGATTATGCGTCTGCTTGCGAACATCTTCACGTGATTTGCTCTTCTCTTTATTTTTCAAAATCACTGCTTGTTTTAGTGATAGTGATGGTGATGCATTTACCTCTGTCTGAGCAGACATTCTAGATGAAGATGTGGAACTCTCGGCTGATAGTTGTTTTTCGTCTTTCGAACGCTCAGCTGACTGCTGTTTCTCATCCTTCGATCGTTTGTTCTTTTCTTGAACTCCACTCCCTCGCAGATCTTTACTGTCTTCTCCATCGCGAACAACTACGCCGAACTCATCTCGTAACCTTTTTGTAAAACGCGACACGTCAGCCCATGCTTGATTGGACTTTGCTAACGCACGTTTATCTATGAGCGCTTTAATTACTTCTTCATCATTTTTGTCATCACTTAATGCAGATGATTTCATTTGTCCTTTCAATTTAACAATCGTAGTTTCAGATTTAATCGATGCATGTGGCGGCGTTGATAACTCGGTCTGAGGCTTCTTTAGCATTTGAGTTTCCTCAACTTTATACGAGTTTGTTGTGTTTTCATCTGAATTCACGTTGCTATTTGAGTCCGATTTTGCAACTTTTTGTTTTAAAACAACTGCAGCTTTTTTTATTGAAGATGTGTCATTCTGTTTAGGGACTACTTTTCGCTCCAACTTTTCGTCAGGCTTCTGTGGAGTTTCAGCAACCTGATCTTTGAAAAAATCCTTACTAAAGCGTCTTGGAGGAACAACGGCGAACGTCGGTAACGACTCCATTCGTCTTTGATTCTTTGATGGCGGCGTTGCAACAAGACGATCAGGAGAATTTGGATCGATTAATTTTTTCCGAGAAACTCGCACTGCACCCAGTGCTTTGTCAACAGACATGACTTGAACGTCTAAGCGTTGACCGACAGCTAGCAAAGTTTCCATAGGCTGTGTGGCTAATTGCGCGTCGTGCGTAATCTCGCTCATATGCAAAATCGCTTCTTGAGCCCGGGTAATTTTTACCATAGCGCCGAAATCTTTAATATCCAACACTTCGGCAGCAAAAACATCTCCGGGAGCAACCTCTGCAACAAGTTCTTGTGCTAGCATTCGAGCATCTTCGACACCTCCTGCATTAGTACCAAATATATAAGCCTGTCCGTCTACAGACGTATCAACTGTCACACCATATTCGGCTTCAATATGACGAACCATTTCTCCACCGGGACCCAATAAATGTCTTTTACGCTCGGGATCAAAGTGTACAATTTCAGCGCGAGGCGCATTATCTTTTACACTTTCTCTATGAGATGCTCGCGCTTCTGCCATGCATTGGAGAATATGAAGTCTTCCAGTACGAGCCGCATCAAGAGCATCACCCAGCACTTCGAGCGGCATGCCTGGTGATTTCATATCCATCTGAAATGCAGTTATGCCATCGGCAGTTCCCGCTACTTTGAAGTCCATTAATCCATAATAATCCTCTGTACCAAGGAGATCAGTCAAAATCATGCGTTGCTTCCAATCGTGACTTCCGTCAACAAGCTCTTTCGCAATTACGCCGACACTTACACCTGCCACCGGAGAGCGTAAAGGCACACCTGCATCTAGCAACGCCAAGCTCGCAGCACATGCGCTGCCCATGCTGCTGCTACCACTGCTACTTGTGCACTCCGCAAAAACTCGAATTGTATAAGGAAAATCTGCTTCAGAAGGGAGAACAGGGCGTAGAGCCTTTTCTGCCAATGCTCCATGACCAACCATTCGCCGATTTGGTGAAGTTTTACCGATAACATTAGTGCAGTAAGGGGGGAAATCATAATGCAAAATGAATCGCTGGATTGCATCTGCTTGGGACATAGATCCGTTAAGGGAAAGAACAGTTTTTGCTTCACCGCGTGGGCCAAGTGTGACCGAACTTAGAACATGTGTGTCGCCTCGCTGAAAAAAACTTGATCCATGGACTGTTGGAAGTACGTCTGTAGTACATCGAACAGTACGCACTTCATCGTTTTTGCGACCATCAACGCGAATACCTGAAGCAAAATACGCCTCACGAAAGGCATTTTTTGTAGTAGTATCGACAGCCATTGCTTTAACCACAGTATGCTCTCCGTTGTAAGTATTTTCAGATTTGTTAAGTTGTTTAAACAAGGCACTTTGCAAAGCGTTTTCACGAATACCGCGCTGTTTTCTCGTTAGTCCTGGTTGAGTATGAAATAACTTTACCGCATGCTTATGACCCCATTCATTAAGCTGTAACTGCATTTGATCTGGAACTTTTAAAAGATTGTTTGTTGGTATAAAACCAACACGACTGGCGGGACTATCTTCCTGTATAATTTCTCTGCTAATATCTTCATCAGCTAGCAATTCCACAATATTAAACGTATCTGCTGAACCTTTAATACCTTCTCGTTGTAACAATCTTTTTTGGGCGTCGGTAATTTCGCGCACAGCCTCTTGTGCGAGAAACATTGCTTGTCGAACAACGCTCTCTGGTACCTGTTTGGCAGAACATTCCATCATTATTGGCATATCTGTTGAGCCTGCATAAATCAAGTCCAGATTACTGGAAGACATTTGATTGATGGTAGGATTAATTACGAGTTTATTTTCTATAAGACCGACGCGAACGCATCCCACAGGCCCAGACCAAGGCAAATTTGCGCGAAGAAGTGCCAATGAAGCGGCATTGACAGAAGCAACGACAGGATCGTGTACACCATCAGCACTGTGCGTTGTAATTATAAGCTGGACCTGACCTATATATCCTTTAGCAAAAAGTGGTCTCATGGCACGATCGATAGCCCGTGAAACAAGTGTCTCTTCGTCACTACCATGCCTTTCTCTCCGTGAACTTGTCTTTGGAATCGTACCAAAAGCGTATGCGCGACTTCTGTAATCAACAGTAAGTGGTAAAAAAGAACTAGTTGCTCCGTCACTAGGCGCTGTTGACACTGCAGCATGAACGACTGAGTTGCCATGTGCACAAATTGCAGAGCCTGCAGCAAGATGAGCTAGCTTTCCTCCCGTGCTAAAAACTATCTTGTGGTCTCCTTTTAAATTAACAGACTCTCTAGTGGGCATTAATTCTTCTGCGTTTTTTGCATAAACACTACTGAATTGTTGTATGCTGTGACGAGTGCCTGGGTAGCGAGCAATGGACAGCCGCGGTCTGCGAAGCATGGCGGCGATCATTTCCAGGCGTATTTAAAAGTCAAAAAAGCAGAAATATTTAAAAAAAAACGCACAGAAGATATCACTCGAGTGTGTTTTTAGTCTTGAGTTCAGTTGAGGGAAAGGACTCCTTCTTCTCGCCTTTTTTGGACGTGTAAAATATGAAAGTTTGAAGAGAGAAAGTAATTTGTTTCTATGTTTATTACATAGACGTTTTCACTGATTACAGCTCTTTAAAACTTACCCATTTTTGTGAATTGCCGTTCGTATCGCGGTTTTGTTAGTATTAGTTGTATGAGCGCTCTTGATGAGTCTGAAGCTCTACGAGCTTATGAACGAATATCGGCTTTACTGCAAGAGCAAGACGTTGATATAGATGGCCCCACATCTGAATATGACAATTTTCATAAAAGTGGATTTTCATCTGTGGATAAGCCGTCTATTGATGTATCAGTAACCGCATCTGCGCCATTTCCTAACTTTCAAACTCCTATGGTTCCTCGCAATCGAGATTCACTTGCATACACCTCTCCCTATATACCTCGTTTTTCAGAAAGTGATGATGATACATTGAGCGATTCGAATGAGCACAATTTATCAGGTATAGAAATTGATATAACTTACGGCTCCACACATTTAGACAATGTCAATAATAGCGATGCCAGCAGTAATAAACTGTTTCAAGAGATATCGCACCATAAGATTTTGCATACATTATCTTTATTTCCGTTGACAACTGGTAATCGCGTTCGCTTCCGTCGATTTGTTTCTGTTGCGCATCAAGCCGAAGCAGCTCGCCTTATGGCTGAGACTACACAGCGCGAGTATGAAGTGGTTGAAACTTCGTTGCGCGTTTCACAATCTAATGTGGGATATATGAGCGATGTTAGAAGGCGAGTCGCTGCTAGTTCTAAGGTTTATCAAGAAGCGCGCGAAGTACGTGCAGAGAGAGACCTGTGGTCACTTTTAGATTTGTTCAGCCGGTCGGAACTATTGGTTGATATTGATAGCGCAGCATGCAATACTTCGCTCGAAGCATCTCTAGAAGCATTACCAGCTAGTGCTTGCGTTAATGAAGTTTTAAATATTGCACTTCATAATGACATGCGTCTCCGAAAAGGTGCGGTACTCCGCGAATGGCTCGAAAGTTGTGCAAATGACCTTGTACATGAGGCGCCTGTGCTTGGAGTTAATTGGTGTGAAACTATGGAAGCCTGTGATCGTAAAAATACGGAAGTGACTAGTATTCATCCCGATGCTCAACTTGGAAAAAAAGGTCGCATGATTGCTCTCGAGGGGAGTGACGAGGCTCAGCAAACGGCACTTTTAGCAACCATATGGGCTCTTTTGCGCAGCGGGAATTTACAGCGTGCTCAAGAAGTGGCTTATGAGCATGGCGCATTGTGGTTAGCCGCAAGTTTGTCTGGTGCCTCTGAAACGTACTTAGAAGAAGTCGGCATTCAAGACGGGCCTGCCAAGCTGCAATCGAGAAAAGGCAACGCTCGTCGTCCCATCTGGCAGTTAAATGCTTGGAATTATGCAAACACCTTATCAGAATATCCTTCCAATTTGCACCCTGAAACCTCAGCTGCGTATGAACTCTCTATATTTGCCGCATTATGTGGTAATACAAAGGCGCTGTTGAGGTCACCGACTATTTGTCATTGGCAGGATCGATTGTGGGTGTATATATGTACTACTCATGAAAGAGATTTGGCTGCTATATTAGAACGGCAAAATGAGCGCAGGTGTGAGCATTCTGCGTTGTATATTGACTGCGAAACAGATATTATTTCGGCACGGAGGGAGTTGCGACGAAGAATTGAAGCTTCCGGGCTGGACGCAAGTATCACAATGAGTGATTGCACTTCTCTAATTGCATTAACCAGCCTATCGGCACCAACTAGCCTATCAGATACAGAGGCTTATTTGCTTTCGGCTCAAGCAGCTATTATTTGTGGGCGATCAGGCATCGAAGCCTGGATCAGCAATGTGTTGGAGAACGTTGTCGACGCACTGCGTGCACAACCAGCTTCGACAAAAAACGCACGGCTCATGAGAGTTGTATGCCATTTTTGTTTGTTTTTGCGTCTACAAGCTCCAACCAGCTCTGGCGGTTCTCAATTAGGCACATTACTCTCAGATGAAATATATTTTAGAGCGATTGAGGTGTACATAAGTCACTTAATATCTGCGCGTCAGCCAGCTCTTGTAGCAAGTTATGTGACATTCTTACCTCAATCTCGCAGATTGCGCGCTTACGCCAATTTGCTTAGAACTTTTCCTGTAAAAGATGGAAATGATGTTGAAGCAGCGGAGGCATTAGCGATAGCCAGCTCACACTTTCCGGCAACAGAGGTGCTGCGTATGGCAACCGCAGCCTCTCAATCCACTAGTGTGGATGAATCGAAATCTAACGAAATCATATCTCAAACACCAATTCCTCTGACATCATCTCGACGACAAACGTCCGGTACACAAATTATCGGTCACACCCAACTTTCAGATTCGCAACGTCGCCCTCAGAGAGCACCATCACAAGATTCAGATATACGAAATGATTCTGATGTGGCTCGTATGCAGCGCTTGCAGTGGCTTTATCACGACCCTGTGCATCGTTTGGAGGCAGTTCGTCAAACGATTCGCACGCTAAATGCAATGATGAAGACCGACAATCTCTTGCATGCACGTCACTTACTTTTTAAGCAACTTCCTCAAGATTCAGAAATGAGGGGATGGGAGATTTTAAATGTTGAGCGTTGCCGCTTAAAGGATATCCATGATCGAGTATTATGCAATGCTGGAAAGCTAACGTCTAGCCTGATAGAAGAGCAAAATGCGCTTAACGCCCTTGAATTGCAGTGGGAGTCCGACTTGCGGCAACTTTGGTTCTGGCAGCGCTTTTTGAGTGCTCATGAAGATGCAGATAGAGTGGATGCTGCTGTGGCGGATATTAATGTTGCGCGACAACAAACGTTTTCAAGAGCACAAGCTCATTTGGAACGCGCTGCAAAAGATGCGTCAAGTAGTTTAATGGATGCACTTCGCTGTGGCGGTTCCAGACCAGAAGATCCATCCATACAAGGGGCAGCGCAAGTTTGGCATGACGCAGAAGCGAATACAGTTCGTCGGATAGAACGCTTAGTACGTTCGTTGTATATATTACACGACAAACGAGTCGCAGAATCTGCTATCGGTGTCAATCGCGCTGGAGAGGCATCATTTGTTTGTCTTAATAGCCAAGCTGAACTTAAAATTCGACTACATGCGCTGAAAGAAAAATCTGCAGAAATATTTCCTGACCACAATGGTGCGGACCATAGCACGGAACTCAGAAGACAGGCATCTTATAGAATGAAGATATCTCATTCTATTTCAAGTCTGGAAGCTTTTCTTTCATCCTGCAACGAATCATATGCTGCAGACCGTGCTGACTTAAGAGATGTGTTAGAGCAGTGTGAAGAAGCTCTTTCTGAAGCTGCTGAAGTTCGGGTGCTTGGTCATCACTCGATTGCGATGCTTGTCAGGAGGTACCTCGACGTTTGTGAACGTACTGCAGATACTTTAGCACGCTTAGTGTCAAGTTCAGGAACCTCTGCTCTGCATGCCCATTACTGGTATTCACGCGGCTGCCTAATCGCAGACCTTCTTGCTGATAGCGACCCTGCGCTAGAACTTAGCAGTGTCCTACCCGTTGATGTTTTAAAGGAGTCGCTAGCGCGAGTTGCTCAGTGCGCACTAAAATCTGTTGAGATTCGTGGGCGGTTTGATATGGACGGGGCAGAGCTGTGAGCTTTCGGTGTATCTCTTAAAGTCTCTGAGAAAAGATTAGTATCATATTTATTTATTTTCTAATTAACATCGTATACAAATGTCTTTCTGCATTCTGATCAGTAAGGACTAAAGCATTCAATCACGAAGGTTACCCATTTCTACATCGATAGGCTTCGCTCTGGTACTGGTCGGTGACTTGGACGCTTTCGCAACTACGAGACGCGTTGCTAATGTCCTGCTGGCTGCATGAGTGCCCGCACCAGCACTTAAATTCGTCAGGCTTGTGGGCAACTCTTCTGAGGATTCCCCGCTCATTTTATTCAGACTGTCATCAGCTGAAGGCATGTACCCAAACTGCTTATTGAAATTTTCACGCATTTTGGATGTGTGGGGTGTAGCAGCAACATTAGTATTTACAAAACGCTGTTGAAGCTTCTTGTCATGAAAATTAACCTCAGATTCCAATTGCGATATTAATCGCAAGTTGCGCCGCTTCCACCAATCGTACAAATAATACGCGCCCCATCCACCATAGTACAATATTAGTATACCAAGAATGGAGCTTACGACAGTCGTTGCAATCCAATACCGATTGAGGAGAGAAATAAATAATTTGCCGGTAAACGGCGTTGGTGCTGGAGTAGGGTAAGGTGTTGGAGCATCAGTAGGCACCAAGCTAATTAGAATTAAAGGTCCCGATTTGGCATGTTGAAGACAAGTTGAATTGTGCGCTTTAGCGAACAAATGTAACAAATTATCGAAAGTACCCATTATAACATCACCCAACAACATATTCGACGCAAGTTCAAAATCCACTTCGTTAGTAGCTTTTATGCGGTAAAAAACGGTAACATTTGGTTCTATTGCAGGGAAAGTTACTTGACTGACAAAAACATGAAAGGAAGATATATTCATTTTTGACAAACCCAGTGTACCAGCTATAGTGTCCTTTAAAGTGATATTAAATGCATGTTGTTGAGTTTTATAATCCGACATTGTGCACCCAGTTATCACCTGCATAGCCTCGAAGAAAAGTTCGCCATTGTACATTCCATCGATCCATGCATAGGACCCCCTACTTGTGAGCAAACACAGTACCAAAGCATAAAGCAAATGCCTGAGCAAACTCATATTTTTCTACTATAAAGAAGAAAAGCACCGCTAATAATAATTTAACCGAAGTTTCCTCGCTTGCTGCAAGACCGTTTATTGCAATGAAAACTGTTATACCGCTTGGATAACCCTAACCCTCAACAACTAAGCAACCGTACGTGCGTGTCAACCGGCGTAAGGCTTTCTCATTATCACCTGGCACGAGAAAGCTATCATAAAGATTCTAAAACAGTATGTACAATTTAGACGAGCTCTAAAATTCGCTGGATTTTTTGATATTTCGCAATCTAATTTTTTTTTTCGCATTGTTTCTCTAATTACTTAAAGGTCTGAATAACATGCATCTTGCTACTCTATTCATCTGTATTTCATTGTTGGCTCTCACCACAGCACAGAAAGAGATTTTTGATCCATTCTTTGTATTTTGTGGTACGAGAAACTGCTATGATGTTCTGGGAGTACAAAGATCTGACGATATCGCGACTATTAGCAAGGCCTACCGTACCCTCTCCCGCACTGTGCATCCTGACAAAGTACATCCTGATAAAAGAGTCAACGTAACCGAAGAATTCAGACTAATAGCAAAAGCGTATGAAGTGCTTAAAGGTAATGAAAGTCGACCTAATTTTGACTTTTATCTTGATCATCCTAGACAATATTTTAAGGCTACTGGAAAACACGCTTGGCGGGCTCTGCCCAAGGTACATCCTTTGATCGTCAGTTTATTTGCACTGTTTATAGTAAGTGGCGTGGTTTATTATTTGCAAATAAGCAAGCATCGTCGTGCTGTTAGTATGCTAAAGGAGCAAATCAAGGTAGGGCTGGCTTTAAATAAAGGTGGTAATAAATTGGCTTTGGATTTACATGCCAAAGCCGTAAAGCATTATGAAAATTTCTGTAAGGTTTCGGGCAATAAGTTTTTAGGAAATCCGTTTTCGTCTCCGGCTGTGAAGGAAAAGATGCAATCAGATCCTGCTTTTGATGCGTCGTGCATTGCCGTCATGACAGACATTAAAGATTGGGGCGACTACTCCCTTCCAACAGTAAATGATCTGTTCATAGTAAAGTTTTTCACGGTATGGCCTTTTTCTTTCGTTGCTTGGGCGCGAACCTATTATCGCCGTTATCACAGCGGGTTGCCTCTAAGTGCGGAGGATCAAGAGGATATGGCCAGAAGCATCCTGGGCGTATCAGAGTGGGAAGACCTCACCCCAGCTGAGCGCAAATTAGCTATCGAAAAGAAGGTTTGGGAGAGCGCAGCTTATGACGCTTGGTTAGCCAGCAGGGATGGTGTAGCTTCCTTATCCCGGAGACAACAAAAACTGCAAAAGAAAATGGCGAAGTATGGGCAAGGCGGAGAACAGCAAGCACGTGACTTGAACGAGTAAACATGATCCTTGTAATTATGTTATGAATTTACATCTCATAAATTATATTTAATTAAAATCAATATTGCTGTATCCAATGTAGTTATATTAACTTGGCGGCAGCCAATGCGTTCACGAGGTCCGCGTCAGCATCCTGCGTATCTACGGCTTCCTTATTATCAAGTTCGTCTTCAAGATCATCATCCCCGTCTTCGTCATTATCTTCCATAGTAACAAGATTCTTTTTTGCTGCATTCATTACAGCTTTTATACATTCTACGCCATTTGCACAAATTTGATTGCCGTCCATTTCTAGCGTGATAAACACAGGTAACCCACTCACGGATTTAGCAATTCGATATGCACCTAGAGCAGTGAGATCACAACTGTTTACGCTCAACTTGCGCAATTTTTTGCAATCTTTTAAAGCAGTAGCAATCTGAGAGCCTACTTCAGTTCCAAAACTGTTGTCATCCAGATACAATTCTTCAAGCGTGTGTGATACGGACTTTACAATAGTCACCAATGAATCACCTATCTCAGTTTCTATGTCATTACCACTAAGATCTAATTTTTGCAGTGGAGGACGAGCAATCTTAAGAGCATTCGACAATTGTTGTATACCCTGCTCGCCTAATCCAGAATCCCGTAGGGTTAATGATAATAAGCGAGTCTGGCGCAACAAGAATGAAGCCAGAGCCTTAGCACAAGCGCCACCGAATGAATTGTCGCTTAAGTCCAAATGCTCGAAGAGTGCAGTATCCAAGGCATCAAGCGCTTGAGCTATATGTAAACAACCTTTCTGCTTAGACCTTGTAGTGCTAAAACGAAAATTGCGTAACTTAGAACAGCAACGTACTATACGTGCAATAGCTATAGCACCTGTATCCCCACTCATGTTATTGTGGTAATGAAATGTTTCCAAAGGAGGACAGTTTACTGCCTCTTCAGGATATCCAAGTAAAATCGTTGCAAGCTGTTCAGCTGCTTCGCCGGAAAGACCATCATTCATAAGGGAAAGATGCGTTAAGGTTTTTTGCCGAAGAACTGCTTCACATGCAATAACACCAGGCTTGCCCATCGCATTATCATCACATTCTAAGACTGCTAGTTTTGAGTTTGCGAGTCCATCGCACAAACTTTTTAATGCTCGCAGAGCTTCCTCCTCTTGACGACCAGCAATCATGTCACTTAAGTTTGCGGAAGTTACGCTCTCGCAGTGATTTGCCAAAGCTGCGCCGATGATTATGGCAGCTTCGTCACTATAGCTCTTGTTGCTCAGGTTCACGCTTGTGAAATTTACATCGCTTGCTATACCGATCAATAACTCTTTAGCCCGATCAGCGCTCACTAGCTCCCGCGCGCCAGAGAATGTGAAACATGCGGGTTTAATATCTATGTCAGTTTGAGCGAAGCTTGTCATCGTGAGTCACTTCTTTCCACCTCCTCTTTTCGAAAAGTCTGATCGACCGTCGTGGTTGTGCCTGAAGACACAGTCTTCGAGGCAATTCCTGACATTTTAAAGAGCATTTATTCAAACATTATAGCAAAACATTTAATTTCATAATCGCTTTGTCGCTATAAATTTTGTTTTTTCAATTTTTTAATTTTGAAGTACTTTTTAAGACAAGCGGCCATGGACAGTAATTTCTTGTATTCTGGTCTCGATAAAGACACCAGTGCATTAGCTCTTGAATTAGAGTCGTTAGGGGGAGGTGACGCTACTCTTGGACGATTTGAGGTGCATGCTGTAGTCGATGATAGATTAGATCCAAACGAGAAAAGTTCCGCTAAAGTGCTCTGGGTGCACGGCAAAACAATCGGCATCCGAGATGCTTTTTTACCTAAGTCAGCCCCAAGTTCTGATATTATGACTTATGCAAGTCTGAGTAGCACAAGTAAGTTCAGTACATTTGTTCAAAATCCATCCAAAAGTCCTCTAAACCCAAAAGGCATTGTAGAATGGGTACTTGATGGTTTTAATGCTTGTGTATTATCTTATGGAGGAAGAAACGTTGGCAAAAGTCTTGCTTTTTATGGTCCAGAGCAAAGGCCGGTTTTAGCTGATCCTATTGTGCCTGGAAACGTCGCCTCCCAAGAACAGAATAATTCCGTAAGCCTGGTTTCAATTCTGCTGAGAAACATCTACGAACTAGCTGGATTGCCTCGATCTGCTTCCAGCAGCATTAAGCCTACTTTGAATTCTAGGCTTAAGAATAATCTGAAAAGTGTAGACGCATCGTTCGCCGATAATCAGCATGAGGGACGAAGTGGAACCACTGTTGGTATTTCCTGTTGGGCAGTGCGCGCTTCTGGTGTTGTCGATCTGTGCAAAGTGCAGGCAACTGAATCCTATGCTCCATCCGATAAGAATAAGGAGCGTGATTATTGCGTAATTGAATGTCAATCGTTAGATGCAGCACTGTCTGTTGTGGCTGCAGCGCGCGCGCGTTGTCCTGGAGTTCACACGATGGGCCGACCCACCAAAGGAAACAAAATGTTTGTACAGTCAGAGGCCCAAAGAGCACACTTTTTCTTACGTGTAATTGTGCATCGTGAAGGTGTTCGAGACTTAAGTAGGAGCAGCAGCCTGTCTCCACAAGAACCTGCCTCACTTCTTTCGCATCTGCACGTGGTGGACCTGCTGGGAATAGCTTCGCCTGAAGCCGACCCACAGTTTTCGCGTCTCTCTGAGTCGGATCGAATTGCTCGTAGAGAGCATGCTCTTCAAATGCAAGCATTTGCGCGCATTTTAGGACAAATGCGTAACACTGCCAATGCTGCTGCAAAGCAACCTACAAATGTTGATCCTCGCGATGCTGTCATTCCCACCATAACTAGTGGTCGTGATAGTCTACTGACGAGTATTTTAGCACCTATAATACAAGGCAATTGCAGGACTGTGTTAGTAACATTTTTAAAAGATGGAGAGGAGCACTATCGCACTTCAAAAGCGACTTTAATGGTCTGCGATGGCTTGGGACACCTCCTGCAACCCTGCCATCGAGTTTCAGGCGTACCCAAAGCTGCTTTGAACATGCGAAGTGTCGACTCCTTGCTTCCACCATATGTGCCTTTGATCCATCATGGGGATACTCGAAAGCAACACCATGCAAATGAAAGCATCACATCTTTTGACAATAATGAAGAACTTTTAGATGGAATAAGGTCGGTTCATGCGTTAGCGGAAAGGAATTCTTTGGATGACAGCATTCTTGAGTACAGACAGTTGGACCTTGCCGCAGTTGCAGCTGGAGCTGTTGATGATGGAAGCCCAGTGCGTCCGAGCGAACAGCTCGGGCGTCTCACGGAAGCTTTTGAGATGGAGCTTGCTCAACACAAACGCCTACCTGCAGAACCCCCGCACGCTCGCGTACAATTCGCTGATCCAGAAACGTCAAATACCAACTATATTGCTCACTCTCGATTCGCGGTTTCAAATACGCGTACAACAGCAGTTGAGCCTATAGTGCAAACAAAACCAGAAGCAGTCTATAACAATGTTCGCATTTCTGATCAGCTCCCTGACCCCCCCGAAGAAGTACTCGAAATGCAGAACTCAGCTCCTATTATGACGAAGGGAACGACAGTCGCTGACTCCATTTCAACACCGCACAGCCATCCCGAACCTCAAAGCCCGTTGCGTTCGAGTTCTTCTGAATATGCATTGAATAGCCCAATTTTGATGTCTCCTCTGCCCGCCAGCCGCACACTCATATCATTGGCGTTGGACTGTGCGCCCGAGGCAAATCGCGATAAACAACCAGATCTCGCTCCGTCAAATATTAACTTCAGTTATGCAGCGGCACATGCAATTGCTAACTCAGAATTATTACTAAAGGCTAAAGCCTCCAAAGACAGAGTCGCGGCCAATACTGACGACGCAAAAAGCAGAAAACGGATTAAAGTGATGAAAAATTTTAGAGAGCAAGTGGAAAATATTTATCGCTTATATAACCCTGAAAAGCTGAACAGTGTATCGGACATTTTAGAAAAATTCAAAGGCAGGGAAATCGTACTGCTCGAAGAGCTAGAGCGCAAGTATAACATCCTTGACGCGCACCTGCTCGGACACAGCGACGGAGAATTAGTCTCTGTCGAAGCCCGTGTTGTTTACAAGCATGGTTGTTTTATTAGAGATGTGCCCAGTCGTGATGCTGCTACTCTAGGCGAATTGAATGCGGGCGCTATCGTGACGCTTTCGGGTCGCTCCTACCACCCCCCGTTGGATGGAGAGGTGACCTACGCTGAATTGTGCAAGACTTCTACGACGCCTCGCGGCGGCTGGTTGACCATCGTAGCTCACGCAGGCGGACGCGTTTTAGATATCCCTGGATATAATTACGATCGCATGTGTTTCAACGGAAGTCGGACTTCGTCTCCTGTCGACGATTTTCTTGAGGGTGTTGGAAGCTTGAGCGGAAGCGATTCGTCCATGCGCAAGGCCGTCTATCAGCTGTCGCTCAGCTTAAAAGATAACACGCCCCAAAAAATTAGTCCAACTAAATCGCCAGCTATATCCGCTGTACCTAATAAAAACAGCGGAACTAAAGGCGAGCGCTCATCGCCGTCGCCGAAACGCCATTCGCCCTCGCCTGCGCAGTGTCAGGCTGTATCGAATAAAAAGCCCAGTATGTTATCAGCTTCGGCTAATCGTGAAAGTTCCCCTTTAAAAGGAGCACCGGAAATGGCAGAGAAAAGTCGGAGCGCTCCGCTGCCCAGTTTCCCCACGGGTATTCAGCAACCGGACAAGACCGGACCCCTGGCGCTTTCCGAGGCCGGGGTTCGGGCATTAACTTTGGCACGGACTGCTGCGCTCGAATCCGCTGAATCATATCCTTTTAGAAATATGTCACCAAAGCAAGTTAATCTGAGCACGAGCTCTGACAGCAAAGACCTGTCGTTTGCAGCTGTTGTCGATGCCTCGTTTCAGTCCGCAGGCGAGTTCACAGTGACCGGAGAAGTTGAGGCACTTCGTCGAAATACAGCTACATTAATGGAAGCTTTGAATTTTGAACGCGAATCCAGAGAAAAAGCTCAAGCAGAACTGCGTGTTGCCATCGTTGAAGCGCAGGAGAAGAGTTCCATTCTGGAACTTGCGCGCGAGGACCATCAGCTGGCACTGCGGCGAGTGCAAGGCCAAGTGAAAGCTGCAATGAGTGATCGCGGATACGGGGCTGTGTTTCAAGTTTACGAAGAAGATATGGATCGAGCTCAGTCCGAGTTGGATTTGTTGCGGCGAAGGAATCTAATGTTGGAGTCCAATGATTTCGCGGTCACAGATGGCGCCGATGTCGAGAAGCGCACCCTGGACTCCGTCAATTCGTCCTTTATGGAGGCAGCATTACGTGGAAATAAATTGTCTGGTAAAATGCGGAAATTGCAACACGAAAACGAAAGTTTGATTCAGGAAATGGCAGACCTACGCAAGCAAAAGCGACAGTATCTGCTGGGTCAGAAGATTACACAAGAGTCGGGGGACCGATTGAAAGAAGCCATCAAAGAAAACAAACTCTTACGAGAAGAAATTACAGATGCGCAAAGAGCTGCAGTCGCTGCCCAAGAGAACTACGCAAACCTCCGAGAGGACTTTCAAACTAGGTCGCAAACTGACGCTCAGCGCGCCGATGAGCATGAAGCGCTGTTGCGAGAAGTGCAAATGCTTAGGGCTCGTGTGAAAGAAGCGGATGCGGAGCGCTGGCGCCAAGCGCAGGTGGATGCATTATCCGCTCCCGGAGTGGGTGCGAATATTCCTGACATGCTCCCGATTGAAGGTGGCAGTGCGGCTGGTGCTGGTCGGCTTCAAACTAAC
>JACCDO010144243.1_pt1 | contig 16192 bp, 24 predicted proteins | sample 7446101 | NCBI WGS metagenome assembly JACCDO01 (sample SAMN15323440, study PRJNA562643) | freshwater metagenome | isolation source: river surface water | place: USA:Blue River Watershed | collected 2017-08-16
GCGACCACCTGGTCCCAAACCAGGAGCTCTACCAGGCTGAGCTACACACGGATATCTGGTGGATCCTGACGGGGTCGAACCGCCGACATTCGCCTTGTAAGGGCGACGCTCTACCAACTGAGCTAAGGATCCTTTATTCTATTTACTTTTTATTTTCTGTATTGTTTTCTTGATCTTTGTCCGTTTTTTCATCGGACTGTTTTTTATCTACTTCTTTTTTACCAAAGGTTCTTTCCCAATTACTAGCGAATGTATCTGCTCCTACGCTAATAGGACGTGGGCTAGAACCTTTACCTGCTTCGTGTGCCATACAACAATATCCTCAAATTTGGAGCGGGGTAAGAGAATCGAACTCTCAGCATTAGCTTGGAAGGCTAAGGTATTACCACTATACGAACCCCGCATTTTATTGAAACACACTCTGGACCACGCATCGTAGGTATCGGTCATCCCCCTACAGCTATTCAGTGTGTTTCAATAAAATGTCTAGCTACTCCCACCACAGGAGCCCTAAACTGAGCTGTTACTCTGTCCACGTTCTTTTCTATTTAGACGGGCAATCGTCCCCGCCTTTGTGATTTCTCAAGTCGCTTTAAACAAGCCTTGCGGTAGATCCAATGCACCGGAGCATATAAGGTCTGCTAATTACCTAACTCTTTCACGTTGAGTTAACACGGGTTGAATTGGTTGCAGAGGAGGGAATCGAACCCCCGACCTCAAGGTTATGAGCCTTGCCAGATACCGCTTCTAACACTCTGCGACAAATATTTATACCAGACCTTCTTGGGTCAAGACTTGTGCAACTGCATCGCTAACTTCGATTTCAGTGCGGACGTTGATTTCTAGCACTTCGTCTTGTAGCTTTTGCTTTTGCTTTTTCATGTCCTTGACTGCATTACGGAACACATTCAAGTCTGCGTCAGCAAACAGGCCAGTAGCCACGCTGTCGTTGTAGCCATACAAACGGCTTTCTTCTTTGCGGCCCCGGATCTTTTCCAGCTTGCCTTTGACAACATCAACGCTGTCACGCACATCAGAATTTGCAATGCCAGTATAGAACTGGATTTGCTTTTCCAAATGAGCGATAGTAGTCAAACGACTATCGATACCAGCTTGGCTGTTAGCTTGACCTACTGCCAAACGGATTTGGTATACTGCATCAGTTAGCGCACGACGACGGTCAACGTTGGTCATGAACTTGCCAGTGGCATTTAACAGTTCAGTGTCAACGTCTTGGAATTCGTTGAGAGATACGGCAGCTTCAAACTTCAAGCTCTTAACAACATCGTTAAGACCTAGTTGAACTGCATTGGCTTTACGGAGAGTTAGTTTCATTGTTTGTCCTTTTTGTTATTGCGGTTTTTGCTTGCGAATTGCTCTGCTTCGAGAATCTTAACAAAGCTACGGATTACTGCGCCACGCTCGTGTGCATCCAAAATAGTGGCTGCTCTGCGTTTAACGCTTTTGGGTAGTTTAACTGCTCGGGGATCGTATGCCATTTTCTTTTCTTTCTTTAAAAACAAATTATACAACAAAAATATGACGGAGTCAAGAAAGCGAGTAACCAACAGGACAAATGACAGGTAAGCAATTTTACCAACAAGTCACAATGCACAAAGCACAGAGACCTGCATATTCCTGGTTAGCAAATCACAAAGTTGATTAGGTTATAGGACCAGTTCACGCAAGCACGACTAGGCGGTGAAGCCTAGTTGCCAGAGTTAAGTCATTGTTTCTCTTTTCAGAAGATACAATGTAGCGTCAGCCCTCTATCCTTCTCTTCTCCGGGCGGTTTACTTTCGTATCCCGCCAAAACTTATTAACTTATGTGTCTATTATACTGATAAAATAGATACATGTCAAATAAATTGGACAAATGAAATTTAAGATATTTCCTATTAAATAAAGCTATACATAATTTATGGAGGCTATTGATGTATACAATTAACGTTAGTTGGTTTGGTGGAATCCCATGGGACAATACTGCGCCAAGCATGTTTAATCCAAACAAGAAAAAATCAGCAACCGAACATTTGATCGAAACAGGCGGTCAGTCAATTGATGAAGCCATTGAAGTATTTGATAAATTTAGATCTTATCCTATTAAGGTAAGTCAATTAAAACCCGAAGATGGTAAAACCAATTGGGTTACTTCATTGAAGATAGAATCTACTGATGCAGAGCAAGCAAATACCATCATGGAAGAATTGGTTGCAAACTACACTAAGAAGAAAAAAGAATTAGAAACCAATCCCAGTGGCTATAGCATTGAGATTGAAGTTCTCGATCAGTAAATCGTAACGCCTTCTAAACCGATGCGTTTTTTAAACTCATCGGTAAACACCCCGTCTATACGCAAACTCCAAGTCATGCACTCATTAGTATCTCCACCGTGCATGTCTAAATCATTAAAGAAAATAGCAGGACTGTTAACATCATGACGTTCTGTAGTATTTTCGTCATAAACATAAAACTTCTTGATGCCTGTGGGATTTAACCACAGGAATTCGTTACTATGCGGATAACTACCTAGTCCGTCCCTATGAACAGGCAACTTACAGTCATGTTCGTGTAAAAAGAAAATTATACGGCCGTATTCTTTAAACACGGTGCCTATTAAGCTATCAAGCCACACTTTCAAACGAGGAAAGTTTTTAGTATTGTTAGTCCATTCAAACAATTCTGCAAAGGCTTTTTTACGATAAGCAACCAGGCCGTCTACACCTTTTTTAGGTTCTCTAAGATAAACTGTTGTGCTAGGATTATACAATTGAAAATAAAGTTTAGCAAATGTGTTTTGTTGATTGTGTGTCATTCTGTTCCAGCCAAACTCATCGCTTGCAGGATCTTTAGATAACTTACTTTTCATCAACATAAAGTTTCCATAGCGTTCGCTTTCTACTACGCCCGGGCCATATATGCCCGCTTTAATATCACTAGCCGCAATACCCATACAGATTTCTAAATTTAAATCTTTAAGAGTTTGCATGTCAAGGTGCTCTTGACAATCTATAAACGGTTTTCCGCCAACGCCTTTCATATTATTCCTTAATTAAATTAACAGGGTCTTTTTTAAATCTAAAGGTCAACAAACCTCTTAGAACTGGGGTATTATTCCAAGCACTATGTGGCTTAGAAATATTTAGAATAACAGGACTTGTTGAAAAGTATTCGGTTATTTTTGTAACTTGATCGGGTTCAAATTTTGAATATATAACTGCATTTTCTGTTCTTCGTTTGGCATTAGAAGTAGCATCGCCAACAATATCATATACTCGTGTTACTGCCTTAGATGCTTCGGGATTTAGTGGAATATTAATTGCCAGCTTTGGACCAGTCTCTTCATCGTCAACATAATCTCTATGAATATCTTGTTTAAAGTAAGGCCTATGATTAATTAAAAATGCATGATCCACTTCTAAGCCGTTTGCTTCGAACCATTCAAATAAACTAGGAACCAATCTTTTAATTTCGTTTATTTCCATAGAATCAAACCTAGAATCTAATAAAGGATAATGTTCTAAGAACTGCGACATTTCTTTCGGATCGTAAGGTATGTTTATATGCTGGAAATAAAACTTACTGTAGTTCATTATGTTCTCTTTTTAATAAGCTCGATGACTACTCCACTTGGGTCGACTTCCCACCAGTTAACACGACCAAAGTGATATGCCTGAACATCACCGTGATGATTATTGTGCCAGCATTCGCCTAGAACAAGCGGAAACAGAATAGGAGCATTAACGCTATTATCTGTTGTTTCGTAATTCTTATAACCTAAACTCTTAAAGTGATTTAAGCAATTTGTAGCCGCATAGCTGTGGAATGTAATAAAGCTAGGAACAATACAAAACCAAATCCAAAAATCAAAACTAATCAAAGCGATGATTAAGTTTGCCGCCCAATATAACTCCATATAGTATTTGTGAATGAACTGATATTCTTTTACTTTTAACAAGTCAATAATGTCTCTGTAGTTGATATCGTGTTCTTCTACTTTCCATAGCCACAAGAACCAGCTGGTAAAAATACCTTTGTTTGGCGTATGAGGATCGCGTTCACCGTCACTGTAAGGATGATGTAAATCTCTATGAATTCCTGTCCAAAAAATAGGACTGCCCTGTCCTGCTAGACCTGCAAAGAACAGTAAAATATAACGAATGGGCGTATAAGTCTCGAAGCTCTTGTGACTAACGTATCTGTGATATCCAATGGTTATACCTAATATCATAATGCAGAAGTATCCTAGAGCTAGATACAACCAATTAATTGTGGCCCAGTGTCCCATAAAGGCCGCTATAATAGCACCAACAGCAATTAAGTTCATTGGGACAAGACCGCCCCATAGTGTTTTATATTTGAAAGTTCTTTTTACAAACTCTGTAAATGTTAGTGATTTAAGCATTGTCGTTTTTCCAGTTATATGTTTTTGGCACAAGATATTCCCATTTCTTAGTGCCTGTTCTTACTCGTATTTCGCTATTTAGCAGAATTCTGCCCATACTTCCCCAGACCCAATCTATTTCAGGCTGAGTGTTTGGAGGAACAATAATTGACCAAGTGTAATCGTAGCTACTATCAATGTCTTTAAAATATCTATCGGCAACTGCTTGATATCTGCGACTATTACCTTCCGGGATAACCATATGCCATTTCTTAAGACCCATGCCTTCGCATATTTCAAACATTTTTGTCCATAGCTCTAACATTCCGTTATTTCTAACACTGTAGCCAGGCCTACTTTTTAAATTACCTACTACCCATCCGTCATTCCATGGCTCTGGTAAATCACAGCGCCAGCCCATACAGCTGACTAACTTGTTATCTTCGTACCATCCATATAAAAAATGACTTGTGCTTTCTGGATTCAGGTAGTGTTTTTGCATGCCTTCTATCCATCTAGCTCTATATGTTAGCGCATGATGTAGATCCTCTACTACTAAGTCTTTTAAGGCTGCTTTAGCAGAAACTAAGTCTTTGAGATCATCTAAATGTTCCATGCTCAATCGATAGACTCCATTTTTATCTGTGCTAGGGATATTTTTCCACTGATCTACTACACTCAGGTCACCGTAATATAATATGCGTTGCCAGCAACTATCATCGCTTTCGTTACTGCAAGTTAAAAATTTATCATGTAAGCGATGGAATTTTATTCCGGTCATCTTTGTTAATTTTTCGTTAGCCCATTTTTGCCAACTACCTGATCCTTCGCGACTCATGAATACGCCTTTGGCGCCTCTAAGTTCGCACCAACTTATTTGATCTTCTAATATCTTTGCAAAGCCTTCGCTGATATCAAAAATAGGTCCTGTTAACATTTCCGGTTTCCATAAGCGATTTAAAATTCGATATGTATCATCCGGCCAGCATGGTCTTTTAAGTATGCTACATACTATCTCTGGTTCTCCAGAATGTCCCCAATAAATAGTTTTAGCACTTACTTCAGAGAGATGATCTTTACTGTAGTTTTTATATAACCTGTGACCTATCTTAACATAGTGCTTTTTTCGAAGATCTTCGTAAATAGCATCTAATACAGGGTCTATAGTCCAGGTAATAGCTTTATTCTTATACATATTTTAAAATGAAAATAATTCCTAATCCTTGTAAAAGCATTTGTAAATTAAACAAAGATAATATCTGCACTGGATGTAAACGTACCAAGGAAGAAATATCTGGATGGTCTAAATTAACAAATGAACAAAAACAAATCATTGTAACTAGAATTTCCTCAAATGTCAAGGAAGGTATTTAAATCTTCCCGGAAACTTTTCGGCGCTCTTTGCCAAATGTTCGTTTAACAACTGTTTGTCTTTAACTCGATGTATTGTTAATAAAATAATTTTGTTAACACCATCGTCTCGATCGCTACCATGGTAGCAAGTAGAATTGTTATATATGAAGCTGTTACTTTCTTCAGGCAAGTCTACATAATTAATACCAGCACGTGGATGAAATACTTTAAAAGTAGGTTTCTTGTTTTCGTTGTAAATCATCGAACGTAGCGCACCGGGTTCTGGTGCATGGTCCCTGTGCATAGGGATCGGTTGATTGCTCATCCACAGTCTACAAAATATAATTTCAGCCCAAGGAAATGCGGCATGCAAATCATTCAGGACATTAGGGAATATTTCTTTATAATCTAAGAAAGGAACTTGCCAATGGTTGTCTGTTAAGATTCTGGGATCTTTGGCGTAGATGTTTAATCCTTTAAAGAAGTCAATTTTTTTAGAGTTATCTGATGCTACATTACCTGCAGGGTCGCTTTTTACAATAAAGCTAGATCCTGCATGTTTATTCCAAGCGTCCCAGAAAAAATCCCAGTCAGCTGGTTCTATTCTTGGTGCATCTAATACTGTCCATACTAAGTTATCTTCTGTAATATTCATTGTGCTTCCCATATCATGCCTTTTTCTTTTGACTCTGCTACTTGTTTAAACAATAGTTCTTTGTTGTGAACTCGGCCAAAGCTCTTCATTAAAATTTTATAGTGATCCGGATTATAATCAGCCCCATGGAAAAATTTTAAATTATTGAAACCGAAGGTATTTCGTTCTTTAGTGTAAGGAACATACCTCTCTTGCCTAGTTTCGTTGTGTCTTAGTTTAAATGTAGGACTAGGATTATTATCATATATTAAACTTCTAACTGCAACAGGCGCCGGAGCTAACGGTGCGGGATCTATATGATAATAAACAGGCTTAATGCAAGCCCACAACACAACAACTTCGCACTGATACCATGGTAGCTTTGCTTCCATTTCGTCTACATATGCTTGCCACATATCCGGGGCTTCTAATACAACGTTTTGCTTCCATGTGCTACCTTTAAGATATGCATCATTCTTCATCCATGTGATCATGCCTTCGAAGTTAGCAGTTTGATAAAGCATTTCAAGATCGTTGCCGCCGCTTTGCAAGTCATTGAGGTTGTCTTTTTTAATTTTTGTCAGCAGCTCTTTTTTATTTTCCCATATCTCCCAGAATGTTTCCATATTGTTAGGAAACAAAGGTTCGACATCAGGTATAAAATAGCCAATATTAGATAAGTCCATGTGCATTTTCCTTTAATGCTGTATTTATTTTTGCAAACATTAAATTTTCAAATTCCGCATTTTGCGCCGGCTTCTACTTGCTCACGGATGTATTTTTGTAGACCTTCTGGATCTTTCAAAGGACCGTCTATTCTAATTAATACTTTCTTGCCCCCAATTGGCGCATCAGCACCGTGAACAAAATCTTCGTTGTTGAATAAAAACAAATTAGGACCTGTTCTTAAATTTGGATATGTTCTCTTTAAGTTCTTTCTGTTAACTAAAAAGAATGTGTCGTTTTCACATTCATCTATTAGATTGATACGGGGTGCGCTTGGGAATCGATCGCGGGGTAACCCGTCATGATGAGCACCAATGAAAACTTTATTAGACCATAGTGTAAGTCCTTGGATGTCATACCACGGTAAATCTTTGTGAACTCGTTCTATTATTTCGCCGAATAGTTCTTCGTTGACTTGATGGTTAACTTTCCATACAATGGTTTTTTGATAATCTGGCTTTTGCCAAATTGTTAAGCCATTCCACAATTCCCCATCCCACCCTTGTCCGTTTCCACGACTATCACGTGTCAATCTGGCAATAGGAATGCTAGCTTCGTGCCACCAGGCCCAAAACTTTTCTCTATCTATTTCGTAGCGAGGTAAATTAGGCGCAATATAAGATAGCGCAGATAAATCTTCAACCATTTGATTTTCCATCTATTAAATGCCAGGGGTCGCTATAAAATCTAAAACTTAAACTAACCCTAGGCTTGTCTGTGTTGTTTACTACACTATGAACTTTTTTAATGTTTAAAATAACCGGGCGATCTAATATGTATTTTGCTTTAACAGGAACATCTTTAACAAGATATCTATAATAAGGAATCTGTGTTCCTTTTGTAAGCAATCTAATAGACGACAGACCGTCCTCGTCCCACATTTCTGTTTCAATTCCGTCTGCATTAACTACTGGAAAATTAATTGCAAAAAGTTCTGGCCCGTCATCCATATGCGGACTTTGTCTTGTGTTAGGCGGCGTAGAAATATACGCAACTTTAATGGGATTAATTTTATTTGCAGTGCACCATTTTTTAAATGTAGGTAATGCGTCCAATACTTCGTGACAATTTACAATTTTAAAATAACTTTCGTCTACTGGTCTGCTTTTGTAAAACTCTGCAATCTCTTCTACGATCTTTGCATACGTCTCGGCGCTGATATCGATGTAGTTATAATAAAAATTTTCTGCTCTTAGATAAGGTGCAAGTGCAAGTCGTCTACCATGTTTATCATAGGCAAACATCATACTCTTTGTAGGAGTTAATTCATAACGCTTGCAAACATTTTCTAAGTTTGTACCATAAGTGTTCCACCAATAGTCATGAGGAACGTTTTTTAATAAGTGTATAGCAAGATGCACTGCTGATAAATTAACATAGCCTATCTTGTTTAAAATTTCTAAATCGGGTAGTTCAGACTTAGAAAACAATAAACTAATTCTATTATAAGGTATAGCAAATGACTTGCTGAGGCTAATGCTAACTGTTTCAAAATTTCCTACATCAATTGTTGTAGGTTCAACTAAGCCTAAATATGCACAATCTAAATGCAGTCTTTTTGGGTTACATTGTAAAGCAAAGTCTAACTCTGTGTTGTCGCCATTACCGTATCCTGGCCATGACACAACCATATCGTCAACTTCTCTAGGCGTTGTTAATATTTGGCATTTTTTCTCAAGACGATAGTGCCATTTAGAGTAATAAGAATAGTCTCCTTTCTTAAACGCTATATTGTCTACCCGTCGGAAGAGATCATTCAAATAGTCAGAGTTTCCGTTCATTATGTAGACATACGGAAAGTTTCTTTTATTGAAATTCTGCATCCATTTGCTAGCCCATGATCTTACTAGCATTTTTAATTCTATAGTAGGCTCCCACCTTTCCCTATAGGTTAAATCTTTATCCCACGGACTGTATGATTCGGATGTAGTAGCCTCTTCGATTAGCTTAGAGATAAAACCATCTCTAATGGGTTTTATAAGTGTTTTATAAAACTCATCATGATGATTAAAATCTCTTTGCTCGTCTGATTTTAAATGGTCATACATTCAAGTGATCCAACAGATTTCCAATGGTTCTAATATCAGATTCTGGATCAGGAATTTCAACGTTAAATTCCTTTTCGAATTCCATTTGAAGTTCAACAATGTCTAAGCTGTCAAGGCCTAGATCTTGTATAGGCTGGTCTCGAGAAATGTCAGGTAGTTCCTTTTTAAAAAGTTCTTTGAATGCTTTTTTTAAAAAATCAATTTTTTCTTGATCGGTCATAATATCCTCTTAGGTTGTGAAAAATATTTAAGAAATTTCATCAGTAATTTAGTGTAGCACAAATGAAAAAAGGTCTAAGATTTCTCTTAGACCTTGTAAGTGTGTTTAATAAATTATTGTAGCAAAATTTGGCTCCCCAGCGTGGGATCGAACCACGGACACCTTGATTAACAGTCAAGTGCAACTACCGCTGTGCTACTGGGGAATATATTATCTTGTAAAAAATCTTACTAATCTAATCCAGTAATATTTTATACCTCGAGTTGTAGGAATCCAAGCAAGATCAAAACTAAGCAAAGGTTCTCGAGGAACATTACCATATGCCTTTTCTAAAGTTTCTTTTGGAGACATGCTACGCCTTTAAAATGGTTGCGGAGGCAGGATTCGAACCTGCGATTCCCAGCTTATGAGACTGGACGGATAGACCACTTCCATACACCGCGTCAAATTGGTGGAGGTAGACGGGATCGAACCGACGACCTTTAGCTTGCAAAGCTACTGCTCTCCCAGCTGAGCTATACCCCCGTGAAATTATTTATACAATGTGCTCTGCATCCCCCGGCGGTAATTATACCTCTCAAGCCTTTTACCGTCATTTGAAATATACAGGCATGACCCGTATACCTCATCAAGTTACTTGGCCATCACAGAAGCTTCCACCCGCTTCCCGACAGGGACCGTTCTCGCATTGCTAGCGGCCTTTCGGTTCAAAGACTACCACCCGTAGCTATCACACTACTTCTCATCCTGTGGGTCACAGTATTTGCTGATTAGGCAAAACGTTCTGGCGCACCGTAGGGGACTCGAACCCCTGGCCTTCTGCGTGACAGGCAGACGATCTAACCAACTGATCTAACGGTGCTTAAATTAGTTCGGGATTACACGGCGTTAAACTGTCAGCCTATGCTCGTTTAACTTCTGTCCCGTTACAGCTCTTTCCGCTAACAATACTTTTCTTACCCCTACTGGACCGACTTACTCTCGCATCGTCAGACACCTCAAATGTTTCTGAAGCCCACGCATCCACATGGGTCGGTTTCCATCTACTCATCTTACTAAGTATTGTCTTAGTGTTTGGTACCCGAGGCCGGACTCGAACCGGCATGCCTTTCGACGGGAGATTTTAAGTCTCCTGAGTATACCATTTCTCCACTCGGGCTCGTATTAAATTGTGTAAGGCACAAGGTATTTGTATTGTATATTAAACCATTCTATAATATAGGTCATTGTCGTTTAAGACTTGCAGGGAATGGATTTACTAGTATTCTTAAGGATTCTGCAAAATCCCTTACACAAAACTTGGCGGAGCATGTAGGAATCGAACCTACTCACCCATTGCTGAATGACAGATTAGCAATCTGTTGCCTTAACCGGTCGGCCAATGCTCCAAAAACTTTTACCATATTAAAACACACTAAGGGAACTATTAAACAAATTCTCAGCACCGTCTACTGATTCATTATAATTCGTCATTACTGCCTAACTGCCCGTCACGTTCGACATCGCGCTACGCACTTTGTTCATACGCTTCTTGGTGTAATCTTGGCGTGTATCCGTCGATACCCTTTTAACCTTCATACACCCTAACGGATCAGGTAACCCTTAATATATTTTAATATGGTGCCCCAGGGGAGACTCGAACTCCCACGCCTTTCGACAATGGCTTCTAAGACCATCGTGTCTACCATTCCACCACCAGGGCAAAATATTTGCTACAACAATTTTAAAGAACAGTGCTAATTTCTTAGCGTATGCATGTATTATACATGCCTAGTCAATTTGTGTCAACTATTTTTATTTGTTTGGCAAACAAAAACTTCTTGCTACAACATCTAACTAAGTATCTATTATAACAAGAAGACTAATTTGTGTCAAATATTTAGCTGACTGAAAAGTTTTATAGTATCTTATTCTGCAGGTTCTACCCATGCATTTTTACCATGCACATCAGTCTTAGAACGCATTTCCACACTTCCGCCTTCTTCTCGAATTCTCTTTAAAACATCTTCAAACAGAATAGGAGTGTAATCAGTTTGCTCAACACAAACGCAATGATACCTTAAATCATTTTCGTTACTGTAAAGTAACTGACCTGTTTTGACATCTACGCCACGGATTTTCTTAACACGACGAGCATGTAAGTGCCCGTGAATGTTTGTTCCAAAACGACCGATGCTTTCGGGGTGCAAAGGAATGTGACTAAGAATACAACCGTTCATGACGTGATACGCACGAAGCTCTCTAAAGTATTGTCTATATTCGTCGTCACGAAAAATATCGTGATTACCACGGATTAAAACTTTGTCCCCATTTAAACGGGCCAACGTAGGTAATGCTCGACGGTTAATAACAACGTCACCTAAGTGATAAACTTTGTCTGTGGGCTTAACACGGTCATTCCATCGACGAATCATTTCCTCGTCCATTTCTTCCGGACTGTCCCACGGTCGTAACTTAGTTACTCCGTCTTCTCTCATAAAGCGACATACACCTAAGTGACCAAAGTGTGTGTCGCTAACTAAAAATACACTGGGCATAATGCCTCCTAATAAAATTCTTTGTGTTCAGTAACAGTATCTTCTAACACTGCTTCTTTTAACAGTTTTTGAAAGTTGCGGCGCCATTCGCGTTCACTGTATAATGCACTTTCTTTCCAATGTAGCAACTTATCTTGTTCTGCTACTTTTTCTTTCAAACGTTTTACTTCTGCTTCTAATCGTTTGATTTTACGTTCTTCTGCTGTTTGTGCCATTATACATTTCCCAATCCTACGCGAGAGTAGCCTAATTTACTTTTTATTTCTTTAGCATCTTCTAGACCGTCGACAACACTTTGTTCTTGTTGATCAACTTCTGCAAGAGCTTGCTTTAAAGTTTTGCCGCAAGTTCCTACATACTGAGTCCCGTCCTTCCAATGTGCATACATTTCAAGACCTTCTCGTAGACCCTCATGGTAGGCACGAGCTAGCAAAACTTTATTCATTATTCTACCTCAAAAAGAATGTTGGGCATGCCGTCAAGGTTGCCGGCAGCCGAAATGTTTTTGATCTTACGACCCCCAATGGACATACCAAGTTGGATAAATGGTCCGCCGCTTGGATCTACAAACCCTAGGTTAGTCATATCCATACGTTCTTGACCTTCACGTCCACCGAAGCGCCAGTATTTGAGATCGCCCACAATAGTGAAAGTGTTCTCATTGACCTTTTCAAAACTGTATTCATCACCATACCGATTTTTCATTTTAGTCCTTTATAAAGCTAACGCTTTCTGAATAATACCCGTTAGACGAACCTAACCAACGCAAGTCTACATAACCCTTGCGAGTTGCAAACTTGTAAAATGTCCATGTATAAGACTCGTGATATCCAGCATCCCAGTCGGCAGGTGTTTCACCGTCAACTTCTTCTGCTATTAATATCTCCGAGCCTACCAAGTCTTCTAAGTCTCCTACAACATCTTCCAATGTCACAGACTCGCAACAGTCTTGCTCGTGGTACATGCGATATACTTCGCCGTCTACTGTCTTAAAAACTAATTCGTCTCCGTGGTTTGATACCTCGGATAAAACCTTTCCCACTAACACATCTACATTTGCATAACGATCATAATATCCCATATCTAAACCTTTTCAAATTTCTTTTTCAAACGCATAAATTCAGCAAGTTCCTTGGCTTCTTTCAACGCCTTAGTTTCTTTTGCTTTGATGCGGTCCTTCTTTTCTTCGGCAATACGCTTGTTATATTCCTTGTCGGTTTCCTCACGGCGTTCACGCAAAGTTAGTTCCTTGCCACCATCGTAACCGTAATTACGGATATAGAAATAAACGTCACGGCTACCCATTTCTGCTCGCATAGCCTTCATTCGCTCGATGACTTCTTCAGGAGTCTTCATGTCGATTTCATCAAAGTCCACATACTCCCTTGCTTCGACATCTAAAATTTTACGCTTGCTCATTTTAAACTTTCCAAATTTCTGTAAAGCCTTCTTCTAGTGTTGGCATTTCAAAACTTGCGATCATGCTAGCAATAACATCTTCGGGAATTTCTTTACCCGGTCTGCTAGACAATCTCCGCACCAGTTCGTTGTGTTTTGGTGTTGCAAAGACCACAGCAATATGCTCATAGTCGGGTAACATATCAAACTTCTTTTTACGGCTTTTAACTGTAGTAGAAGTTTGATCCCAAATAATATTCCTACCATGCTGACGAGCTAAGACAACTTCCTTAGCCATTAAATCTACAGCGGTGGGCATAAAACTTGCGAACACTTCGGAATAGGTCTTGCCCACTTCCTTGGCATAAATTTCAACCCACTTATCTGTGCTAACTTTAGCACAAGGCAATGCCCAACTTTGAGCATTAACCCATGTAGACTTTCCCGAAGCCGGGACGCCAACTAATTGATAGCATTTAGGCATGTTCTCTTTTTACCCTTCCAATTCGGCTGGCCTTGTTCCAATCGTAAGCAACACCATCCGGGCACTTACCATCACGAACACTGTCTACGCCAAAACGACCAACAACTTCAAAATTGTCGCCTTTGATTGTTACAAACCTATCTAATGTCTTAGCATAGTTCATAGCCAAGTCTAGGCTTTCAAATTCGGTTCTTTCTTCTTTACATATTACTTGTATCATTTATTTTGTTAACATTCTAAGTCTACACTACGACCTTTTTCGTAATCTAAACGAATGTTTCTTTCTGTTCGTTCTGCAACGAGTCTATCAAAGTTTTGTTTTTCAACAACTTTTCTATAATCGTCGTCTCTTTTCTTTTGTAAATTAACTTGTTCGAGATTGTAAGCTCGAATTTTACATTGATCAATTTTCGAGATATTCATTACTCAATCCTATGTTTCTTCTTTTTGCGGTGGGACCCAAATCTTTTTGTTCCCCAGTTCATCATATTCGAACGGCACACCGTTGATAGTGTGCGGTTCATTTTCATCGTAAGTCCAACCTAAGACTTTCATCATCTTGTGTTTGACCATTAAGTTAGGGCTACGATAAGCCTCAGTATCCTGAAATCCCATCATAACACCAACTTCACAAACTGCACCACTGCGGCAAACACCTGCAACACAATGCACAACCACATCCATGCGATTGTCAAAAGCATGTTGCAACAATTTGACAAGTTGCTCAGCCTGTGCGTCAGTAATCTTAAATTCTTCACCAAACTTGTCGTCACGCTCTAAGTCTAAAAACTCAAATTGATGAACTTCCTTAAACTTGTGCAAAGGTGTAGGAAAAGTCATGCATGGATCAACAATTTGAATCAGCATACTGTTTTCGCCTACACGAACATGATGTCCCTTAGGAATGTCTGCAAGTGCAACGTTTTGAATCCACATAATTATTTCCTTTATTGTTTATTATACAAATTTTGCCAATTTGTGTCAATAATACTTTTGTATACATTTTTCTTAGAACACCACTTTAAATACTTTTAAGGAGAAACTTATGAGTAAAGATGTTCTAAGAAAATATATAAACCTTGTCAACGAAGCTGTTGACTTTTCTGATATGGAATTGTTAAATGAGAAATGGGGAACAGAGACCAAAGTAAGCCCAAGTGAAAAAGGCAAGTATGAAGGACGAACATTAGCTGATTTACGTAAAAGCTATGCCGCACTTAAAAAGTCTGGGCCGCATAAAAAAGGCAGTGCCGAATATGGGAGAATGAGAGAACTGGCTTTTGCTATTAGAGCAAAAACTGGTTGGGGTAATGTCTAATGGCGCCCCGTGATGGAATCGAACCACCATCTCCTCGTTCGTAGCAAGGTATCCTATCCATTGAAAGAACGGGGCATAATTAAAGAGTAAATGCATTGGGATTCGAACCCAACCCTGCTCCCCTTTCGCTAACTTACTAGTCCTGCAAGACGTTCTGTTAGGTAATCGCTTCGCTGTGCTACCGGCACACCATACAACCTGTCATAGAGCATTGCAGTGCCCTATGAGCAGTCTCAAAACTTGGTGTCCAGTAGTGGTGTCGAACCACTGACCTCTACAATGTCAATGTAGCGTTCTACCGCTGAACTAACCGGACTATATTGAAATACACTCTCGACGTCAAGGGTCTTTTCATCGCGCTGGTTAGGCTGCTTCGTCGTGTAGTCCAGGCTACCAACCTCTCAAGGCTAACGACCAATGATGAATGTATTTCAATATAGTCTGAGCGTATGGAGTTTTACCCCAGGCGTTGATCGGCTTTTATAGCCCCCACTCAAGTAGGGCCACCGTGCCTCTGTTCTTCTTGCAAGAAACTTTGGTGTAGCGTTTGCGAATCGAACGCAAACAATCTCGGATTTCTCGCTAGGCAACGTTACCTCCTAGCACCAGTATCGTTCTCAGGATAATTACTCCCGTCACTTCAACTGCCAGAAATCGTGTAAGTCCATTACACGCCACGATAAATTGGTGGACGCCTAGATACTATCAACGCCTCGGGATTGTTAGCTACCACAGGACTAAGCCTGAACAATCTCTTTACTTAATTTGGTACGGGCACAGGGATTCGAACCCTGGACCAATAGATTAAAAGTCTACTGCTCTACCAACTGAGCTATACCCGCATACCATATAGAAACACACTGCTGGCTATGCACCCAGCGTCCCGAGTGCTATCAGAGTCGAACTGAATGCAATATGTTTTTATATGGTAGGGGCACAGGGATTCGAACCCTGATAGACCGGTTAAAAGCCGGCTATTCTAGCCTTTGAATTATACCCCCATATGGTCCCTCCGCACAGAGTCGAACTGTGACTTGTCGGATTAAGAGTCCGCTATGCTACCATAACATCTCGAAGGGATGGATCGTAA
>JACCDO010747806.1_pt1 | contig 16191 bp, 18 predicted proteins | sample 7446101 | NCBI WGS metagenome assembly JACCDO01 (sample SAMN15323440, study PRJNA562643) | freshwater metagenome | isolation source: river surface water | place: USA:Blue River Watershed | collected 2017-08-16
CAACAATCATATCAATCACAACAAAACTATGATAATGGTGGTTATCAAACTCAACAATATGGTGGTGGCGATGATAGACCAATGTCAGTTGAAGAAATGCAACGTAAGAAATTTGATCTTCTTTGCAAATTAGAACGTCTTAAGAAAAAGGGTGTTGTTGTCCCTCGCACATATACTATGAATTCACCATATGAAGAAATTAAATATGAATATGAAAAACTCCATAATGAACGTCTAATGGACAATTCAGTTAAGATGTATCGTCAAATGCTTGTTTCTACGACAACAGCGATTGAATATTTAAATACTAAGGCAAACCCATTTGATTTCTATCTTGATGGTTGGTCTGACCAAGTACATTCTCAACAACATGATTATGATGAGATTTTTGAAGAAATTTATGAAAAATATAAGGACCGTGGTAGTATGGCACCTGAACTCCGTCTTCTTATGAGTCTAGGCGGTAGTGCTATTATGTATCATTTATCGAATACAATGTTCAAATCTGTTTTACCAGGGGCTCAGGATATTCTCCGTCAAAACCCTGATCTTATGAAACATATGCAACAGACACTTCTTAATACAATGGCACAACAAGGTCCTACAGAAGCCACCTTTGCAGGTATGATGGGTGGTGCAATGAATAGCAATCCGCGTCAACCAGCATCAGGTGGTCAACGTCAAATGAGTGGTCCTGATGGACTTGATAATTTCTTAGATGATATTACAGGTTCAAATAAGAGAAATATTGATCTTTAAAACAAAACAAAAACAAAAACAAAAAAAATATTAAAATATTAAATTTATTTTTGTGTGAGTGATGGTGGTGGTGTTGGTGGTAATGGTTGTATTGGTTTCACTTGATCATTTTTTTTTAATTGTTTATTATATTTATCAATTATACTTTGAGCATAATGATAATCTTCCTTTGTTATTCTTCTATTATCTCTTCCAGGTAAGATACAATATTTACTATCTTCATTAAATATTCCTGAAACTAATATAACAAATAAAGCAGTTGATATGAGTGAGACTTTAATATCACGGGTTGATATAAAAACAACTGTAAATACTAGAATACGTCTAACAATTACATTACTAAGTAATTCTTCATGAAATTGACTAAGTTCTAATGATATATATCTAGCACCTAGATTCATTAATAACATCATTATTGCTGTGAAATATTTACTATTGTTTAAAATATTTATACTAGTATCCATAATATTTATAAATCCCCCAGTGGCTTCTAAGATTTTTGGTTTTGGAACACCCATATATTCTTTTTATTATAAGAATACAAAATAAAAATAAAATAAAAATAGTAAAATTATAGAATCAAAATCATATAATTTAATTTAATGGGTAAAATAGTGTTCCTGTTGCATTAATATTTGCGTTTCTGTAAGCATGACAACTATCTACTGGTGGACCATGTAATGTATCATTAAATGGAGTATATCCATTTTGATATTTACAACCAGCAAGATCATAACAATCATTTTCTACTTGAGGTTTTTGTGTTGGTTGAACTTCAAATGTTTCAATAAGCCCTTCAGCTTCTTTATATTTTACAAATTTGGTTCTTCTATTATCATTATTACATCCACATTCAAATCCTTCAACTGTTGGTGCTGATGTAGCTTCTGTTTCCATTTCCATCTCCATTTCAGGTTCAGTTTCCGTTTCATCTTTTTGTTTCATATTTTTATTTGATTTAGATGGTGTTGAGGTTGTTTTTTTCATTTTTGCTTCTAAATCCTTAATTTTTTTTTGTGAATCTCTTAATTCTTGTTTAAGATCATCAACTGAACTATTATCTTTTTTCATTTTAGTATTTTTTGTAGATTTTGGTGTAGGTTCTTCTTCAACTTCTTCTACTTCTTCTACTTTTACTTCTTCATCATCTTGAGTATCAACTGATTTTTTTGTTTTTTTAGTGGTATCAAAATTTTCATTTAATTCCATATCTTTATCATCACCTTCTTCATAATTAATAAAACCTTCATCACCACTGTATTTTATTGTTTTAGATTGTAACATAATTGATAAAAATAATATAACTAGTAATACTCCACAAGTAAAATTATATGAACCAACAGTAATTGCTAATATTAATAATAATAGTTGTCCAATCATATCATGGAATAATAATTCTAAACTTTTTGGTAATTGAATATATCTAGGAATAACTGCAATAAGAGTAATAACACCGATGACACACGCTGAATTATTTGATATTTTATCCATATTTAAGAATTTTATATTATAATAAGATATAATTTTTTCTTTTGAAAAAATAAATGGAAATAAATAATCATAATCAAGATAAAAAAGAAACGGAAGAAAATAAAGAAATTAATAAGAAAACAGAAAAAGAATCTTTTTTAAGAAAATTATATAATGAATTAAAAAATGGTATTAAAAAAAATTATAAAACACTGATCTTAATTTCGATAGTATCATTAATTATTATCTATTTAAATATTCCACAACAAATATATAATAATGTAATGGTGGGTGGAAATAATGAAAATGGTGAAAGTGGTAATAAAGAAGGGAAGGAGAGTAAAAGTGTTGGTAATGGTAGTGATAAGAAAAAATCATTTATTAGTAAATATTCCCCATTATCTGGTGGTATAAATATTATGTATTGGATAGCCAAAAATATAATATTATTATACTTATTTTTAATATTTTTAACACTAATCCCCTCAGTTCCAATAGTTTTATATATTACAGTATTTTATTTTATTATGTCTGGGTTATTAGGTCGTATTACTGATATTTAGAAATATTTTTATATCAATAAATGATAAATATAAATATAAAAATGGAACTAAAAAAAGAAGAAAATGAAGAATCAGAATCGTGGTATAAATCAATCTGGAATAAAGTCGTTATATTTTCTAATAAAAATAAAAATGAATTAATAGTAGTTCTTTGTCTATTAGTAGTATATAATTTTATATGTTCTACATCAATGTCATATCAATATTTAAATAAACAATCTGGTGGTGAGGGTGAAGAAATAGCTCAACAGATGGGTAAATCATTAAAAGGACAAGATGGTAAAGAAGCAGCAAAAGCTCTTGCAAAAAATACAAAAGGATTTGGTTTAATGAGGCAAATGTTAGGTTGGTTACTGTCTTTTGTTAAATCTTTATTAACATTTGCAGGGTTAGTTCTTGTTCTAGCAGTATTACCCGGATTACCTATATTTATTTTTATGTTAATATTATTTTTTATTCTAAGAGCGAGAGTAGCTGTAATAAAGGCGTATTAAATCCGCGTTGCTCTAAATAAAAACCTAAATCAAAATTTTATTACTTTTCCTATTCTAACTAATTGATTATAATCTATACCATACTTTTCTGGATTAATTTGTTTTGGTAATAATCCAGCATTAATAGGATCACCTTCATCTGTATACTTTGATATTTTTTCAAAATCATCTGTGGTTATTAAATCAATATCTTCTTCAAATTGTCTTTGAATTTCTCTAACAATTTCCTTTTCTAGAGGTGTTATATTACCTTCTTCTTCTAGAAGATTCATTCTCGTATTTTCTGATTGAAGTTTATCTTCTAATGACTGTTGTCTTCTTTTATCAATTGTTTGATTGTAATTAGACTCTATGCTTTCTAATTCATTTGGTTTGGGTGTTTCGGATGGTGTTTCAAAATTTTCTAAGAAAACAGGTGATTTACTTATCATGACAATAAGTAATAATGTAATTCCAGCTTGTTTATGATATGGATAAATAATTATAACGCATATTAACAAAAATAATAAATATAATTGATTTGTAAAGACATTATGTTTTTTTCCAATATATTTTGAACAACATACAAGATATGCTATTAAAACTCCCGCTAGGAATATATTTGTTTTCGTTAATAACATTTTCTTTTTTAACTTAAATGTGAGAAAATCTCAAATTATTTCTTTAGTATATAATAAATTAAAGAATGACAGCAAGTTTATTAGAAGCATTTGGTGATAATTATGAGGTTTATCCACCTGATGACATGCAAAAGAAAAAGAAAAAAAGTGTAAAACTCAAAAAATATGGTAAAGAGGTTGTTTCATCTGCTAGATTTACAGCCCCTGAACCTAGAAAAGAACTAAATGTCACACTTGGAGGTTATCCTGAAGAAGATGATCAATATCTAAGAATTTCAAATAAAAATGAATATGGTCCGACTGATTATAATATTAAACCAAAAGATGTTCAAGAATATGTTCATCAAATGAAACAAAATTATGTTGATGATAATACTAATGCTAATATTATTCAAAGAACTTTAGGTAATCCCAAAGGTGATCAAAATGTTATAGATGATAGTGAGTATGAAGACAATGAAGAAGTACCTACATCAACTCCTTCTGTCAGAGAAAATATGGAAGTAGACCCTAGAATTGCCGATTTTAATTCTAAGTTAGATTTAATTTTAGAAAAATTAGGACATTTTGATGAACCTGCACAAGAAAATATTCATGACATTATATTATTCGTGATATTTGGTATATTTATTATATTTATTTTAGATTCAGTTTATAGAGTTGGTAAAATGACATTATGATCTAGAATATATTCTAAAATCTAGGGTCATATAATAATTTATTTGCTTTTTCTTGTAAAGTATTTAATGAATTACTATCATATACAAAGTTATTTGATGGTTGATATTCTGTCGTTGGACGGTATTCTAGAGCACGTCTTCTAACATCTTCTAGTTTTTGTAAAGAATTCAAACCATTATAATTATTATTAATACTAGGTGTTTTTTTAGGTTTTTCTAACCATGAAATTAGTAAAAGATTTGGGTGTGTATATTTAATATCAAAACCATTTTCGGTTAATGTTTTTGTTAAATATATGATACAACTATTGATATCAAATAATGGAAGTCCGTAAACATATGTAGGAACACTATAGAAACAAAATTTATCTTTACTAACTTGGCTTGTAAATTTGATTTTTTGATGAACTTTTTCTAATATTGTAACAAATATTTCAGATTTATTTTGTTCTTTTCTATCTTGTTCTCTATGTAATTCCTCAATATTTATCATTTTGTTCATTTTATTATATAAACTATATAAAAAAATCTTTTATTCATACGTTTTTTTATTATGTCTTTTTTTCTTGAAAAATATAAAAATGAATGAGATTGAATTACAAATTCAACAATTGCAATTAAAATTAAATGATTTAAAAAAGAAAGAAAAAATAGTCACTAATTTAGTTTTAAGTGGAGGTAGTTCAAAAGGCTTTAGTTACCTTGGTGTTATAAAAGTCTTTGAAGAATTTAATATTCTAGATAACCTAGAAGAGGTCGCTGGAACTTCAATTGGTGGTTTATTCTCAGTCTTAATTGCTTTGAAATATAATTCAAATGATTTAATTAATCTATTTATGGAATTAGATTTAAATTATTTGCATAATATTAATTCAGATTCAATATTACATCTGATTAATAAATTTGGTCTAGATAATGGTGAAAATATGATTCGTTTCTTAGAATTTATTATTGGTGTTAGATTTCCTAATAAAAATCCATTAGATATTACATTTCTAGATATCTGGAATTATAACCCAATCAAAATAACTTTAACAGGTGCAAAAGTATATCAAGATATTATTGAACAGGAATTATATAATCATGTATTAACACCTTCGATGTCGATTATAAAGGCATTACGAATTACAATGGCTATACCGCCTATATTTAGTCCAATTAATGAAGCAAATTATCATCTGGTTGATGGTGGTATAGTTAATAATTATCCAATTGATTTGTTTAAAGATAAAATGGATACTACACTTGGTATTTTATGTACTGATAAAATATCAAATGAAAAATGTAAAAGTGTAGTTGATATATATAAAAGTATTATTGTTTATATGATTACTAAAGAAACATTGGATAAAAAGAATAAGTATATTGATAATACAATAGTCATTGAGAGTACGATTAATATGTTTCATATTTTTTCATTTACAAAGGAAGAAAAATTAAATATTATTGATATGGGGTATCAACTAACAAAACAATATTTAACTTTAAAGGGTTATCCTTATGATATAAATAAAGTCAAAGATATACAAGACAAATATAGTATTAATTCAATTAATATTTCTGAAATGTTAAACAAAATCAAAAATACATTTGATAAAATAAAAAAACCATTACCTAAATAAATTTAGAGTGATTGAAGCATACCTTCGAGTGTTTCGCGATTATCAACATCTTTGTGACCTGATGCTGAGATAGCAAGAACTGTAGGATAACCTTTAATATCGAATTTATCTTTGTGAGGGTTGCTTTCTGTACAATCAACAGTTACAAATCTAACTCTTGTTTCCTTTTTATCTTTAGCTTCTTCTTGAATTTTTTTCCATGTTGGTTTGTAGTTAACACAATGAGGGCACCAATCAGCAGCAAATAATGCAATTACAGTTTCGCCATTTTTAGGGGTGAGTTCATCAGCTTCAAACCCTTCAATTTTAGGGGCTTGTGTTGGAACTTGTGTTGTTGCAACTTGATGTATATTTTGGTTATTGTACATTGTAATTAAATAATATCCGACAGCAATGAGTGCTAATAATCCAATAACAATCATTAATGTACTAGCATCCATGCATCCACCTTTCATTTTTGAAATTTTTCCACCTTTCATTTTCATTTTAATTTGTTTGCTTTATTTTTATTAAAAGAAAAAAGAAAAATACAAAAATACAAAAAAATAAAAGGGAATAAAAGGGAAATGTTAAAAATAATTAAGCATATTTTTCTGTCCATGCTTTTGCCGTACTATTAAAAGCTTCTATATTTGTTTCATATTGTTCTGCAATTTCTGGTTCAAGAGGATCTTTTGGATTAGGTTCATCTAGAAGAGAACATATTGATAATAATACTTTTGAAACGGTTAAAGCCGGACTCCATTTAGTGTTTAAAATATCTAAACATATACCACCACCATTTTTATGAATATTAGGATGATATATTTTAGTTGTAAAATTAACTTTAGGAGGTTTAAAAGGATAATTAATTGGAAAATTTATATTTAATTTAAAACATCCTCCTTCATATGGAGTTCCTTCTGGACCAATTATACACCCTTCCCACTGATACAAATCTTCCCCATTACCAATGGGACCTGCACTACAATTAAATGGAGGATCTTTAGTAAGACTATTTAATTCTTTTGTTATTCTAGCAAGTGACATTTATTTTTTACTTTTATTATAATAACTATATAGATTTTTGATTTATATTATTTAAATTTTAATCATCTTCATCATCATCTGGTTTAATAAACATCAAATTTTTGATAACTTTCTTTTTTACTTCAATATTTGAGTTTTGAATTGATTTATCACTCTCATTATCACTACTATCATTATCATCTAGAAATTGAACATTTTTAATTTCATCTGGTTCAATAACATCAGTTGGTATTGTATGATAATACATTTCATCTGATTGTTCATTTTTTAAAAGCATTGATTCTAATTGTGAAGGAGGTTTAGGACGAAGACCAATTTTTATTTCTAGCTCTTCAATGTTTTTTTGATTATTTCTATAATATAAAACTGATTGCCAAAATTCATTTAATCGTGTTAACATATTACTAAAATATTCACGTTCTCTTTTAATAAGTGTAACATTGTATTCTTCAATCCACCAATATTTACATCCAATCGGTATATATTTTGAATTGTTCATAATTTCGTCTTTTGTATTTATAATCCATTGACTAACTTCTTCATCTGTGTATGTTAGTGGACAATACTTATATTTAGTATTTTTATCGAGACCATCACTTTTTTCAATATATTCATATAAAACGCCCTTCTTCTTACCTGATTTTGTAAAATTATATGAAACAGTTTCATTCTCATCATTACCTTTCGATGATGGTGAATCATCTAGAAAACTTTTCATTCCTGGATATGTTCTAATATCACATTCTAGAAAATCACAATATTCTAGATCACATACTTCTAATTGTAATTGAACTTGCATATAATATTCAAGTTTAGGTATTCCTGTAATAATACGTGAATAAGGACATTTGATTTCTAACATTCTTCCATGATAATTAGGATTATCATTGCGTGAATTACAAATACCATCAGGTGATGCGGCTAAATAATCAATTGTCATATGTGGTAAGCAACCATATTCTTTAACAGTTAATTTATTATACCATTCATATAATGCAGTTGCAACTGGTTCAAAACAAACACCATGTTGTATAGCGGGTTGTCCTCCAAGTGAAAAACCTTCACGTTTTTTAATATATTGTTCCAAAGGTATTGATTTTTGGTAAATCAAATCCAATTTAGATTTATCACCCTTTTCACCAATTGCTTTTGCAAGATCACTTGCTGTTAAACGTTCCCATCTAAAATTATACCATTCTATACTTCTTTGAGCATGACTTTGATGTGAATTAATAACTTTAAATTTACAATCTATCATATCAAGGTCTTCATTAGTATATATTGGTTCATCATAAAAGAAGCGTTGTTTGATACTTGCTTCTATCATATCCTTGTATTTAATTTTATTTTTTGCAATTTCAGATGGAGGAAAAATAGCAGTCATAGTTAGTTCTAACATTTGCGATAAATTGTTAATTGTTTCTGATTTTTTTAAATCTTCATATGTGAGATGACAATCTCTAATTATTTTATTTAAATATGATTCTAATGCATCATTTAATTTTAATAAACGATTAGCCATAATATATACAAAATAATACTTAAAATTACTGTTATAATCTTTTTTTATTATTTTTATTTAACAATAATCAATTTTAAATTAAAAAATAAAACATAACTTATTATGAACTACCATGAGGAAATCCAGTAATACCAATTCTTCTGTCAAACATCCAATCATTATAATGTCTGTCAGATGGTTGTTTAAGAAATTGGGGTCTTCTTTGAGCAACTATGTATTGAGGAGTAGTTGCTGAGTTGTATGAACCATAACACCATTTAGGTTGTACCTTCTTAGGTAGTCCACTTTCTTGTTCGGGAGTTAAAGGGATAGCATTTTCATCCCACCAATCACCATAATCTTGACAAGGAAATGCACGAAGATTTTTCTTTTCTTGAATTTCTAATGGTAAAATCCAAGGACCACGATGAATGTCATTTAGATTTAATTTTGATGGTTCTAGAAAAGGAGTATTTTCAAGGGATGTTTTTTTGATAGTACTTATATCATTTGTTTTTCCTGTAATTTCATTTTTAAGAATTAAGGTACTTTCAGGGTCTTCTGAAATTATTGAAGGATCTTGATATTTAATAGCATTACTAAAATTTAATGTATTAATACGAAGATTATTTGTATTTTTAAGTAATGTAACATCAACAATCAGACGACGATTAAGATCATTCACATGTTGATGATTAAATTGGTAAATAAAGAAATCAATAATAAATCTTTTATTACCATCATTATCATAGTCTTCAACTAAATTTTCAAATTGACCCATTTGATAATTAGTATTTAATTTTTGATTAACATTATCTAAGATTTCTTTAGTAATCTTATAAACTAATGGTGACATTTCTTTATTTAATACCCATGGTGGGCTAATGCTAGTATTATATCTATGTTTTGATTTAAGAAAATTACCAAACCCTTCTTTAATCTGATTTTTTTCATTTAATATCATAAATATACATAGTATAATTAATATTAATATTATAACTAGAATAGATGTGAATTTTTCACTCATTTTACATTATTATAACAAATAAATATAAAAATTGAATATAATAAATGTGAAAATATTAAAATATAAATTGATATATTATGACTTGGGACAAATTGATTATATCTCAAAAATCATCTAAGATTGTTAAAGAAAAAATCATTGAGTTAAATTCAATTGATAATTTTGAAGGAAAATATATTGGTATTATACCAATTCATTGGGATTCTTTAAATATTCATAAACAAAATCAATATGATCAATATAAACAAGATTTTAATTTAAAAACAGTAGATCAATGTGGATGCGATTTAGAAAATTTAAAGATTGATAATTCTATAATGAATATTTATACAACTAAAGAGAAATTGGTTGTAATGCGTGAATTATATTATATTGTTGAACAAAATTTCAATTATTTTCCAGTAGTTAGATACTCAGATAGTTTAACCTTTAGTATGAGAGAAATTAAAAAGTTTATTGTACAATGGTTAAAATCAAATGGATTATCTTTAGATAATGAAGAATTAGACTTGTTTAGAATTTATAAAATGAATGGTTTTCATTTATTTACTGTCATTTTACACTCTAAAAGTAATATTAATAATTTTAAAAAAGATGTTAAGTGGGTATCTAATTATAATATGGAACTGTTACCATTAGTAAATAATGAAATTATTAACCCATTTATGAAAGTTAGTCAATATAAATATAGTGTAAATAATACATTTGATATTTGGAATCAATATCTTGAAGGTTATTTCGAGAAAGGTAAAATTATTCCTTTTAAAATAAAATGGTCTGAGGTTCTTGCGACATTATCTAATTTAATAGATTCAGACCCATCAGAGAATATTCATTTATATTTCAAATGTAATATTATGACTACTACATCAGAAATATTTCCAAAAAAACAAAAACTAAATTAGTTCTGTAATGACATTTCAAATTTATCTAAATCAATATCTGATCCTGCATCTGACATTTGTTCAATATTTTCATTAATATCTAATTCATCGGGAAAATATGCAATAGGTTCAGTATTTTTATCATGAAAATTTTTATTTTCCAGATTATCTTGAATGTTATTTATATTTTCAGGAATATTATTTAATGTTTCATTTTTATTTTCATTAACATCATTAACATCATTAACATCATTAACATCATTAATATCATTATTATTTTTGTCTGTTTTTAATTTTGAATCATTATTATAAAAACTTTTGATTAGGTCTTTTATGTTAGTTTCAGTTTCTTGTTCTGGATCAATAAAGTTATGTAAATAATACATTGCAAATATATCAATTGCTAGAACAATCCAAAAATATGATTTAATATAGTTTGAAAATTGGTTATCATAACTATTAATCAGTCCATGTGATAAGATATATAAAACTGTCCCATAAATGAATGTATTTAATTTTTTATTTTTATTAGAATAATTTAAAACAGTTGAATTATATATAACATAATAAAACATTTTTGTTTAATGATTACATAAAAATAATAATAATAAAACGTATAAAAAAATTGATTTCATATATTATTATTATTTATATTATATGATATCCTAGAATGGTTATAAAATCAATTATTACATTTCTCACAATAATTACTATTACACATGGATGTAATATATTATATTCATTTGAAAATGAAATTGATAGTATGGATATTAAATTATTCAAAAATTATCTAAATAAATTCAATAAAACATATGATTATGATGAATATAATTATCATTTAAAAAATTTTGCAACTAATAATAAACAAATTATCAATCATAATAATTATAATATGGTTAATTGGAGACTTGGATGGACTAATTTAACTGATAATGCATTATCTGATGTAAAATTAAATTATACAGTTTACAAAGCTACTAAACCAAAATATTATAAATATGATAAATCTAGTATTAATGACTTACCTATGAATGTAGATTGGCGTGAGAGTAATATTACAAACATAATTTCAAATTCTAAATTTAATAATAATATTATTTATATTAATCCGATGGATGAAAACAGTATGCTTCATGCAATCTCAAAAGGACCAGTTCATGCTTATATTAGTATTGATAGTGATTTTATGAATTATCGTGAAGGATTTTATAATTCCAGTTATTGTAATGTGAACATTGAAACACAAAATAATGAACTAAATCATAAAATTCTAATTATGGGTTATGGTAATTTTAAAGGGATTTTATATTATATTATAAAAAATGATTGGGACGAGTCTTGGGGGTTAAATGGATATGGATTACTTAATCGTTGGAATCACAATATTTGTGGAATTATGAATAATGCATTTATTGAAATTTAACTATTTAATTCTAATTCAATATCAAAATTATTATTAAACTCTTCAAAATCATCATCTTCTAAAACTATATTATTTGATTTTTTAATTTCTTTCAGAATTTGTGTATCTAGAATAACATCAGTTGTATCTTCTATATCAATATCTAAATCAGTAATTGGATGTAGTTCTAGGTTATTATTATCTGTATTTTCTATTTTAAGTTTTTGTGTATCTAGAATGTTATCATTTGTAGATTCCAAATAGGTTAATTCTATATCATTATTACTTGTAATATCTAAATATTCCAAAGGGAATGATTCTAGATCATCATTTATTATATTTTCTATTTTAATATCTAAATCATTAATTGGATGTAATTCTAGGTTGTCATTAGTTTTAATATCTAAATCTTTTAATTGTTGTAATTCTAAATTGTTATTATCATTATTATTATTTTCTATTTCTTCTAAAGGTCTTAATTCAAGTTCATTACTATTTGTATTTTCTATTTTAATCTCTAAATTTTCTAATAGTGTAAATTCTATTTTAAAACTATCTTTTAATTCCATATCGATAGTTTGGGTGTTATAATTCTCTAGATCTTCTTTTTCGATGACATTATTTTCTATATCAACCAAAGATTCTAAATCTATATTATTTTGTTTGATATTTTCTTTAGGTATTGTATTTTCTTTTAAAACTAATGTATTATTAGTTGTTTTTTTTATTTCTTGTAATTCTAAATCAATATCTTGTTTATTAAATTGTTCATTTACTAAAATATCTTGTTTATTAAATTCTTCATTTTCTAAAATAATATTATTAGTAAGTTCTTGAATATTTTTTTCATTCTTTAGTTGAAATTTTTTTTTATTAGGGAATTTAATAATATTTGTCAACTGTGCAGTATCACCTTTATCCCCTTTTTCTCCCTTTTCACCCTTTTCTCCTTTTTCTCCTTTTTCTCCTTTTTCACCCTTAATACCTTGAGGACCTTGAGGACCTTGTAAACCTTGTAAACCTTGAGGACCTTGTTCTCCTCTTTGACCATTATCTCCCTTATCACCTTTAAAAACTGCATGATTTTCCATAATATAATCTAATGCTGGACATGATTTTGTTTTTATACTAATAGATGTTGATAATTGATTTGTTAAACAAGTCACTTCATTTTTTATATTTTCTTGAGTATCAATAAAATTAGATCTAAATATATTGTTTGTATTTTCATATTGTTTAATAATTTTTCCATGTGATTCTATTTTTTCTTCTAAGATATCTAATATTTCCAAAATATTATCTAATTTATTCATTATTCCAAATAATTCTTTTGATGAATAACTTTCAACTTCTTTAATGACTTCAACTTCTTTAATGACTTCAACTTCTTTAATGACTTCAACTTCTTTAATGATTTCTTTAGCTTCTTCATTTTCTTGTTTTAATATGATTTCATTATTATTTTCAATAATTGGTTGAACTTTCTTTTTACGACCACGAGTTGATTTTTCTTTAAGATTGTTTGACATTTTAATAATTAAATTATAATATGAGTTATATTGATTAAAAATAACAAATATAAAAATATTATTATTTAAAGTATTAAATAATGGATTATTATAATATATTAGAAGTGGATAGGAATGCAACTCCTATAGAAATAAGACAAAAATACATTGCATTGTCATTAAAATATCATCCAGATAAAAATATTCACTTAGATAAAAAAGAATATATTGAATGTGAAGAAAAATTTAAGAATATATCTAGAGCATTTACTGTATTATCTGATCCAGTTGAAAAATTAAAATATGATAAAATGAAAAATATAAAATCTAATATATTTTATTCATACCAAAATGAAAATGAAAACTTTACGGTTAGTTCAAAATTAGTAAATCTTATAAGTAAAGTATTTTCAAATGAAAGTATTCAAAGTGGAAAAGATTTTATTAATATATTTACCAAATTTGTAAATTTAAATAATATAAATTGTGAAAAGTTACCAGAAATTATAAAAAATTATAATACATTCTTTACACAAAAAAATATAGAGAGATCTAGCAATAATCAAATTATAAATATAAACAAAGTAAAAAAAATGACTACTGATACATCATCTGAATCTAGAAAAGATATTATTTATGATATTAATGTTTCGTTGAATGATATTTATAATGAAGTTCCAAAAGAACTAAATGTTTCAAGATACAGAATTTGTCATCATTGTTTAGGAAAAGGTTATATGGGATTTGAAATAAATATGTCATTATGTCATGTATGCAAAGGTGTAATGAAAGTATTAGAAAATAAAACTTTTCCAATTGATATTAGAAATAAACAAATATTATTTAAAGGAGATGGTAATCAAGAACCCGATAAAGAAGCTTATGATTTGATTATAAATATAAATCCTAAACCAGATCCTAGATTCAAAATAATAAATCAATTTGATTTAATTTATGAATATGATATTTCATTAACTGATATATATACTGAAATTAAAGTAAAAATAACACATCTAGATAATAAAAATTATTTATTTAAGTATAATGCTAGAAATGACGAATCTAATAAAATTCTTAGAATGCAAATGTTACGAGTAAGAGATTTAGGATTACCTATAAATAATACAGGAAGAAGAGGTGATTTATATCTAAAATTAAATGTTGTGTTTCCAGAATTATCAAATGAAGCAATAAAACAATTAGAAAGTATGAAAATATTTAATTTAAATAAAATAAACAATGATAATAATTTTATAAATTACTTTGAGATTAATTGTGAATTACCAAAAATTGAAAATGAAACATAAAGATTTATAGTTTAATAAATACTTAAATATTAATACCTAGAAATAAATGGACTTTGAACAAGTTATAATAACTGAAAGATATATTAATATTATTAAAGAGTTAAATAAAAATAATAATTCAAAATATATCAATACTAGATTAAATTTATTACTCAAATATATTTTAAACAATAAATTGAATACTTATTCTATTGGAGATTCTTATTTTAGTAATATTCATAGTAATGATCCAACACCATTTATTGTTAAAACCAATTTATTTGATGAATTGAATGAATTAAATATTAATTTTAATCATTATAAATTAGTTGATATGATTCAAGAAATTAGAAATGAATATTATGCTGATATGAAAGAAGAAAAAGATTTTAGATCATTGATGGATGATGGACAAATTATTGAACGTAATCAAAAAATGTTAGATGAATTTATAGAAAATTATGGGTATAACCCATTTCATAATAAACTTGATTCAATTAAAGAAAATGATGAAAATACTGAAAATGAAAATGATGATGATGATGAAGATATTAATCAAGATGATAAAGAAAAAGTAGAAAAAGTAATTAAAATTGAAAAAGTAGTAATTGAAAAGGTAGATCAGAATGGTAGTTTGGAATCATTGAATAAAATTTTAGAAATTGTTAGTATTAATTTTAATGATATTACTAAAGATATAAAAAATTCAACAACTGACAAAGAAGAAATTAAAACATTAATAAATAGTTCACTAAAATTACAAGATACTATAGATAATGAAATAAAATCAGATAGTATTAAATCCATACTTAAGCTAGCAAATTATTATCAATTAGGTTCAAAATTACATAAATCACCTTTTAAAGCAAACTTATTATATTTATATTTAGTAAGAAAATACAATGTACCTGAAGCAATGTATTTACTTGGTGATTCTTTAATTGGAGGTGATGGTATTATGAAAAATCATTCACAAGGTGCAAAATTAATTAAAATTGCTGCTGAAGATTATAAATATTCAAAAGCAATTACAAAATTAAAAGCTTTACATCGTCAGGCTATTAAATATAAAAATTGTTTATCTGAATCTGAAGATGAAGATTAGAAATGCCATTCATTTCCATTTCCATTTCATTTCATTTTACACCTTTTTTATTAAAAAAAAATTGATTTACTTTCTTCATATGAAAATAAGAAATATCTTTTAAAAATGATTATTACGGTCGAAGGCAATATTGGTTCGGGTAAATCTACCCTACTTAAAAATCTAGAAAACATCAACCATGAGAATCTAGTATTTGTACCAGAACCAGTATCTGAATGGCTTAATATTAAATCAGGGGATA
>JACCDO010784634.1_pt1 | contig 16190 bp, 15 predicted proteins | sample 7446101 | NCBI WGS metagenome assembly JACCDO01 (sample SAMN15323440, study PRJNA562643) | freshwater metagenome | isolation source: river surface water | place: USA:Blue River Watershed | collected 2017-08-16
GTCATGCCCTGGACGATGATCTTTGAGTTTTTGTCTAGGTAAATTGCCATTTCTAAAGCCTTACTTGTTAGCCAACTGAGCGGCCTTGTCGGCTCCGCCATCCATGGTGTCCGCTAGCGAAACCAGCGGGTGGTTGAACTCGGAGAGGATGCGGCGACCCTCTTCAACGTTGTTGCCGTCTAGTCGAACAACCAGTGGCTTGCTGGCGCGGTCACCCAGAGTGTTTAGCGCTCCGACGATTCCGTTTGCAACTGCGTCACAAGCGGTAATGCCACCAAATACGTTTACAAACACGCTGCGAACCTGTGGGTCGTTCAAGATCACGTCTAGTCCTGCAGCCATTACCTCAGCCGAGGCTCCACCACCGATGTCTAGGAAGTTAGCTGGCTTGACGTTGCCGTGACGCTCGCCGGCATAGGCAACAACGTCCAGGGTGCTCATCACAAGACCTGCACCGTTACCGATGATGCCAACCTCACCGTCAAGCTTGACGTAGTTGAGGTCCATCTCCTTGGCCTTGGCCTCTAGTGGGTCCAGCTGGTCGCGCTCCATCTCTTCACGCTCGTGACGGAACTCGGCGTTGTCGTCGAAGGAAACCTTGCCATCTAGGGCAACAATCTCACCACCTGTGGTTAGCACTAGCGGGTTGACCTCTACCAAGGTGGCGTCTTCTTTCTTAAAGACGTCGTACAGCTTGACGAAAACGTCTGAGACGGCATCGATGAGCTCGGCTGGGAACTTGGCTGCGGTCGCAATCTCAACTGCCTTTGCCTTGTCGATGCCGTGCACAGCGGAGACTGGAATCTTGGCAAGCGCCTCTGGGCGCTCAACGGCTAGCTGCTCGATCTCCATGCCACCCTCAACGCTGCAGAGCGAGAGGAAGGTGCGGTTGGAGCGGTCTAGCAAAACTGAGAAGTAGAACTCTTTGTCGATCGAAGCACCCTGGGCAATCATCACGCGCTTTACGACGTGGCCCTTGATGTCTAGACCAAGGATTGCCTCAGCCTTCTCTTTGGCCTCAGCTGGGGAGTGAGCAACCTTGACACCGCCGGCCTTGCCTCGACCACCAGTTTTTACCTGGGCCTTTACAACTACGGTTCCACCGATTGCTTGAGCTGCAGCTTCGGCTTCTTCTGGGGTGTCTGCGATGCGACCTGCGAGAACCGGAACACCGTACTTCTCGAATAGATCGCGCGCTTGATATTCAAATAAATCCACGGTTATTTCCGTTTCTAGAGTCAGGCGGACAACTAGGTAAGTCTAGTGAATTAGGCCGCGCAAATAGCGCTAGAGCTTGCTAATTGGTGCCATCTTCACAAGCAGTCGCTTGGTCACACCGGAGTCGAAGCGAACCTCTGCGGTTTGCTTCGGTGGATTGCCAGCGACCGCAATTACTCGGCCCTTACCAAAGGAGTCGTGCTGAACCGAATCTCCAACCGCCAACTCTAAGTCCTTGTTGTCTCGGATCGCAGCCGGAGTATTTACCGCACCCTGCCAACTTGATCGCACCGGTGAGCTGCTGGCGGCCCTTAGCTCGCGACGCTCTGCACCAACCTGCTCGCAAAGCTCGCTTGGGATATCGCTGAGGAAACTCGACGGGATAAAGGATGCCGTGTTACCAAACAGGGTGCGCTGCAGCGCATGCGAGATGTGTAACTTTTGCTTGGCACGGGTCATTCCGACATACATCAGGCGACGCTCTTCCTGCAGACCTCCCGGTTCATCAAAGGCTCGCACGTGAGGCAAGGTGCCCTGCTCCAAACCAATCAAGAAGATCACCTGATACTCCAGACCCTTTGCGGTGTGCAGGGTCATCAAAGAAATGCTGCCGGACTCATCTTCAATCTCGTCCGCTGCCGCAGCAAGGGTGACTTCAGCCAGGTAGTCGGCCAAGGTTCCCTCTGGGTTATTTGCCTGCCAGTCAAAGAGCTGACCCAAAAGCGCATCTAGGTTTTCGACCCTGGCCTCATCCTGCGGATCACGGGAGGCTTCAAGCGATGCGCGGTAACCGCTGCGCTCGAGCACCAGCTTGAGCACTTCGGCAGGACCTTCAGTCGCCGATAGCGCATCGAGCTCATTTAGCAAGTCCCCAAAACCCTCGATGGTTGCGGTGAGCTTGGGACCTAAGCCCAGCTGCCCGGCATACGACATCGCCTGCCTGAAAGATAGTTCGTTTTCTCTTGCGAACTGAGCGAGCTTTAGCTCAGTCTTCTCGCCAATGCCACGAGCTGGGACATTCAGCACCCTGCGGGCCGCTTCATCGTTTCGAGCATTTGAGATGACAGTTAGATAGGCAAGCGCATCTTTGATTTCTTTGCGCTCGAAGAACTTCAAGCCTCCGATAACGGCATAAGGGATTAGCTGGCTCTTCAGCTCGGCTTCCAAAGACGGCGTCAGCGCGTTGGTGCGATACAGAATCGCGACGTCACGGTAGTTGGTGCCCTCAGCGTGCAGTCTCTTGATTTGATCCACTACATAGGCTGCTTCATTGCGCTCATCAAATGCCGTGAAGATCGAAATCAGCTCTCCGCTGCCCTGATCGGTCCAGAGGTTCTTAGCTGGGCGATATGGGTTTTGCGATATCACCGCGTTTGCACCCGAGAGGATGTTCTGCGTAGATCGGTAGTTTTGCTCCAAAAGAATGGTCTGCGCACCCGGGAAATCGCGCTCAAACTCGGTGATGTTTCTAATGTCCGCACCGCGGAAGGCATAGATCGACTGATCCGAGTCACCCACCACTGTTAGCTGAGCCGGCTGCAAAACCTCACCGGTGCGCTCATCGAAGTTGGCATATTCATCTGGCAGCGGTCTGGTGAATTCGCGAATCAATGCGTACTGCGCGTGGTTGGTGTCTTGATACTCGTCAACCAACAGGTGGCGGAAGCGCTTTTGATAGCGAGCCCTCACCTCGGGGTGGGCTCGCAAAAGTCCCACGGTTTCTGAAATCAGATCGTCAAAGTCGAAGGCGTTATTGCGCAGCAGCTCTCGTTCGTATGCCTGGAAAACCTCCGCAACAATGCGCTCTTTGGGGTTTGAACGATCGGCATTGCGAGCAAAGTCCTCGGCATCTTTGAGTTCATTTTTGGCATTCGAAATAATTGCCGCGGCCTGCTGAGGTTTGATGTCGGCATCCTCAGCACCAGCCTCGCGAAGCAGGCGCTTCAGCAGTGCCCTGGTGTCGCCGGTGTCGTAAACCGTGAAATTTGAGTCGTGGCCGAGACGATCTGCTTCGCGACGAAGAATCTGCAGGCAAGCGGAGTGGAAGGTCTTAATCCACATGCCCTCGCTGGATGCTCCAATCAGCTGCTCAACTCGCTCGCGCATTTCGGCAGCCGCTTTATTGGTGAAGGTGATGGCAAGAATTTGCGATGGCCAAAGTTCTTTTTGCGCCAAAAAGTGTGCGATGCGGTGGGTCAGCACTCGCGTCTTACCACTGCCTGCGCCGGCAACAATCAATAGTGCGCGACCTCGGTATTCCACAGCCTCGCGCTGTTGCGGATTCAACCCAGCCAATAGGTCAGCTGGGTCATTTTGGGAGAAGAGGTCTAATTGCATCTGAGGTAGCTTAGGACAGCCGAGTGACGGTTTCGATTAGCCGGTCTGGTTGGTCGGCAAAGATTCCGTCAACCCCACTTTGAACTAGCTTTTCAAACCAACTCTCAACATCTCCCACAGCAGTTTCAATTCGTGCGGTGTAGGCGAATACCCTCAGGCCCAAAGCCTTCGCTCTCGCCACAAAGTTGTCCTCCCAGAGCATCTCAATAGCAACCGATACCCCATCGAACTCTTTTGCAATTTCCTGCAGCAGGTCATCATCAAGCTTCGCTCTACCGGCCGGCAGGGTTTCGCTAGCGGATAGAAAAACGAAGTCGATATCACCGCCGAAGGCGGTCTTCGCATTCTTTAAGATCGAGAATTCAAAACTTTCAACTGTGATTTTTATACCGCGCTGTTGCCAGTTAGAAACTTCTAAATCCCTGGCTACGGCCGAAACCAAATCAAGGCCCTTAGTTTGCAAATACTTGCCGTCTTTGAGCTCCAAAATCAAATGCTTCCCATCGAAAGCTGGGTTTGCCAAGAGTTCTGAGAGCGTTGGAATCTCGAATACTCCACTGAATTTTGCGGACTCAATTCGTTTTTGGGGATAGCGCTCGGTAACCCGAAGTTGATTAAGGTCATCGAGCATCAACTGATCAACGAAGGTTGGAAACTCTGGATGTGAGGAGACGTTGGTGGTTTTTGTCAGGTCGATATCGTGCAGAATCACCGGCACCGAATCTTTGGTGAGCAACACGTCAAATTCAATGGCATCACTGCCTAATTCGAAAGCGAGTTCAAAAGAAGGCATGGTGTTTTCGGGCAAATAACCGCAGGCACCGCGGTGACCGAAAACACTTACTCCCATTCGATGGTTCCTGGGGGCTTCGAGGTGATATCCAGCACGACGCGGTTGACGTCTGCAACCTCGTTGGTGATGCGGTTGGAAATCTTTGCCAATAGGTCGTATGGCAACCTCGACCAGTCGGCAGTCATGGCATCTTCTGACGAAACTGGGCGAAGCACGATTGGGTGGCCATAGCTACGGCCATCGCCCTGAACACCAACCGAGCGAACATCGGCGAGCAGCACAACCGGGCACTGCCAAATCTCTAGGTCTTTGCCGGCCGCACTGAGCTCCTCACGAACAATCGCATCAGCTTCCCGCAATAGCTCAAGACGAGCCTTGGTCACCTCGCCAACGATGCGGATGCCTAGCCCAGGTCCCGGGAATGGCTGGCGCTGCACGATTTCGTGAGGCAAGCCAAGTTCTGCGCCAATAGCGCGAACCTCGTCCTTGAATAGCGCGCGCAGTGGTTCAACAAGTTCGAACTGCAAATCATCGGGCAAGCCACCAACGTTGTGGTGAGACTTGATGCCTGCGGTTGCACCGCCACCGGACTCAACAACATCTGGATACAGCGTGCCCTGAACCAAGAATTTAATAGGGCGAGCATCGGCTTCAGCCTCGGCGATTAGCTTGCGCTCTGCTTCTTCGAAGGTGCGAATGAATTCGCGACCTATGATCTTGCGCTTGGTTTCTGGGTCCGAAACTCCCGCGAGCGCCGACAGGAACTTCTCCTCGGCATCAACGGTCACCAAGCGAATGCCGGTGGCGGCAACATAGTCGCGCTCCACCTGCTCACGCTCACCCTTGCGGAGCAAACCGTGATCAACAAACACCGCGGTGAGCTGGTCGCCGACTGCCTTGTGAACCAGCGCAGCTGCCACCGCAGAGTCAACTCCACCGGAAAGCCCGCAGATTACTCGGGCGTCACCGACCTGTGCGCGAATCTTTTCGACCTGCTCGGCAATCACATTGCCGGAGTTCCAGGTTGGTTCGATACCGGCGCCGTTGTAAAGGAAGTTGGTCAGCACATTTTGGCCCTGCTCGGAGTGCTTGACCTCGGGGTGCCACTGCACACCAAAGATCTTGCGCTCGCTAGATTCAAATGCCGCAACCGGAGTGGTTTCAGTTGAAGCTAAAACATCAAAGCCATCCGGTGCGACCATTACCTGGTCACCGTGGCTCATCCAGCAAATTTGCTGAAGAGGCTGATTGCCAAGCAGCACACCTGGCTCATTTAGTTTGAGCCCAGTCGCACCGTATTCGCGCTTGCCGGTCTTATCAACTCGACCACCTAGCGCCTGGGCTAGCACCTGGAAGCCGTAGCAGATACCTAGCACTGGAATGCCAAGCTTGAGAATCTCTGGGTCAAGTTGGGGGGAATTGGCCTCGTAAACGCTCGATGGTCCACCGGAGAGAATGATGGCAGCCGGGTTCTTAGCGCTCACCTCACTGGCAGTGATGTTGTGGTGCACAATCTCGGAGTAGACATTGGCCTCTCGCACTCTTCTCGCGATCAGCTGCGCGTACTGTGCGCCAAAATCTACAACTAGAACCGGCTTCATTTTTGACCTTCGATTTCGCTCAGTTGCTTACGAGCCAACTTGGCGTAGTAAGACTCGGTGAAGAAACTCAATAGCGGCACAATGCCGCCGGCGGCAATAATCAAGAACCTCAAAAAGGACCAGCGCATCAAGGTCCAGAGCCTAAAGTCCGCAAACAGGTAAAGCACATACAGCCAGCCGTGCACGATCAAGATAGCAACGGTTAGGTTTACACCGACATCGGGCAGCCCCTCACCCTCGACGCCATACTGCTCGAAGGTGATAAAACCGTTTGGTCCCATAAGCCACAGGTCGTAACCCAAAAATGGCAACCGGCGAATGCCCCAGGTAATCATCAGTAGCAGCAGGAAGATTCCGGTGATGTAGCTAGATGCAGTAAAAAGCTTTAGAACCTTTTTTACTTGCTCAATTTGGGAAGCGGCAGGGCCTGTCATGAAAGAAGTTTACTTTAGGCAAGCTTGGCAAGCGCATCGAGAACTGCAGCCTTGCAACCATCGGCAGTGGTTGCCGTAACTGCGATGGCGGCAACTTCTTTGGCCTGCTCCAAGCTCACCGCAGACAGTGCCGAGCGAACCGCACCGACCTGACTCCGAGATGCCGACACCGACTTAAAGCCCAAGCCGGCAAGCACAACCGCAAAAGCTGGGTCGGAAGCCGATTCACCACAAACCCCGGAGGAGATTCCGGCGGCCTCAGATTCGCTAGCAATAACCTGCAGCATCCGCACCAGTGCGGGTTGCCAAGGATTTAGCAGTGCTCCAAGGCCGGCGTTCATGCGGTCGGCGGCAAATAAATACTGCGAGAGGTCATTGGTGCCAACTGAGATGAAATCGATCTTGCCGCCTAGGTCCCGAAGCGCCATGGCAATCGCTGGAGTCTCCACCATGATGCCGACCTTGTATTCACCGCAGCTTCTTGCCATCGCGGCGAACTCGATTGCCTCGGCTGCGGTTGCAATCATTGGTGCCATGACCCAAACCTCGCGGCCAGATTCCTTGCGAGCCACCTCCAAAGAGGTCAGTTGGTCGATAAGGAACTGACGGTGATCCTGAATCAAACGGAAGCCACGAATACCCAGCGCCGGGTTTTCCTCGTGCGGCATGTCCAAAAATGGCACCGGCTTATCGCTACCGGCATCGATGGTGCGAACCACAATCGGCCCCTCGGGAGCTGCCTTGAGAATCTCGGCATAAGACTTTGCCTGCTTTTGTGCCGATGGCATGGTCGACTCAGATAGATACAAAAGCTCAGTGCGGAACAGCCCAACACCGTTTGCCGCGGTAGTGGCTGCCTGGATCGAATCTTCCAGCGAACCGATGTTGGCGCGCACCGGAATGATTGGGTCGAGGCTCTTTGCCACAAAACTGATTGCTTTGGTGGCCATCGAATCATCGCCACCAACAACTACCCGGTCACCTACCGGGTCCACCAAAACCGAAACTCCATCAACCAACTCAGCTGCCTGGGTGCAGGAAACTACAGCTGGGATTGACTTTGAACGGCAGATGATTGCCGTGTGAGAGGTGGGACCACCTTTTATGGTGACCACGCCCACCACCGCGTCGGTGAACTGTGCGGTGTCGGCTGGGGAGAAGTCATCGCCAACAATTACATACGCACCCGAGGTTGGCAGATCCAAGCCCATGTGCACGCCTGCGATATGGGCAGCCACTCGCTTTGCCAAATCTTTCAGGTCAACCAGGCGTTCTTCAAAAGCGGCGTCACCGGCAAAAATTTCCTCGAGCGAATCTACCGCGACGATAAAAGCGGTGGCGGCATTCCAGCCGGATTCGATCTCGGTGACAGCGGTTTCAAATAGGTCCTCGTCTTCGAGCAGCATCTTTAGCGCTTCAAAGATTTCAGCACTGGTTTCGCCAGCCTTGATGGCCAGTTCATCTAGGTAGCTGGCGACGTGAGTGATGGCTCCGCGGAGGGTCTCTTTTTCAGCATCTGTATCGCCGCCGTGCTTCGCAGGCCCCGGGATCGCAGCCTGCGGCTTGACTCGAAAAACTTCGCCGCGAACCGCGTTTAGGCCTACACCCAGGCCGGTCAGGAGGGAGCCGGTCGCTACCGTCACCACTAGCCCTTGAGGAAATCTTGAATCTGAGCAAACAGAGCATCGGCAACGCCCTGATCATCGGTGTCAACCTCGACCACCAGCTGCTCACCGGTCTTGGCCTTTAGTGCCATCATGCGAAGTGGTGAGTTGGCCAAAACCAACTCCTCGCCAGCCTTACCCATGCGAACCGTCAGGCCCGACTCCTTCACTAGCTTTACGATCTGGCCCGCAGGTCTAGCGTGCAAGCCGATTGGATCTTCGATGGTTACGGTCGTAGTGATGGTGGACATGACTTACCTCCTGATTATCGTTAGAGAATACCGCTTTAAGCGCCCTGGTTAGGGTCATCAATTGCTGGCTCTTGCGATTCTCTTGCCCTTTGATCCATTACCAATCGCCACCATAGATAAAAGGCGGCCAGCGCAAAGAATGCCCACTCCACCGCATAGAACGCGGTTAGCCAATTGATTTCGATCTCCTGCTGCCGGATACCGATGGTGATTGGTTCAAGATCGTGCTCAAGACCAGACTGCAGAATTACGTATGCCGGGTATGAGGCAATTGGGGTCGACGAGTAGATATTCACCAGTTGCCCAAGTGCGACCGAATCAAAATCAGCAACCTGTGCTGCCTTAACCGGTTCGCTGGGCTCTAGGTAACCAACCGCAGAAATCTCGATGTCCGTGAGACTTTTCTGAGCCGCTCTAACGAGCTCTAAATCCTCTGAGAAGCCAATGGCCAAGGTCAGCGAGGCATCATCGACTAGCGAGTTGCTGATTAACCAGTAGCCATTTCGAGTTGAGCCATCGGCATTTAGCTGCAGCCGTCCTCCGACGATATAGGAGTTGCTGGAATCTAGTGTGGCACTGAAGGTGACCAGTCGGTCATAAACCGGCTTGTCGATCGGCTGATTTGGGCTAATGAGTTCCTCAAGCGGTCGAGGGGCAGCCTCTTCGACACTGACTCCGACCGTATTGAAGGTTCGGGAGAGCTGCCACTGCATCAAAAGTGAAAACACTGCGGCCACCAACAGCGCGGTTGCCAACCCGCCGATCCACTTGGGTCGCCGGGCAACCTCCCAAAAACTGGGCTGTGTCATTTACTGGTATTGGTTTACGACGACGTCCACGCGCTGGAATTCCTTCACATCGGAGTATCCAGTGCTAGCCATCGAGCGACGCAGCGCTCCGATGAGGTTGCTGGTGCCATTGGCGTTATCTGCCGGTCCTAGCAAAATGTTCTCTAGCGGCGCGTGCGAACCAACCCAAACTCTGTTACCGCGCGGCAAATTCTCACTTACCGCCTCTTGACCCCAGTGCCAACCATGACCTGGGGCTTCGGCCGCACGAGCCAAGACGGTTCCCAGCATCACAGCATCGGCACCGCAGGCGATCGCCTTCACGATATCCCCCGAGGTGCCAAGGCCACCATCGGCGATAACGTGCACGTAACGACCGCCGGATTCATCCATGTAGTCGCGACGGGCAGCTGCCACATCGGCAACGGCAGTTGCCATCGGTGCGTGGATGCCCAAGATCTTTCGAGTTGACGAGGCGGCACCGCCACCAAAACCAACCAAGACGCCGGCAGCACCGGTGCGCATCAGGTGCAGGGCAGCCTTGTAGCTGGCTGCGCCACCAACCATCACTGGAACATCCAACTTGTAGATGAACTCTTTGAGGTTTAGCGGTTCGTGATTCTTCGAGACGTGCTCGGCAGAAACCGTGTTTCCGCGAATCACAAACATTTCAACGCCAGCTTTGAGCACTACCGATGAGAACTCCTGGGTGCGCTGCGGCGAGAGCGCACCGGCAACCGTTACACCCGCGGCACGAATTTCGGCTAGTCGAGCGGTGATTAGCTCAGGCTGAATTGGCTGTGAGTAAATGCGCTGCAAAACTGCAGTGGCATCTTCGTCTTTCGCGTTTGCAATTTCCTCAAGCTGCTGAGTCGGGTCTTCATAGCGAGTCCAAAGACCTTCGAGGTCCAGCACACCTAGACCGCCGAGTTTTCCGATCGCGATTGCGGTTGCCGGGCTCATGGCAGAGTCCATTGGCGCTGCTACCACAGGCAGGTCGAACTTATAGGCATCGATTGCCCAGGCGGTTGATACATCCTCCGGGTCACGAGTTCTTCGAGTCGGAACCACTGCAATGTCATCGAAGGCAAATGCTCTGCGCGCGTCCTTACCGCGTCCGATTTCTACCTGGTTCATCTGGGCCTCCTAGCGAGTTCCGTAGTTAGGGGCTTCGATGGTCATTTGAACATCGTGCGGGTGCGATTCGCGCAATCCTGCAGCCGTGATTCGAACAAATTTGCCGCGCTCTTTTAGCTCCGGAATGGTGCCGGCTCCGACATAACCCATCGATGCACGCAGGCCTCCCACCAACTGGTGAACCACCGAAGCAACTGAGCCGCGATATGGGACTCGACCCTCGATACCTTCCGGCACCAACTTGTCCTCGCGCAACACATCGTCCTGGAAGTAGCGGTCCTTGGAGTAAGACTTAGCCTGACCACGGGACTGCATCGCGCCGAGCGATCCCATGCCGCGGTAGGTCTTGTACTGCTTACCGCCAACAAAAGTGATATCTCCCGGAGCCTCATCGGTTCCAGCCAGCAGTGATCCGAGCATCACCGAATTTGCACCGGCAACCAAAGCCTTTGGAATGTCTCCGGAATACTGCAGACCACCGTCGGCAATTACCGGAACTCCGGCTGGCTTAGCAGCCAATGATGCCAGGTAAACCGCGGTGACCTGTGGCACACCGACACCTGCGACCACGCGAGTGGTGCAGATGGAACCTGGACCAACGCCAACCTTGACGCCATCAGCGCCGGCATCGATTAGTGCCTGAGCGCCTTCTCGGGTAGCAACATTGCCGCCGACGATGTCGGTGAACTTTGCAACCGGTTCGTTCTTAAGCTTTTGAATCATCTCTAGCACTGCGGTGTTGTGGCCGTGAGCGGTGTCAACAATCAGCATGTCTACGCCGGTTTCAACCAGCGCCATCGCGCGCTCCCAAGCATCTGGGCCAACACCGATTGCGGCACCTACCAAAAGCCGACCGGCACCATCCTTAGACGCGTTTGGATACTTCTCGCTCTTGTCAAAGTCTTTGACTGTAATAAGTCCGCGCAACTTGCCGTCGTCATCAATCAGCGGTAGCTTCTCGATGCGGTGCTGAGCCAGCATCGCCATCGCCTCATCTGGGTTGATTCCAACCTTGCCAACAATCAGCGGCATCGGGGTCATTACATCTTTAACCAAAGTTGTGGTGCGCTGCACCTCTAGCACAAATCTCATGTCTCTATTGGTTACGATTCCGACGAGCTTGCCCTCTTCATCGATTACCGGCAGCCCTGAGACTCGGTACTTGCCGCATAGATCATCCACCTCTTGAATGGTGGCGTAAGGGGTGGTGGTCACCGGGTGGGAGACCATCCCGGCTTCGCTTCGCTTCACCAAGTCAACCTGGTTGACCTGGTCATCGATTGAAAGGTTGCGGTGCAGGATTCCCAAGCCACCCTGCCTTGCCATGGCGATAGCCATGCGAGCCTCGGTAACGGTGTCCATTGCAGAAGAGATAAGCGGTACGTGAATCGAGATGTTTCTAGAGACCTGAGTCTGTGTGCTCACGCCAGATGGCAGCACATCAGATTGCCCCGGTAGCAGTAGGACGTCGTCGTAGGTTAGGCCGACCAGGGAAAATGGGTCTTGAAGCTCCAATTGGCAATCCTCTGCTTGTGGTGGATTCGTCTCACAATTCTAGCCAAGCAATCACCCCTATAAATAAGGTGCATTTTCTGCCCATTGAAATCTTTTTGAAACCAAAGTTTTATAACTTGAACCAATTCACACTACGTTTACTTTGCTAGTGTTTTGAAAGGCTCCGAAGGGGCCTTCGAGCAGAGCAGCTCAATACGATTTGGAGGACAGGTGCAATTCCTCTCTACCAGCAACCCCAAGCGGTTGTTCTCATCCTTTTTTCTACTGCTGATAGCCATGGTTCTAAGCCTCGGGCTCGGCGCAACTTCTGCTAGCGCAGACAGCGTCGGCGAGGACCTAGAGCGCGGTATCACCGGAAACGTCAAGCTAGACGGCGAGCCACTCGGTGGTGTTCGCATGATCGTTGACGGAGGCGGCTACACCGCCGAGACCGTTACCGGTGCTGACGGCAAGTGGTACATCGGCGTTCCAGGCACCGAGGGCGACACCTACAAGGTGACCCTGGACCAGGAAACTTTGCCAGAGGGCATCGCGGTTACCGGTGAGGGCGGCGCCACCAAGGACGTTGTGCTTGGTAAGACCAGCCCACTGGTCGCAAACTTCTTTATCGGTGAGGGCACTCGCGTCACCGTCTCAATGTTTGACCAGGTTGTAGCCCGCTTGATCTACGGCTTGAACTTCGGCCTCATGCTTGGCCTAGCGGCGGTTGGTCTGTCGTTGGTGTTCGGCACCACCGGTCTTTCAAACTTTGCCCACTCTGAGATGGTTACCTTCGGTGCGATCGCAGCCTTGGTGCTGGGAACCGTGCTTCAGCTCCCAATGTGGGCAGCGATTCCAGTTGCGGTTTTGCTATCCGGTGGTCTCGGCTGGGCACTTGATGCCGGACTCTGGAAGCCTTTGAGAAAGCGTGGCCTTGCGCTGGTTCAGCTGATGATTGTTTCGATTGGCTTGTCGCTGACTGTTCGCTACCTATTCCAGTACTTCATCGGTGGAGGCACCGAGCAGCTACCTGGTGCTGATTCGACCTTGGTTCCACTGTTCGGCTCAGTCGCACTGTCGATGACCGACCTGGTTTCCATGGCAATCTCAATCGTGGTGATCAGCGGATTTGCCTGGTGGCTACTAAAGACCAAGACCGGTAAGGCAACCCGCGCCATCTCTGACAACCCAGACCTAGCAGCAGCATCTGGTATCGATGTTGACAAGGTGATTCGCACCGTTTGGATTATTTCTGGAGCACTGGCAGGTCTAGCAGGTGTGCTCTGGGCTTACTTCCGCCCAGGCATCAAGTGGGACATGGGTGCTCAGATTTTGCTATTGATCTTCGCTGCCGTGACCTTGGGTGGACTGGGCACCGCATTTGGTGCGCTGATTGGTTCGATCGTGGTTGGTGTCTTGGTTGAGACCAGCTCGCTGATCATCCCCGCCGACCTAAAGTACGTCGGTGCACTGGTAGTTCTTATTGGAATCTTGCTGTTCAGACCACAGGGTCTGCTCGGTAAAAAACAGAGGATAGGTTAGGAGGTCGACCATGGACTGGGGATCAATTCTCAATAACACCCTCGCGGGACTGCTCACTCCAACCATTCTGGCGTTTGCACTGGCAGCCCTAGGTCTGGCTATGCACTTCGGTTTCGCCGGATTGTTGAACTTCGGTATCGCGGGCTTCATGGCCGTCGGTGCCTACGGATATGCGATTAGCGTGCTGACATTTGGACTGCCATGGTGGGCAGGCATGCTGATGGGTGTTGCCGCATCGGTGGTCTTCGCCCTGATCATGGGTATTCCAACACTGCGCCTGCGCGGTGATTACCTAGCGATTGTGACCATTGCAGCTGCTGAGATTCTGCGCTTGCTATTCCTAACCACCGCATTTGAGCCGGTCACCGGTAGTGCCGACGGCCTATTTGGTTACAACACCTCCGGTGGTTTTGCTGATGCGAACCCATTCCCAGTTGGAAACTACGGTTGGGGTCCATGGACCTACAACGAGCAAACGCTGTGGATGCTGGTCTTTGGTCTAATCGTGCTAGCGGTTGCAACCTTCTTGCTATGGGCGCTAATGCGCTCACCGTGGGGTCGCGTTGTAAAGGGTATTCGTGAGGACGAGGACGCCGTTCGCGCCCTTGGTAAGAACGTTTTTGCCTACAAGATGCAGGCACTGATTATCGGTGGTGTATTTGGAGCCCTAGGTGGCATTGTGTTGGCAACCAGCACCAACGTCTCCCCCGGTGTCTACGTCACCTCGTTGACCTTCTTCCTGTGGACCGCACTTTTGCTTGGTGGCGCCGCCACCATCTTTGGTCCAGTGCTCGGTTCGATTATCTTCTGGGTACTTCAGGCCTTCCTTACCAACGTTTTGCCAGCGTTGGCAGAGTCTGGCATCTTGCCGGTTTCTGGAATCCAGGCAGCAACCCTGCGCTACGTCTTGGTCGGTATCGGTCTGATGCTGATCGTGATTTACCGCCCACAGGGTATTTTCGGCGACAAGAGGGAGATGACCTTTGTCAAGTAACCAAGAACCACAGAAGACCACCGGTCTGCACGTTGGCGTTGCAGCTCCAGGAGTCAAGAAGGTTAACCCAATCCTGGTCATCGACCACGTCAAGAAGAGCTTCGGCGGTCTGACTGCGGTTGACGTCGAGCACCTCGAGATCCCAAGCGGAGCCATTACCGCGCTTATCGGCCCTAACGGTGCCGGTAAGACCACCTTGTTCAACCTACTGACTGGTTTTGACACCCCAGACACTGGCGCTTGGTCCTTCGAGGGCAAAGAGCTCGCTGGTGTGCCATCGTTCAAGGTGGCCAAGATGGGTCAGGTTCGCACCTTCCAGCTCACCAAGGCGCTGAGCCTGCTAACCGTGCTGGAGAACATGAAGCTCGGTGCCAAGAACCAGACCGGTGAGAAGCTGTTGAACTCGCTGTTCCCATTCCTATGGCGCAAGCAGGACTCTGAGCTTGAGACCAAGGCGATGGAGCTACTAAAGAAGTTCAAGCTCGATGCCAAGAAAGATGACTTCGCTGCCTCGCTATCCGGCGGTCAGCGCAAGCTTTTGGAGATGGCGCGTGCACTAATGACTGATCCGGTCCTAGTGATGCTGGATGAGCCAATGGCCGGTGTGAACCCTGCTCTGACTCAGTCGCTCTTGGAGCACGTGCTAAACCTCAAGAAGGAGGGCATGACTGTGCTCTTTGTTGAGCACGATATGCACATGGTGCGCCACATCGCCGACTGGGTGGTTGTTATGGCCGAAGGTAAGGTCGTGGCCGAGGGTGCTCCAGACACCGTCATGAAGGAGCAGGCCGTTATTGACGCCTACCTAGGTGCTCACCAGGACACCGACCTAGGTGTGGTAACCGGTCGTATCAATGTCGTCAGCGAGGAAGGTAAGTAAATGACTCGCGTTGTAGAAGTCAAAGATCTAGTAGCCGGCTACCTGCCAGGTGTAAACATCCTGAACGGCACCAATCTTTATGCCGACAAGGGCGAGTTGATTGGAATTATCGGACCTAACGGTGCCGGTAAGTCCACCCTGCTCAAGTCAATCTTCGGACTTGTAAAGGTTCGTGAGGGCTCTATCACCCTAAACGGTGAGAACATCACGGGACTCAAGCCAAACCAACTGGTTTCCAAGGGCGTGGGCTTTATCCCACAGACCAACAATGTCTTCCCGTCGCTCACCATCGAGGAAAACCTCCAGATGGGTATCTTCCAGGAGCCTGCGAAATACAACGAGCGCCTGGAGTTTGTGGTTTCGATCTTCGCCGAGCTCGGCAAGCGCCTGAAGCAGCGCGCTGGTTCGCTTTCCGGTGGTGAGCGTCAGATGGTTGCCATGGGTCGTGCACTGATGATGGACCCAGCGGTATTGCTACTGGATGAGCCTTCTGCTGGTCTTTCTCCAGTTCGCCAGGACGAAGCGTTCTTGCGCGTATCGGAGATCAACAAGGCCGGTGTTACCTGCATCATGGTTGAGCAGAATGCTCGCCGCTGCCTGCAGATCTCTGACCGTGCATATGTTCTTGACCAGGGTAAGGATGCAGTTGTCGGCACTGCCCGTGAGCTGCTTAATGACCCGCAGGTCATTGGCCTATACCTCGGAACCCTGGGTGCCTAAGCGGCCCCCTAAAGGTCTCTGGCTGGCCGTTGGGGCCGGAATTGGTGTCTCAGTTGGTGTTGCCATCGACGAAGTTGCTTTGTCGTTGGCGCTGGGTGTTGCTATTGGTGCAGCCCTTGATTGGTTTTATCACCGTAAACATGGCTAGCTAAAGTTTTTGCGCCTTTGCCTGATTAATAAGCGATGCTAGCTCAGTGGCGTTATCGCAGCCGAATAGCACCCGATCCCACTTTGAGTTCACCAACTCAATAACCACAATCTCCTGGCCCCGCGACCAAAGTGACAGCACCTTCTGGCCATGCTTGCGGAATGTTCCCTTCGCAATCAGTCCAGGAAA
>JACCDO010970340.1_pt1 | contig 16190 bp, 11 predicted proteins | sample 7446101 | NCBI WGS metagenome assembly JACCDO01 (sample SAMN15323440, study PRJNA562643) | freshwater metagenome | isolation source: river surface water | place: USA:Blue River Watershed | collected 2017-08-16
TAAGTGTGGATTCAGGGCCTGATCAAAATTTTGGTGAAAGGAAGGAAAAGGACTGACACATACAACTCAAACATATACAATGGCATCATTCGCTGAAGCTGCGACATCGGCGACGGAAGATGAGTCGGTTATAATTGAAGAGCTGCGCTCTCGTTTGGTCCCGATTGTAGCAGAAACGCAATGCATCAAACCAGCTGATTATGATGGCGATGATGACGAGGTTTCTGAATCAATTACGTATAATTTATCTGATACAACAATATTAAGATTTTTAAGAGGCAGAAAGGGCGACAAGGAAAAAGCTTATCGTGCCCTTGTAAGGCATTTGGAATGGCGTAAAAGTTTTAATATTGATTACATAAATATCGATATGATATTAGATGAAATCGCTACTGGAAAGATATTAACCACAGGATATGATGTTCATGGAAGACCACTAATCACCATATGTGCATCCAAGCATAATATGAATGACAGAGATTTGAATGTTATGCAGTATTTCATTATACATGTTTTAGAAAAGGCATTAAAAAAGACTAAACCAGAAGAAGAGAAGTTGGTAATACTTTTCGATCTATCGAATTTCACACTCCAATGCATGGATTATGATGTAGTGAAAATGCTTGTGAGTATATTATCATATAATTACCCTGAAACGTTAGCAAATGCTCTTATAGTCAACCATCCATTATTATTTTCAGCTTGCTGGGCCATCATTAAGATTTGGTTAGACCCTGTTACAGAGAAAAAAGTGAAATTTATAAGAAATTCAGCAGAACTATCTGAGTATATTCCACTTGAAAACGTGCCTTCACAAGTACAACTTAGTTGATTATATTCATAACTAATTTCGCAAAATTGGTACTTTTTTCGACAGAAATCACCCAAGAATACTAAGTATCATTTCTCCATCAATTCATTTCCTACCATCTACTGCTATTTCGCAGTTATTTATGTTGCTATTGTAATTTAACCAGATAACCCATTCACTCACACGCATTTAATTTTTTGGAGTACCGTTAATAAGTTGTTTTTCAAAAAGGTAGTAAATAAGTCAAGGTAAAATGCATTGGACAATGGCAAACCTGCTTATAATGGTGCTGGCCATCCTGTTGTTCACGCAATTGAGTCCATCCTCGGCAGCAGAGTACCACGATCATTCTCCCCATCGCGGTCTGCCGAGTGATATCGGTGGTTCACATCAATCTATTACTGCAATACAAACACACGAAAGACAGAAGGAGAGTGGGAATTCTACATCCAACCTTACAGAATTAGATCAAATAAGTATAGATAGCGTGAGCGTAAACAACACAGAACTACTAGACCCCAATACAACTACTACAGCAGAGTCATCTGTTATTTATCACAATGATAATGCTACAGTAGATTCAATAAATATAAGTTTAGATAAGAATGATACCATTAAAGTCGGAATTCCAGAAGAAGTTGTTCTTAATAGGACCACAACTGAGCAATACGAGGAAGATACTATTAAAATATACAACAGAAAATCATCATCATCATATGCGAAGTATTTTGCCAAGTATTTACAACGTGGAGTAAGTGTATCAAAGCAGAAATATCTAGCTCTATCTTTTGTGAATGGAATATATCACACAGAATCTGATTGGAAAAGGATAAGTGAATATTTGAATCAATTATTTGGATTAAAGGTTCGATCTTTTTATAATCCAACATCAGGTTGGTGGGTCTCAGATGCAACCAAAGCTGGATTTGAATTAGCTTTGAAGAGGAATGACGTTGCAACTGCCAAGTTATTAGCAGAACATTTGAAAGGCATCTTACATGAATTAGGACATAAAGGAAGGATTCTTCATCTTGCACATAGTGGTGGGGCTATATTGACGTACCTGGCAGCGAAGCATCACCTCAACAGCACTGAGAAGAGCCGCATTGATGTCGCCACGTTTGGCGGCGGAAGGTCGATCACGCGGAAATACTTTAACGGTAGAATTGTGAATTACTATGCCAAAAATGATCCTTTATTATTGTTAGATGGTCGAGCCGCGAAGCTGATGAAAGTAGCCGTTGACAACAACACATACTATAGTAACAACCCTATAAGTGGTGTAAATGCATCATGGAGTAACATATCCTACTCTCAAGTGTGGGATCGGAAGCATAATACTTCCTTCATATACTTGCAGGCTTTAGCGAATAACCCACTGTCGGACCACTCTATGGAGGGTCCTACCTATCGCTTGGCATTGCAAATGGAGGCTGAAGTCTTTAAAACCAGAGTAATAGAAATGGTGGCGCTGGATGCCATGCAAAATGACTGGTTGCGGCTGCTACGGAAGCAAGCAGCCAATGTTACTGGTTACAGATACTTCTGGAGTGATCCATTATTTTCGATACGCAATAAGCAGAAGAAGGCTGATCCCATCAAAGCATCTAACGGCGAGATTATTGCAAGAAAAATCCTACAATTTCGTAAAATCTCAGCTAAATTTACAGGGATTCATGGTATATTCAGCGGAAAGTACAAACCCAATCCCAGCAATTACACCGATGTTGTAGTAAGGACGGGTAGCTCTTACATCGGTGCTGGCATGGCAAAGCTGAAGGAGTATCTATGGGATTGGACCAAAGGAGCCGAGGATGACGACGGTAAAGGTGCGATTGAATACGAGACCGATCCAGCGGTAGAGCAAACCCAGTTCAACCAACCTTAAAGAAATCAGCGAAATACTATAGAGAACTAACTAAATTACAATTGAAAATTATAATGTATAACTATATAACTAGATGACGCCACACGCAAATCCTATTTACCCGTGGTCATTGCACTGTTTATTTCTTTGACTTTGATCTAGTTGCACCTGCAACCGAGCCAGCGCTATTCTTACTCTCACTAGACGACGATCGTCCCCACGATGTGTTTGATGTGTTGGATGTGGTTCTACGATCCATTGGAAAAAATAATTCGTTTCCTGAAGTTATAAATGAGTCATTTGACTCGCTGAATAAACCTAGACCCTCGTGGAATAAGTGGTCATGTTTGTCGTCGGTTGGGAATTCATTGAATATAAAAGCCATCGAGGGATCGTCGGGGGAAATGGCCATAGACTCCCTGGTTCTATTTGAACTAGTTCTTGTTGGGCAAGTATCAGCCTCTGGAGTAATAACCAGTTGAAACTTAACCGTTGAGTGATATAGTGTATTGTGCCGTGATTGTAGTACTTCCTTGACAACATAACATATTAAATGACGTAATGACTCGTATCTATGTTGACGTAGTATTGGATGACTACAATAATATCGAATGGAGTTCGTGTAGCGTCGACCTGGTTTACGAGGTGCACTACGTTGCAAAGTTTCTTTTAAATCATTGAAAGATACCCAAGGAGGTGTGACAAGTAACTTGAATTTATACTCAAAATTCTCAGTGATGTTAGCACTGATCCTCTGTCTTGTCATTCGACTACTTCCAACACTATTACTACTTACGAAACTACTGGAGGAACTACTTATTGGGTCAATTGGTCCTTTATTCACATTGCGTATCTTGTCCATGTAACACTTCCAGATAGCATCAGCTAATACTTGATGCTGGTTAAACGACCTACGAACCCGCTTCGTCGTATCATTATTGACATAATATATCAATGCATCTATAATAAGCACACTAATCCAGTTATCATTTGGACCATCGATTGTTTTGCACTCTTCTTGGCAAAAGTCTAAATGAACTTTACGATTCCTGACCTGAACTTCTCGTAAGGAATGAAACTCATTGGTGAATGCTTCTATCACGTCATCCCATGATATTAATACTATATTTTCCGGCGTTATGGATCTGTGACCATTACTAGCTGATCGCAAAGTCGTATCTACGATGAGAGCATCAGCTCTCTTTCTTTTCATGGTTATATACAAACCTGAGTAAGTACGGGTTCTTTAAGTAACCTAAATTTTGATATATAATGTAGGATTTTAGCGTATTTCCAGTGTAACTATGTTCAAATAAGTATACAGACTGGTAAAAACAAGAAACGGCAGACAAAACAAAGATTACTGAACGAATATCTACGTAGGTGGGGGTAATTATTGAAGAAGATTCACTGCAAAATTAAATGCAATAACTAAGCGCAGAGATTAGGACAATAACGCCCAAATGTACTGCGCCTAGCCTATCCAAATAATCAAACACAAGCTCAAGCACACACCCCTAGTGCTGTCCTTGTTGTTGCTTTCTTTGTCGTACTATTTTTCTAATGCGTGTTTTCGTAAGAGAAAGTGGAACCCGCTGTAAGTCATGATTGGAAAAAAAGGGACCAAAAAGTGAAAAATAATATAAATAGTGGAGATAAAAAGAGAAATCTAGTGTGCAAACTAGTTACTTATCTATGAGGTTGAGCCCTCTCAGTAGAATCAGTATTTAAATAATGTCACAAACGTGAATAATGGAAATTATTTACACATTTCTACCTGCAAATACAAAATTTGTTTTACTTGGCTAATTCGCTAATTCAATACCAAGTATTAACCTATCAAGTTTTTGTGAATTTAACTGCTCTTAATCCCCTTTTTCAGATGGTGACCAGAAATACCATAATGATTGAAGGATGTCCTTGTTGTGATGAATTTAACCAGGAAACAACGCGGCAATGCTTACGCACTTGCTGGTGTTTTATTCTTGTGCCCAGATACGTTATTTATTAGATTAGTGCAAAATGACATCGATCCGTTTACACTGCTATTTTATAAATATTTGGGCTATGCTATTGTGTCAATATTGTTTTATGTTATTCAAAGTGGATTGTCTCAGACTTATACGGAGTTAAAGAACATAAGTAGGATGACATATTTAGCTGGTTTTCTCTGGGGAATTTCTAATGTTTTCTTTACGATTGGTGTCAGCAATACCGCTGTTGCTAATGTCTTATGTATTATAGCTGCCGATCCACTATTTAGTACAATCTTTCTTTATTTTCTGTTGAGAGAAAATGTAAAAGTTAGACATGTCATTACATCGGTTATCTGCTTTCTTGGCATTCTTATTGTGTGTATAAGTGAGTTTCAGGCTTCAAATTCACAGTCAAGTATTTTAGGGTTATTGTCAGCAGTAGCTGCATCAGTGTTGATTTCTACTTACTTCGTAACATTACAAGCCGCAGAAAAAATAGAAGGAAAAGTTCCAAACGGCTTTATAGTAAATCTTATAGCAGGGTTTATCGTTGCTTTCATCTCCCTCTGTTTTTTGCCATTTTCAAATATGACATCTTTAACTGGAATATACGTCTTCATTCAAGGATGCATATTACTTCCTCTTAGTTTCAACTTTTTAACAATAGCTCCCACTCTTATTAGTGCCCCCGAAGTTGGAATCTACTGTTTAATTGAAACAATTTTAGGTCCAGTTTTAGTAACTGCTGCAGGATTTGAGAAAGCACCAGTCAACACGATATACGCAACGATAATTATCGTGATTTCTGTGTTCATTAATGCATATTACACTATCAAGGAGGAGAAAGTAGAGTTAGTAACAACTATTGAATCAGTGGAGCCAACGGCCGTCGAAGTTGAGCTGACACTGCCAGTTACCAATAAAGAAATGGAGCATGAAGCAATCGGCTCTGCTGCTTGCACATAGAGGAAGTGATACTAATACATCAGCTCAATCGTTAATGCCGATGCAGTGATGATGCATTGACATTTTACAATGTAGTTACGTTGAATCCGTCGTATTACTCGCACGTAGTAGTTGGTTACAAGAGAAAGAGGCAGTAGACAAGGTTTAATTTACACTGTTTACTTCAATCAGTGAATGCGCGAACAAGGAGGCGGCGACAATAGTAGTTTAAACACAAATAAATAACAGGGTCAACATGCGTGGTGAATCACCATACAAGTATGAACAAGGGTTTATTCCTTTCCCGCCCAATGAAGACATTCGATAGCCATGCAACAGTATTTGGTCATTCGTGACCGCATATCAATAGGTTTATCGAATTTAGATGCAATTAATAAAATAGATTTCCATCTTCTGACTGTCTTCTAATTCTTCTCAAAGTGAGGGCCAGCCAGCCAAAAGCTTAACTGGACTTTCGGCAGACGACTGACAAGACATAACGTGCTTTCATCGATTCACGTGTTATCTTCTATCCAAGTATGTAATGTTTCATGAAAAGAGTCACTTTGAAGCGTGGCCAGCCGTTCGTTGGAAGGCAGATAAATCACATTGGATTCGTCTATCTGGTGATATTCTCGCATCATATCCTCTTTAGTAGAAGAAATAACGAGCATCGGCACGACTGCGCGCTCTAGTGACACATTTATAGTCGAGTCCTTGCACAAATACCGCATGAAATCTATAGGAAATGTTTCCTGAAATATAGAGCTCGGAGTAGAGTTGTAGTAACCTGCAGGAGTAGGCGCTTGGCTATATTTGGCTATCAATTTTTTCATAAAATCATTATGAATTGGGGGAATCGGGTCAACCATGACAAGAGCTGATGCCGAATAAGACTCTAAAAACTTCTGTGCAATAAACGTGGATACCGAGTGTGTCACAAGAATAGGTGGTGTGAATTTAGCCTCCAGAATTGTTTGCTGAAGATAATCTACTGATTTATAGATATCATAGGGAGGAGTAAGTGTCGGTAGTTCCATGATACCGCCACTGTAACCTTTTGCACATAAATATTTTGCAGTTTTGTCCCATACTTGCACATGCAATCCTTCGCCACAGATAAATAATACTGGTGTTGGACGTTCAATAGTATTATTCTGGGGGACAAAATCAAATCTATAGTGACTAATTCGTCTCAATAATAGCCTACTAAAATAAGTAAATAATAAATCCAAAGTACATAAGCCTGAGTGGTGTACGAGTGAGTAATATAGCCAAAATGCTCAAACCAAATAGGATTTTTTTTTCATCTGTAATATCGTAAATTACTTGAATATTTATACTTTATTTAAGAATGCACCCAAAATAAAAGTATAAATAAAATAATTGAATTACTCTTATGTTTACCGTGCAAGGGATTCAATAGTGAAAGCTTCAACAAGCAGCCAATACTTGAATCTTTCATTTTTATCTCAACAATAAATAATATTGTGAAGCGGGGAAAGACATCAAGCGAACGACCCGCACTGGTACATCCTCGTAACATAGAAGTTACAAGAATACAGCCTATAGGTTAGGGTTAGAAGTGCCCAGAACAGAACACATCCGCCATCTAGCGCTCGTATTGCTATTCACTACGCGATCCTCGGTGTTATCTTCATCATTGCATTTTTGGTGGCAAGAAGATGCAAATTGCTAGTCAGGAAAGGCTTACCTGCGCATGGAGAGTGTTTGGGTGGTGAATTGTGGAGCAGTGTGACTTATTCTCAATGAAATTGCAATTATCCATCTCTTTTTTTTGTTGAAGAAAATTTGGTTATTCTCCATTCGGGACTCGGGTAATCAGAAAATTTTGAAACCTGAAGTGCGAAGTCGTAGCAGAAGCAGAGGAGCAATGTGGATCTCATAACTTGGGCTCTACTAGTAGGTTTTGGTCTGGATGGATCAGTACTTAAACTTCCCAACCGACACACACCGGTCCGAAACCGGTCCTAGAACTGATTCAGAAAAATTATTAGCTGAGTCACAACATTGCCTCAAGTCTGAATCCAGTGCGTTGAAGTTATGATGATCTCTCTCTGCTTATTTGTGTTACTGGCTACGATGCTAGTGTCAGTTTCCTCGTTTCACCTTACTTCCAGAGTTCGTGGAGCTTCAGTAATATCTATGGTACCTCATTATGTTCAATTCTTCACTTCTATTAAAGCTCACACACTCACTTAGGAGTATATTCCTGATGGCATGTCAAAGGCCAAATGGGAGGAAATAAAAAAGAAAGAAGCAGAAGCAAATAAAGGAAAGAACTTAGGCGCCGTGGGAATCACTAAATTCAAAAGTAGAAGTTTTGAATCATGGCAAAAGGGCGGACAGCAACATTTGTTTCCCGTAGACCCTAAGACTCCATTAAATGAAAGACCATATATGCAACGTTCAGGTGGTAGTGCCGATGGTGCAGATTTAAAGGCAAAAGGTTTGAAAGGAATCGGTCAAGCCCAAGCTGTTGAGCGCTCTGCACTAGATGCCAAATATGATAAGCTAGAGAAAGAGGGCAAGCTAAGATCAACCACCTTTGATACACCTTGGACACAAAAGCAATTGAACGAATTAAATGAGAAGAAAAGAAAGGAAATCCAAGAAATGAACGCAAAATATAAAGATTTAGAGACAAAGGAAATTGCAAAAAGTAAAGCCGCTGGTACTACAGCAGCTGCTCCAGCTCCCGTGAAACCTAAGTTGTTCGGATTATTCTAAAGTGTAAATACAAAAAATGTGTCTATAATTATCTCTATCAATTTCCCGCTTGAAATTGAACAGGTTCAAATAACTCGTCCACAAAAGTTCCGTGAAGGCTGTGCGGTAGTGGGTGCTTCAACCACACTCTGGCCACAGGACCGTCTTTGATATTTCTCCCATCAAAAATACAAACATTACTCTTATTTTTGGTTGCAGAAAATGTTGTAGCGATGAGCCAAACTAGTGAAGAAGCGAAGTAAGTGAGTTAGTGAATAGGAGCGGAGTAGTGAGTAGACGTACCATCGTCCTCGGTTTTGTAGTTCTGCTTCTTGGGAATAATAACCAATTCTTCACAAAATGTGTTCAATGGGGCAAACCATTCTTGTCGCTCACCAGTTTGCAAGTCTAACTTGACATAGCCAATTGGTGGACTCGACTTGCTCTCCGTTGAACCTAATGAACTAAATATATAACGGATTGGTAACCCTTCAAATAAGGGATTGATGTGCGGATGCTCGACGGTGACATTCTCCATGTTAATAGCTGGTTTATGCGACCGCAACTGTTTAGTGTTTTTATCTACTATTGTATGATACAAGAGTGTATTGGGAATCTTGTCAAATACAGGCGACACACCTTCCCATGCACCCAGCAATCCGCCCGAGACTTTGCCGCTCCTTACAGAGTCCACATCCCATGCGGAGGTCAACAATTCTATTGTTTCATCAGTTTCAAATGCATTCACACTGTGTATAGTAAACCCTGAGGTGAGAGGGATATGAACTGTATCTTCAGCACCATTCCTGCTGATCACCGTCAGCATCATGGGTAGAGATGGGTTGATGTTCACGCATTGGGCTGCTGTTTTCGTTCCTAATATATATGGCAGAGTATTTCCTTCTACCCTATTTTGAACCATCAAGTAGTATTTTTGACTCAGACTGAAGTCATGTGGGGCTGTTTGGGTGTAGTTTAGTAGTGTCCTCACAGGCTCCTTGCTCAGTCCGAAGTCTTCATTAAATTCATAAAATTCTATCAATGGGTTGTTCTTGAGAGGGTTATTGTCGTCCACCAGTGCCCTCCAACTCCATCCAATCAACTTCTTATTAATTAAATCAATTTTTGGATGGGCAGTGAATGAACTTCCGAAGAAACGATCGTGTAAATCCTTGCTGAAATCATACACTTTCCCTATAAATACAGACATTCCTTGCTTCAAGTGGCTGATGCCGAGGTTGTTGTATCCAAAAGTATCAAGATTATTGGGGTCCAGCTCGATAGGAGCTGCTGCTTCGAACAAAGCAAGCAACTTTTTGTTCCAATATATGACATTGGTGTTTGCCTGATTTTTTAACTTCAAGTCAAATGCGTTATTCACATCAATCAAGCCTAGAATATTCATGGGCTCGCGTTGAGTGCGAAATGTTGAACGATATAATACCTTATTTTCTTTTGATTCTTCGATAAATTCTTCCGTCTGAACAAATTTTGAAAGAAAATGAGCTTTTCCTTTAGAGAATGTTATTCTCGCTACATATCCATCACCATCAAGATAGTGGCCATATGCTTTGCCGTTTCTTTCGAATAAACTTGGCATTGCCCTGAACAAGGTGCCTGTGATTTCAGATGGAACATTACCCTCGATATCATTAATGAAGTAGTCGTATTCATTCTTTTGAGAAGCGAAGGCTTTTGCCCACATCACTTCATCATACCAACCACTCGCGGGATTGCGCACCTCAGAGGCGTCTAATATCTTGTCGTTCGACGATGCAAACGTTGATGATGACATTCTTAGACCTAATCGTAACGATGCGGAGGATGCTAGCAACAACACAAAGACCAGCAATTGCATGATTCCAAATTAAAATAGATAATATTATCAACTCGACGAGCACCTATAAAAGCACCGCAACTTCCTATCTGAGGTAGATTATTGTTTCACGATTTGTTTCTTGATGAGTCACGGCTTGGATCTGAATCGGAATAGTTCCGGTCACATCTCCAACTATCCACACCTTTGAATGAGATGCTATTCGGCACATTAGATCAAGTAATTAGCTCGCATGAGAAATGATATCATTACAATGATTTAATTACTATTGATTGTGTGTAGTTCTCAGTTGTTGCAAAAAACAATCGGCCCTCCATAGCTTCAGCGATTATCGCCAGTTCTTTCTCTACTCGTGATGGAGTACAAGCTCGCGAAGAAATGCTTGATTTCGTTGGAAAAGGCTCCCTCTACTGGTCATCAGCAGAATGCATTCCATCGGTCAAATGCTTTGGAAGCGGGACATTATGTTTATGACATTGAAACTAACGTAGATGGGAGTTGCACGTATTGTTCTGTGTCAAATCACACAATCGTCGTGTATGACAGTGTTAATTTTACTACTTGTGGAATAAAGAGTGGGCATCGAGATAAGATTAATGTAATTGAAGCGTCGGTTGTAAATCCATTCATATTATATTCCGGATCATCAGATAAGTCCGTATCTATATGGGATTCTAGGGTAGGTGCAAGTAATGCAATGAATATTAGATGTATAGATGAAGTGTTAGGTCTTTCCGTAAGTATGAATGACTCATTATTAGCATTAGGTATTGGTACGTCTGTACAGTTTTATGATATACGATATTTAGGCACTACAGGAAGTACAAAATTAGGAGAATACAATGATACTCACACAGATATTATTACCCAGTTAAAATTCAATAGAATGAACCCTTCTATCCTTGGAACGGCTGCAGAGGATGGCCTCATATGCATTTATGACACAAAAGTCAGTGAAAATGAAGAAGCAATACAAACTATATTGAATACCGAGTGCCCAATACGTAGATTTGGATACTTTGGTAATAACATGGAAGGTGTGTATTGCTTGAGTTCAGTAGAAACATTCTCGTGCTGGCATTTCCCAACTGCTATTAGAATCGGTAATTTCCCTCAAATAAGAGAACAATTAGCGGTCGACTATTTAGTTGATTGCCTCTATGACACCGCAGCAGATAGTCTGCAGCTACTTGCCGGTAACTACGATGGAGCTGCAAAGCTGATCTCTGTAGATCCTGAGGCGTTATCAGTTGTCCAATCCACATTTAGTAACGGACATTGCGCGACTATTAGATGCTTGAGTGCCAACAGGTGCAATAATACTATAGTTACTGGCGGCGAAGACTCGATGGTATGTCAGTGGAGATACGGCAACACAACGGCATATAGCGACGAAATGGTTGTTAATGATAGCGATAAGTTAAAACGGAATGTAGACGATAAAAAAACGAAGTCGCAAGGTCACCATGGCAAGGTGAAATCCCATGGGAAGTCGAATAGTGACCGGATGCAGAAGCCATACTAAGTTATTGTTGTATTATAAGTTATTGTATATAGTAATCATTAGAAATAGTATCTGATACTGCCACCTTACTCGAGTGCTGTAACGGCGCAACAAGCAACAATGGTGAGTTCATTGCCGGTTTAGGGATCAAAATTTTGGCGATAAATAAGCAAGCATCCCATTGAAATCCACAATTATGGCAGATGGTACAATGAACGCAGTGCCAGATGTCACAGTCGAGGTAGTAGAGGAGAAATTGTCTAAAAATGCATTAAAAAGGAAGCTTAGAGCAGAAAAGTTGGCATTGAATAAGGGTGAGAAGCGCGCAGCAGAGAAACTAAGGAAAAAGCAGAGGAAACTAGAAATGATTAAAACCCTCCCTGATCCCCAGCAACCAGAGAAACCCAAATTGACACTTGTCGAGTTAAAAGAAATAAAAGCACGAGAATTGCAGCAATTTATTGACCATGCGAAGACTAATTTCAGTGTTATAATCGATTGTGCATTTCACTCAACACATACCGAGAAAACATTAAAAAGCTTAGGCCAACAAATAATGCTTTGCTACGGCATCAATAGACGCTCAACTTGCCCTGTGACTATCCATATTACTGGCATGAATGAAGAGCAAACACAAAACTTGAATAAGAAAGGCTGTAGTAACTGGAATAACTTCTTCTGTCACCAAAAGGAATACATAGAAATGACTGATTTATTCAGTGTAAATGGATGCAGTAACACTAAAGAAATAGTATATTTGTCAGCAGAAGCGGAAGAGACGTTGGAAACGTTGAGTCCAAACTGTGTGTACGTAATAGGTGGTGTCGTCGATAGGAACTCCTTTAAAGGAATTTGTTACGAGAAAGCAAAAGCACAAGGATTGCGTATGGCCAAGCTGCCAATAAAAGGGAATTATGATATGACGTCCAGCCATGTGCTGACTGTGAATCACGTCTTTGAGATACTACTGACTTATCAAAGCAACGGGAATAATTGGAAAGATGCTTTCAGTAAAGTAATACCCAATAGAAAAGTAGCTCGCGCGAAGGAAGTGGAAGTCGGTGGCGAAGACGCCTCTGTAGTGTAGACGGTATTGTGTGTTCTAATGTATATATCATCATCGAAGGAGACTCTTTTTCATTACTTTACAGCCATTTGCATGTGTTATGTTTGCATGTGTTATGAATTCATCTATTTTTCATCATCGAAGAGTTTAAGGGGGGTTCCATCAAAGGATCTCTAGCCCAGAAACTGTTGTTGTTGTTGTTGTAACTGTTGTTGTTGTTGTTGTTGTTGTTGTTGTAACTGTTGTTGTTGCATTTGTTGCATCAACATAGCTCTTTGTTGCTCCGCTGCGCGCTGCTTCTCCTTGGCAATTCGTAAATTTTCATTCATCCGCTCAAAGTCTTTCTCACATCTAGCTAATTCGATATTATCTACTAAAATGCCACACAATTGGATCTGGTTGTTGACGCCGTAAGCATTTGCGGTTTCATCCACCTCGTCATCCGTATCGTCGATTACAATCACTTCTCTGCCGGACTTGTCAAGAGTATTCGCTTGTCTCTTTGCGGGAGTTTTGCTTGGACTTTTAGTTGGACTCGTGACTGTGTCTGTGCTATACATAGAGCGACGGATGGTAGACTCCACGAGAACTACACGGACTGGTTTCTCTCTTTCTTTTCCTGTCACCGCATTAATAGCAGATTTAACAACGTTGTAGGCCTTGAAGATGTCACCGGTAATCACATTCGATTCCTTGATGCCGCGGTCTCCCCATGTGTCGAGGAAATAGTTCCACTTTTCTTTGGCTTTAGCTAAATCATTCAGCGCTTCGTACTTGTCCTCGAACTCGGCTTTGTCCATCTCATTTTTCCCAGTGATTGGTCGATAGATAGTGACATACTTGGCAGCCTTGTTGACATTGTTCATCTTGTCGATCGCTAAAAGAATTTGAATAGTAGGTCCACGTTTTGTGATGTAAAATCCGTAGTGTCCACCAGTCACCTCTTGCACAGCATTTTCTAGCAACAAGGTCGCCTCTTCAAAGCTAATCTTCGTCACATATCTCACCTTGGTGGCCTTGACATCACTCGTTTGGTCTTCAGGGTTTCGCCATATCACGCGTTCAATGTTGTCGGCATCAGTGATGGTGTTTTTATACACAACAATGCCTTGGTCGTACTCTTTTAATTTCTTTGCAGCATGAATTAGCTGGTCCATGATGTCGGCCATCGAGTCGAACAGCGAGGTCTGGATTAAGGAGGGGATGCCGAGAATGCGATTAAGAAACTTCTTGACGTCAACCTTTTTAACTTCTTCCACAGAGTACCCAACACCGACGTACTTGAGCATATGCTTTACTAGTTGGAAGTATGTAACATCGGTGCATTCCTATGAAAAAGAAGTGAGTAAAAAGCACATTGAGTAGTGATGCAGTGGACACTTACCAGGTCGACGTACTCAGACACAGGTTGCAAGTCCCATTGCTCTAGTTGACGTTTCTTCTCTTTGACATCTTCATCCAGGAAACTGTCGAACACGGCTTGTCCAACTGCCGCAACGATTTCAGTTTCTACAAATGTTCCAGATAAATGGCGAGCGTTAATATAGTGTTGAAACTTTATAGCCGTTGCCTGATCCACTAGATTTCCTCGCAGGATGTGCGTCATGCATTTAATCCGAACATCCACCATCAAGCGCTGTAATTCCAAGTTAGCAGCAAACTTTTGTTGCTGTCGCATTGTCGCCGCATTGGCGTTGAACAAAGCTTTGCGATCTTTGTTGATGCCGTCGAGCACTGACGCGGCGACGTCAATCATGAGGTCGGAATCCTTATTCTTCCAGGATATTTTCACACCAAGATCATCCTTTTTAGCAACTGCTACATTGTCCATATTACCATCCTCGCCAACTACAGTGTATAAGCAAGTAAGTGAGTATGAGGTAGTAAATAAGAGGGAGAATGAGTAACAAACCTGCGTTCAGTAAGTAACGGACTGCTTTCAAACCGTACGAAGTTTCGAAATTAAAATCGGTCAAAGAGATGCCCTTGGCGCCTACTGTAGCACTTCGATCGCCTTGAGTTAGCGCTCCTAATGATTGCAGCCGTTTCGCAACAGCAGCAGCAAACCTTCGTTCGCCACCTTGGGGCGAAATAAGGAGGTGGTACATAGGAGCACTGGACTGGTTAGAACGATGGGATCTAATAGGAGACAAGTGAGTAAGTGTGTAAGCGCGTAATAAATGAGTTAACAAACCTCCCTAGTTGCTGAATGGCCTTGTCGGCGCTCCAGGGCAACTCTAGTGTGATATGTATTCGGCGTCGTTGATTCTGCGCTCGTCGATCAGCATGCAGCGATATACCCGAAGATGCAGCTTCCGAGATGATTGCCACTTTCTTCTTGCCATCCATGAACTGTTGACGTTCATAGATGTTTTGGTCTTTCTGTGCATAGCTGTTGCTATCCTTGCGCGCCACATATGAAATAAACCCAGTGGAGTCCCGGACAAGCCGGCGTTTGCGTCCGGTCATTTCAGCAACCTTGTCGATACCGCCAAGCTCGTGGATGAGCAAATCCAACGGATTACCCGGCAAACGCAGCATGCTAATTCGATGCAAGTACTCTTGGCGCATATTGAAAGCCGCGTAGTATTCCTTTTCGGCGAGAGTCTCAGGGATTGGCAAATCTGAAATCGGAGAAGGTGTTACAACTGGAAGATGTGACTTACGCTTGGTTGGCGTTTTCATGATGGGCGAGGATGTTAAATCAACAATGTTGCCACTTGTATCCATGGTTGGGACATCGGAGGAAGGAGAACTTCGAGTGCGCGGAGGAGCTGGATTGTATTCGTCATCATCATCGTCACTACTGTCGTTGATAGGATGGTCACTTGTATCCATTAACAACTCGTTTCCATTGACACCAGTAGATGAATCACGGCGGGATCGAGTAGGGTGTGATGTAGAAACTTCGTCTTCATCATGGGTAGCATCACTATCATCCTCTTCTTCACTGTCCATGGACATGCCACCTTTTGCACTGCGAGCTTTAGGCGCACCTCGGGATCGAGTAGGACGTGCAATGTACTCGTCATTATCATCGTCATCGTCATCAGTGGTGCCGACATAAGGAGCATCATTTACACTCATACTTTCACTGCTAGAATCTTCGCTCTCGACACGTTGGCGTTTCCTTCGGTCCGCAGGTAAATTTGAATATTTTGCAGGAACTCTTGGCAAAGGGAAAAGCTTGTAAACAATTCGCTTTAATGTCGCAGCAGGAGCAGACACGAAGTCGATAGTAGCGTTACCTTCATTCAGCTTATTCTCATACTCAGTGCCCGCCTCTCCCGTGCTTTGAAGTCCGATGACTACGGCGTTACCATTTTGCAAGGCGTCTTTAGCAATTTTCACAGCGCAATCAACCTTTAGCGAGATACAAAGAGATCGGAAGAAGCGCTGATGCGCCGCCCAGTAGTACTTAGTGAAGGTGTTTCTGGCCAAATCCGGGTTGACA
>JACCDO010368057.1_pt1 | contig 16188 bp, 5 predicted proteins | sample 7446101 | NCBI WGS metagenome assembly JACCDO01 (sample SAMN15323440, study PRJNA562643) | freshwater metagenome | isolation source: river surface water | place: USA:Blue River Watershed | collected 2017-08-16
GACTAAATCCATAATAAATATTGCTTGTTGTTTCTGCATTGGATCCTACCACGAGTAGACCTTGAGCATCTGTCAAGGGATATTCAAAGGTCGTGGGGCCAATGACAGCCGCACTTAGATTGGACAAACCCGAAAGAGTGGAAAGGCGGAGCGTTGTAGCATACCAACGTTTCGAAGGAGAATCACCACTTGTTTGAGCAACAGAAGAGCGATTTTGAAGAACACCATCAATGGCTAAATCATAATTCTCTAATCGAGGAGAGGCCCCTGCCGCCATCCGATCTGGATACGAAAAAAGTTGCAACTCAGGTACATATCCATAGGTATCAATGGTAAGCGTATTGGATAAGGTTAACGTACTAATTTGCAAACCAATCGGTGCACCCAATGTGCTTGCGGAGGCCACTTGATTGACATACAAGCTTCCATCGACAAAAAGTTCTCCCTCCGCAGAAAGACCCAAGGTAGAAACATTGCTCGAGACAAAAAGAGTGGAAATCCCTGTAACATCCCCTCCTAGATAACTATCCGAACGAGCGTAGAGCACTCCTTGCGCATACAAGGAATCATAAATAGAAAGACTTGTCAGGGTTGAAAGAGTATCGGTCACGGAAAGATAAGCAAGAGGAGCTTGCAATTGAGATCCTAGAATCAGTGGACCACGCACGTTGAGTTCAGCCGAGGCTACAAAGGTACTGGACCAGGAAGACGCCTCTCCTTGACTTTGTAAGCTACCATAGATCGTGAGCGAGGAAATCGTAGCCGATCCTAAGACGTGAAGGTCTTGAATCTGAGTTGTACTTAAGACTTGGAGTTCCCCTTCTACAAGACCATCATTGGAACCCACAAAGCGACCTGCTACCGAAATGGAGCCCAGTGTACTCAGAGATCCCGAGGCTGTCAGAGTTTCTGCGGTACCATAGGATGCAATAGATCCTTTTTCTCTCACAAGCAAATCTTGTGTTTTGAATCCACCCCCGATTGTAAGATCATCATAAACGGACATCAATCCAAGATTTGTGATTCCATTCTGAAAAAGTCCTGTTCCTAATGCTACAACGTCTTTACTGACAGAAAGATTTGTTGTGCTGATCCCACCTGCATTCAGAAGTCCACCTCCTACTTGCAAGGTTGTTGCGTAGAGCGTTTGAACACTTACAAAGGGTGGCAGCAAAGCCCCTTGTACAACGAGGGATGTATCGATCAATAGATTGTCTGCTACAAAAAGATCCTGTGTTGTGCTCAGATTTGAACCGACTTGAAGGTCATCACGAATGGCTAGAGAAGAGGCCATTGTTACATTCCCACCCACAATCAATCCTGATGACAACGAAACATTTTGGAATGCACGTAGAGTTGAAAACACGTCAAAGGAGCCTGTGATCGTGACATCCCCTTGGAGATTGGTCGTTCCAAGAACTTGAATACTGCTGAGAACTTCCACTTTTCCCGCCGTTATAGAACTGATCGATTCACTTGCTGATTGCATGGATCGCAAATAGACCGATTGTGTTGTTAAAGTTTCTAAAAAACTATTGGAAAGAGTCGTTAAAAATCCTTTTGAATTGAGAAGCTGCCACGTTCTTGTATCCCTGGAGGCTAACGAGACAAATCCATTGGGTTGATTCAAAAGCAATGAACTTGTCCCATCATACAATGTAAGACCAGACATTGTACTCACAATCACAGGATAGTGTGCAATGAGTGGATCATTTGTTGTGTCACGAATCCCCACAATGTGACCCGCGTATCCTATAGAACTTAACAACACGATAGAATTCGGTGCTGTTAAGGTACTGATTAGCACAACTGAGGTGCTCGCTGTCACAGTGTAGACCTGTGCCATTCCTACCGCTACTCAATAAAATGCGTTTTCCTTCTTGGCCGGTATTCAAAGGGCACCTAAGATTCATCAGTGCTCTTGATAGAGGGAAAGGCTATGTCTTTCAATGTAGGAGGCTTTGCAAATCAACAAGGCTCGATGATAGGGAGTAACTATCTTGTCAATATCATTGAGCTGCAAAATGTAATTACCTCTGCAACAGGTTTGACACCCCTTGAGCAAGTTCAAACGGAGGTGGCTGCTTTGCAGACGATGGTCAATGTCGAACAAAAACGAATTTTTACCAATATTATCAGCAAGTTTGATACAACTCCCATCCAGATTACTGATGATATTAATTTGAGCAATGCGAATTTGTATCAAAATGGTGTTTTGTTTACGGGAAGTGGTGGAACCAGTGGTGGAGGAACCACGAACATTAGTTCGGGAGGAACCAGTATTACACTCGTCAACACGACCAATGGCTTTTCTACGGCAATCGGATTTCAAGTGGGAGGTCGCACGATCTTTTCTTTTGATGGTCAAGGACGGGCCTTGTATTATGATCCCAGTGGGACTGGCAATCGCTTTTGGGTAAGTTCTGCAACGCTGATTGCTGATACTCTGCAAGTGGGTGGGAGTCCCACTCCAGGGATGTTCTTAGAGGCCATCAGCACAACAGGTCTTGCTCAATGGAACTATGTAAGTACTCTCCAGACCATTCAAGGAACTTCAGTTCGTCTGAGCAGTGGGGGTGTCTTTTTTCATACCGGGAGCACGATTGCACAAGATGCTGGGCGGATTGATATCAACCGAAATTGGTATCTTGGAAAACCAAGTCTAACTGGAAACAATGACCTGGCTACCAGCAATGATTTTACAGTGATTGGTGGAAAGATGCGATATCAAGGAGGTGGTACACCTGTGGCTGGGCAGGTCTTATCTATCGCGGATTCCTTGGGAAACGTTGTCCTCAGCAATGTTGGAGCAGGATCTCTGTCTAGTTTTGTGGTGGGTGACCAGATTCAAAGTGGAACCACGAGTGTGCGTGTCGATGGGTCTGGGCAGTATGTGGTGTTTACGCAAGGTGTGAACGAACTTGCGCGTCTTACAGGAACAGGCTTTCTCGGTATCAACACGATCGCGCCGTCTACCTTTTTAGATGTGAAGGGAAATGCTATTGTGCAGAGCAATTTAACCATTGCTCCAGGAACAGGAGGTATAGGATATGTCTTCACATCAATGGGTGCGGGAGGTACAGGTTCGTGGCAACCTTTGTCCACACTTGGATCTGGAACCACCCAATGGGTGGCCAACAACAGCATACCTGCCTTTCAAGGAATTTTGGGAGGAACAGAGCAAATCCGCTTCAGCACGGGAGGGGGATTGTTTGGAACCAATGGATCTTATAATGTAAAAGTCAATGGTGTAATCCAAGGAGCTGCGTTTGCATCCTTATCACCCCTACGATTCTGGATTGGCGATACACAGACAGAAGTCGCTCGCTTTACCGATGCTGGAAATTTCGGCATAGGAACCAGCACACCCACCTATAAATTACAAGTTGTAGGGAGTCAATCGAATACAGGATCTTTGTTCTTGGGTGGCAATGCCACGATCGCAGGAACAACCACCTCAGGATTCTTTTCGGGAAATGGTTCCAATCTTACCAATCTTCAAACAAGCAATGTAGGATCAGGCTCCAATCGTCTAGATAACTTTCAAAGCACAACTCGGTCAGATATTCAGAGTCTTCAAATTGGACTCAGCACATTGTCAACCAATATTTATTCCACATTGGATGGCTACAATATCGCAGGTGGATTAAGTTTTTATAGTACATTATCCTCCTACATTCAACAGAATAGTAATGCCTTATCATCAATGATTGGCCCTGGTGCGGGTCAAGTGGTGAGTACCTATAGCACGTCCGTTGGCTATGCAATGGATGCACAATTCAGTACATTAAGTTCGTATATTGTCACCAATACCTCCCAATTCAGTACTTTATCGACCTTGATTTCAACTACCTCTGTATTAGATCGTGCCTACGCAAGTACGATTTCGTGGACAACAGCTGCCAGTCTTGTTCAATTTGGAGTTTCCACGTTATTGAGTACAGGAGCGACTTTTACAGGTCCCACAACGATTCTATCGTTACGAACCAGCTCCATTACAGGTCTCTCCTCACCTTTTTCCATCGGTGTAGGACTTAGCACGCTTCAGCAATATATCGGGCAAGGCTACACGAGCAGTATTGGATGGCGAACCACCTTTGTGGGTGATGTTGACATTAGTGGTCTCTTGTATCGGAATGGGCAGCTCTACACGATTCAGGGACAACCTGATGTATACTGGTCTCGGAATGGAAGCAATATCTGGTTTGCTGATGGAAACGTCGGAATTGGAGTGACAAACCCCTCGTATCCCTTAGATGTTGCAGGTCGGATTCGATGTTTCGGTGTGGATGTGATTCCTGGACCCGGACCAGGCGTCAGTACTGGTCAAGGCACCTATGTCAGTCCTTGGCAATACCAAGGGAGCAATATCTATTACAATTTGGGTGGAGCAGGCATTGGAACGGGAATTTCGTCTGTCTTGGATGGGGTGATGTGGGATGTGAGTGGACCCGTGCGGATCCGGAATGGGCCCACCTATATGTCTTCGTTGGCTGTCAACATTCCCTATGGAAGTACGATGATAGCAGGAGTCGACTTGTTTGCATCGGTAAGAGCAAGAAGTCTTGTTGTCGATTCCACAGGTGTCTTTGCGGGCCGTGTGACTGCAAAAGATTTCCTTTCGCTGTCCGATCAGCGTTACAAAGACAATATAGAACTGATTCGTCATCCTGATACGATTTTGAGCAGTTTGAGAGGAGTGCGGTTCCAATGGAAAGGATCGGATATGCAGGATATAGGTCTGATTGCTCAAGAAGTTCAGCGTGTGTTACCCGAAGCGATTTCAGGAGATTTTGAATCGGGACTTCACGTGTCTTATGATAAACTCGTTCCCGTCTTGGTAGAAGGTCTAAAACATCTTTCAAGACGTGTAGAGGAACTCGAAGAAAAACTTAAATTACTATTCTGAGCAGGGTTGTCCGTCTTTGTTGAGACCTTGACGATTACACCCATTGCGGTCATACCCCTGGTGATCATATCCATCGCGATCATATCCTTGACGATCAAAGCCTTGACGATCATAACCACTACGATCGTATCCCATCGTATCATATCCATCGCGATCATATCCTTGACGATCAAAGCCTTGGCGGTTATAGCCCTCTGCGTTATATCCATCACGACCATAGCCTTCACGATCCCAACCTGCTTGGTTAAATCCATCTTTGTCATATCCATCTTTATCATATCCTGCACAATTGAATCCACGGAAGTTATAGCCTGAGCAGTCGTAGATATAGGTTGTGGGTGTAGGAGGTTGATAGTAATCTTGCACGATGTACCCTGCATTGGTCCAGTTTCCTTTCAAAGCAGTATAGGCAATGCCAAAGATCGTTTGGTCAAAAAAAGCGTCCGCTTGTAAGAAGACTTCTGCATTGGCCAAATACTGGGGGATAGGAATGGCTTTCGCCCCTGCATCTTTGTCTTGCGGGCTTTTCCACGCTGAGCTGGTAAAGGAGCAGCCATAGGTGGGACCGGAAGATGTTTTTAAAATGCGTATGGATTCTACTTGAACGTACAATCCAGACACATCAAAGCCTTCTCCTGTTAAATAATGTGCAACCAAGAACCCCATTTTCTAGGAAAGGAGTAGACTATTTAGCGGAGCAAATGTGCGGAGAAAAATGTTCCAGGTGACTCGGTTGATCCACCATAGAAGATCGTTTGTGTAAGAGATCCCGTTCCTGTATAAGCGGTAAAGTCTATGTAATCGTTAGAACCATTTAAATAGCCAATTTTGGAAGTGTATTGTGTAAGACCTGTATTGTGAGGAATTTCACTCTGAGCAATTGCAATCGAATTTCCATTTTTTCGGATTTGTATGTTGTCTTGTTCGACTGTAGAATCTCTATCCCACCAAACTTGAAATGCTATAGTGTAGTATCCAGCAATGGTGGGTTGAAATTTGGCTGTGTTGGACCCTGCATCAACCAACCAACCATTCGGGTCAATATCCACTTCAAAAGGAATCACAGTATCTAATGTTTGTTGTATATCTATATTGGATGTCAGTTTCCCCTGGCAGATATAGGTGCCAGGAAATTGTGTCCCATTAATGGAGCTCAAACCTACTTGGGTTAAATTCGCAACTCCATTGACTGTAAGAGTTTGGGGACCATAGACTGCCATAGAATATGTAGAAATGGTATTGTAACAATAAATATTGCTAAAGGTTGCTTGCTCTGAATCAAAGATAGCATTAGATGTAATAACGAAGCGAGCATCATTGGAACTTGTCACGTGAAAGGCGTTAGTATTGATAATTGTGCTATTGGCATTGATGGTTGCATCTGTTAAAGATGTAATAGCCAAATTATCAGGTCCTATGTTGAAGAATGCTGAACCAATCACGCCATAACACTCAATGTAATAGCTTGAAATACTGGATACCTGTAAAGAAGCAGTGCTGACAGTAAACGCACTCACATAATCAATCGCACCACCTCCACCGCCACTTTGCCCGTTTAACTTGGACCCTTTCCAGAATAAATCGGTCGCTGTTCCATCCGTCGTAAGTTGGCCAGCGACTGTTCCACCGAGATTTCCTAGATACAAGGAGCTGATATACACGGGAGCAGTAGTTGATGTGATCGTATCACTGCGGACAAACACGAAGGAACTAATCGATCCTGTACCCAAAGGGCCAAAGCCCATCGAATAATTCTCCAAACTGGACGATGTCAACATCGTGAGAGAATCTCCCATATTCAAATACCCATATCCACCATTGATATCAGCAATCAATAAATTATGTGTTTTCAGTTGGATAGCAGCATTGGGATCGGTTGGAATGATCCCTGATCCATTGCTCAATGTAATATCCGTTGTTGTGGTATACTGCGACCAATTCTCAATATTGCTTTGGAGTTGCTTTGTAGTAGAAACAAGATCGGGTGTAGACAAGAACCCAGCAGTTGCATACCCTGCTGTGATTCCTGCAGTTGTAGAAATCAGATTAGGACTTGATAAGAATCCTGCAGTTGCATACCCTGCTGTGATACCTGCAGTCGTAGATGTAAGACTTGTAATAGACAAGGGAAGACCTCCATTGACAGACGAAAAGAACAATTGCTGAGAACTTAATGTAATGGCACGGGACACACCTGCTACATCCAAGGCAGCGCCAGGAGACGCCGTCTGGATCCCCACATTGGAACTTGTGTTGATCACGAAGGCAGGCGTCACATTGGACCCTACATTCGTTGTATTGTAAAGTCTGGCAGAAACACCTGTTTCGATCGCAAAGGTGCCCGTAGTCTGTACACGAACACGATCCGATGTGGACGATCCTTTAAAAATTAAGAATTCTTGCGTACCTGCACCTGTGGATAGTTCCGCTAATGCAGTATTGTTGTAGTTTCCAAAGAGACCATAGAATTGTAAGGCAGTCGCAGTAGAGGTTGTTCCAAAGAAGGATGTATTGGCATAGAGAGCATTTGTATTGTCTTGAATGCTGCTGATCGCTACTGTCTGGATCGGTCCAAGATTCACCCATCCTGTACCAGTTCCTATGGTTAAACTATTGACTTGCAGGGAAGACGTTGTAATCGTGGAAGCTAAGAGAGAACTGGTAAGTATTGCACTGGCGGTCAAAAACGCAGGGATGCTAGAGATATAACCTGACGATCCCAAGCCTCGTGTTGTACTGATGAGCTGCGTGGAGGAAATGTACTGCGATGATCCGAGGCCTTGAATTGTGGACACAAGATTGGCGGTTGTTAGACCTCCAGGACCATTGGCTGTCGAAAAGGAAGAAATGGCTTGTCCTATGAAATTGGTTGTAGAGATGATGGAGGAGGCCAAGGAGGCACTCGAAATGTAGCCATAGGTTCCGAGACCTTGGATGCTCGATGTAAGATTGGGTGTAGACAAGAATCCTGCCGTATTGAATTCTCGTTGTAATCCTCCTGTGGTGGATACGAGGTTGGCTGACGATAAGAATCCAGCGGTGTTGAATTCATATTCGAGTCCTCCTGTGGTCGATATCAAATTGGCTGACGATAAGAACCCAGCGGTGTTGAATTCATATTCGAGTCCTCCAGTGGTCGACAAGAGGTTCGCTGAGGATAAGAACCCAGCGGTGTTGAATTCTCGTTGCAACCCACCAGTGGTTGACAAGAGGTTGGCTGACGATAAGAACCCAGCAGTATTGAATTCATATTCGAGTCCTCCTGTAGTCGATACCAAATTGGCAGAAGACAAGAACCCTGCGGTGTTAAATTCTCGTTGCAACCCACCCGTTGTGGAAACAAGGCTGGATGTAAGAGTTTCTGGGGATAAGAAAGTGATACCCCGAATGGAGCTGACTTCTAAGACTTGTGTACTGAGAACATTTGCATTCAACGTACTGGTATTGACAAGGAACGTACTCAAGGAGAGAGAACGGATATCAGGGAAGTCCAAGAAACCATCCCCTGTATCAAACGTAATGGTGCTCACCGTCAAGTTGGACATCGTAGCATTGGATGCAAAGAGAGTGCTAATTGTTGCATTGCTCGTATTAAAGTTGCGGCTGATGGATGTAGAGAAGGTTGAAAAGAGAGCTCCTGTTGCGGTTGTAGAGGGATAGAGTTGACCCAATCCGACGACAGTGGAACGCAAAGACGCAGTGGAAATGTATCCTGCTGAACCCAATCCTCGCACAGTGGATGTAAGACTCGTAACACTCGTTCCACCTGGACCAAACGCTGTAGAAAAGGAGGAAATGGCAGCATTGATAGAAGAGGTCATTGACGGGGTTGAAACGTAACCATACGTTCCTAGTCCTTCAATCGTGGATCCAAAGCTTCCAGCAGCCAGTACATTTGAATTAAAGATTAAGGATCCATTGGAGGCTTGGAGATAATAGGTGAGCCCTGTGGAATCTATTAAACCGATCGACGAAACTAAAGTAGTGCCTGCGCTGACACGATTAGTAAAGACATTGGAGCTTTGCACTCCACCTGTTCCTATAATTGTTGTTGTGGATCCAATGTAAAGATTTTTCAAAATGCGTGCTGATCCATAGACATCGAATGCAAGAGGATTCGGTTCAGGATCAAATCCAAACGAAGGCAAATTGGAATTCCAAAGTGGCGCATCTTGAGGCAAGACATTCACATAGAGCGTACTAAAATAGCCTTGACCACCTGAGGAAAGATACCCTGACGAACCCAGTCCTTCAATGCTGGAGACCAATTGCGAGGTCGATAGATAACCAGCAGAACCAAGGCTATTAATAAGATTTATAACTGCATAAATCATACCTTCTGTTGTGGATACTAAACTCAATGTACTGACATACCCAGACGTTCCAAGCCCTTCAATACTGGATACAAGAGTTCCTGTGCTCACATTTCCTGCAGCATTGATTGTGACTGCACCTGTGCCTCCACCAGGCGAAATACTGATGTTGGACCCTGCAAGAATTTGTGCAACTCCACCCCCACCCCCTCCTCCAGAGATAGCAGATCCATTTAATAAAAGAACACCGCTGCTTGTTGTAAGCGCATTATAAGAAGGACTATTGATATCCAAAAGATTCAGAGTTCCAGTATAGAAAGAAGATGCAAAAGCGGATCCACTCACATCCAATTGGTATTGGGGATTTTTGACAACAATCCCTACTTTACTATTTTTTCCATCCAGAGTTAATATCTCAGGTCCTTGACCATAGACAAACCCCATCGGATAGGTAGCAATATCTCGCACTATTTGCTCCCATTTGATCTGTCCGTTAATTCCATACGCAACATCTACGTTCAAATTGCTTGTGGCAAAGACAGCAGTATAAGGAGATAATCCTGATGAATTCTGTACAGAAAAATTTCCATCTTGCACTATCACATTGTTTCTGGCAAACACATTATCTGAATACAAAGATAATGAACTGATAATATACGTATGTGTGGTGTCCAATACACGAAGATTTGTTGTCGTTATTGAAGATGCAATGACTTGTGCATTGCCTTGCTGTAGAACCCAGTATCCAGATCGTGATACAAATGTAGCGGAGCCATACGCCTCTTGAATGATATAGAGAGATGTACCATCTTGAAAGGTATCCCCTCCTTGCGTTTGAATCTGAATCGCTCCAGATTGAGCACCTCCCGTTGAATCTTTAAAGGTAATCACACGTCCAACAAGGTCCGTAGATAAAGGCATAGTAAACGTTTTCCCCACATTCGTATCTACACTTATAAAACCAGCATTGGATGGAACAGGTGTTGCCATCTTCCTCTACTTTAGTTAGAACCAATTGCTAATTTCCGTGCCGTGCCATCACCACCATTTCCAGATCCAATCGCACTTACAGAAACAGCACTGGAAGGATTGGTACCAAAAAGGACATTTACAGAACCACCTCCACCGCCTGAGCCATTGACACCAAAACTTGTACCAGGTGTTCCTATCGAAACAATACTTCCAGATCCTGAAAGCGATCCTTCACAAATCACGATAAGAACACCAGCTAAGCCAGATTGTCCATCCGTTCGTGAATCTAAATCTGAAAAATATCGTCCTGTTCCACCAGGGTTCCCTGCACCCCCAATCGCCACTTGATTGCCTGCTCCTTGGCCTCCACCATCACCTCCTTTTCCACCATTGGCCACTGCATCTCCACCTGTATAAGGTCCACCCACCCCTGTATTGTAAACACTTCCTCCAGCACCACCAGCACAGAAACAGGTTCCTGCAGCTCCAGCCCCAGCGGTTCCAATCGTTCCACCCAAACTGGATTTGGATCCGCTTGCGCCACCACCTGTTCCTCCATTTGTTCCTGCGGTTCCAGAATTGGTACCTGATGTTGAGCGTGTAGTACCCCCTGCTCCACCCGTAGCCGGAATCTGTGGATTCACTACACCTGTAAATGTTCCTGTTCCAATTCGTATATCTACAGGAGCCGTATAGCCTCCTGAGGTTCCTGTTCCAGAATGATTTGCACCACGCCTGGTCATAGAAATACTGCCATTGACAACAAGATTTCCTGTCACATAGATAAGAGTAAACAATTTCCGATCTGAAGGAATCAATGTCTGACCCGAATTGATTGTCAAATCACCTTTCACTATAATCCAAGATGAATGTGTATCATTTGTGCTTGTAAACCAATCTGTATTTGAAAAGGAGCTAATCGTTGTTGATCCTGTCGTGACATAATCAAAGGATCCCATATTTTGAGAATTTATCGTGACGGATCCTGCGGATACAGGTCCTCCCGTCGACGTTGTATTGTTCGATAAAAACCGAGCTCCTGCAAGAATAGAACTCGCATTCAGGTTTCCAGTAAATCCACCAGCAGACATTTGAAGTTTCTGTTGGACTTTATGCCAAGGTGGGTTTACCGCATAGGTTCCTTTTGAGATATTTTTCTTCGCTTTGTCCTGAGGGGGGACAAAGGGAACAAATTTCATTTGAAGAGGCATTGCTTCTATATTTTATGTAAATTGAATATCTGCATTTTCCACATAGTTCGACAAGAAATTTGTAATAAATGTCGTAGATATAAAAAACCCATTTGGCGATGCAGTAACCCGACGTGCAGAAAGAAGAAATACGCCAAACATAAAATTACATCCTGTAATACTAAAGGACTGATTCATAGGATCAGGCGGAGCAGCTGTTGCAGCCAAGTTATTGTTGCTTGAACTAATGAGTGTATTCCAACTTGTTGATTCAATCGTAAACCACGTATAGCAAATGGTTGGATCTGTTGTTCCAAAGCCTTGATTGGCCCAAAACCTTCCCGTATAGCCTTTTGATGTCGTGTAGGTACTGGACACGTTGGAAAGGATACCTCCACCATCGGTTCCAATGCCTCCTGTAATGAGCCAGCGTACACTGCCATTTTGAAGAAAAGAAAGAGATACCTGGGGCCAAACATTTCGTGCTGTCACCATATATCCAAAGTTTTGCGCTGTCAGAGTAGAAATTCTTCCATAATCATTACTTTGACGATAGAACACATTGCTTGTGCCACGCGTAGTAGAGATAGTTATAAAATTTCCTGAATCATACATATCAAATCCACCATCGTTGATGCTTGTAGAAATAAGTGTGCCTGTTGCATCAAAGATATAATTGTAACTGCTAGGTATGTAGGTTTGATAAATACTTGACGCATTCGCATTGTGCCAAGTATTTAAGAGAGATAGATTGACAATACCAAAAGCACCTGTAGGAATATTGCGTGCAAGAGTAAGTCTCTGTTGGATTTGGTGCCAAGTTGGATTCGTCGCATATAACTCGTTATTAATGGAAACAGCCTGATTTACTCGTTCAGGCCGTTGTGTATCAAAAGGTACGAAACTAATTGTAAATTGACGAGACATCTTCTTCTTTAGAATTCATATAAAACAACTGTCGTGGGACCCGCAAGTGAGGCAAAAATAGAAGAAGCGTAGATTTGTTGGGCAGATAGATAAGGTATATTGGTGAAGGAGGAAAGATATCCAGACGATCCTAACCCTTGGATACTGGATTGAATAGTGGTAATGGTAATTCCACCAGGACCCACCGCAGTAGAGAAAGACGATAAAGATGCATTAATGCTGGAAGTGAGAGACAATGTGGAGACATACCCAGACGATCCAAGACCTTGGATACTGGATTGGATAGTGGTAATGGTAATTCCACCAGGACCTACAGCAGATGAAAAAGACGATAAAGATGCATTAATGCTAGAATACAGAGACAATGTGGAAACATAGCCAGCTGATCCCAATCCTTGCACCGAAGAAAAAAGATCTGAAGCTTGGAGAAACGATACCCCAAGGAGTGAGCTTGTATTGACTTGAAGTGTGCTCACGACCTGAAAACGGCCTGTTCCAACTACATCCAACGTTGCTCCAGGACTTGCTGTCTGAATTCCCACATTACTATTCAAATCAACGACAAAGGCAGGTGTTGCATTTTGTGTCGTGGTTGACCACAGACGTGCAGACACACCAGTTTCCACTTCAAAGATACCTGTTGTCTGGATTCGCACTTGGTCCGAAGTGGAGGAGCCTTTAAAGATTAAAAATTCTTGAGCACCCGTTGCAATGGAACGTTCCGCCAAGACTGTATTGTTGAAATTGCCAAAGAGACCATAATACTGAAGTGCTGTTAGAGTAGATGTCGCTCCCAACAGAAGATTAAATGCCTGAAGTGAACTTGTTTGCGTCACCAAGGTACTCATTGAGAGAGGACGAATGTCAGGCATTGCTAAAAAGCCATCTCCCTGACCAAAAGTCAAGCTACTCACTGTCAATGCAGAGATCACACTGGTCACGGTGTTAAAATTCTCACGCATCGCCGTTGAAAAGGACGAGAAAAACGGACCGACCGCAGTTGTGGAAAGAAAGCCTAGGGTGCCGAGACCACGAATCGTGGATGTAAGACTGGCACTGGAAACATATCCAGCCGTTCCAAGACCACTTGTGGTCGAAAGAAGAGACAAGGTAGAGACAAATCCTCCTGTACCAAGACCACGAAGTGTAGAAGTGAGACTTGCGGTAGACACATAACCAGCCGTTCCGAGACCACTTGTGGTCGAAAGGAGAGAGAGAGTAGACACATATCCTGAAGAACCCAGGCCTTGAATCGTAGAAACGATTGTATTCATATTGGTGCCCCCAGGTCCAAAGGCCGTGGAAAAGGATGAGATGGCATTGGTCACAAACGTTGTTGAAGCATAGCCCAATGTTCCTAGGCCTCTTAGGGAAGAGGTGAGAGAAGGACTTGATACATAAGTGAGGGATCCTAATCCTACTAGAGACGAAGTCAGCTCAGTTGGTGAGGGACTCGTGGAGTTAATCGTCACTGCTCCTGTACCACCCAAGGGCGAGATACTGATATTTGTCCCTGCAATGATTTGCGAAACACCTGCTCCTCCTCCCCCTCCTCCAGAAATCGCGGCTCCATTGAGCAGTAGAATACCACTGCTCACTGTTAGGTAGTTTTCACCGCCCAGATAAGGATCAATGAGATTAAAACTAGATGCTGTGGCATATCCTGTACTAATTCCAAAGCCAGTGAAATTGACCAGACTGCTTAGATATCCTGAGGATCCAAGACCCTCAATCGTTGAATTGATATTGGGTTGTGTAATGGTTCCTCCACCGCCATTGATCTGGGTTCCATTCCAATAGAGATTTCGTGTTTGATCTGTGGAAAGAACTCCTGTAGAAGGTGGACCCCCTAAGGTCAATGTGGAGACTCGTGCCGCTCCCATCGCATCTAGAACATAGGTTTGATCAATCGTTGAAACATTGATTCCTACATTTAATTTATAATCCACAATCATTTTTTTGCCCAAATAGTTCTTAATTTCAAATATATTTGTGGGCCGAGGATATGTTGCATAGAAGGTAATCGTGATACTTCCAGATGTTCCATTGGGAGATCCTGTTGTTCCTCCAGCAGCACCGCCACCTTGGGTATTCGTCACAAGTCCTGTCAAGTTTGCGACATAGGAAGAACCACCACCCGCACCCGATCCAACACCACCACCACCACCATAGTAGCCACCACCACCACCACCACCACCATTGGCTGGACTGGCTGCACCACCTGCCCCCAAAGTACCATTGGATGCATTTCCAAATCCACTGGTTCCTCCTGCTCCACCCGCACTTTGCGTACCACCTTTACCACCACCATCAGGTAGTATTGTAGTATCAGTAGTAGTACCATCTTGCCCTGTTGTTCCACCGCCAGCACCACCATACCCATTCGCATTTCCACCAGGATTATTCTTACTACCACCACCACCACCACCTGCTGTGACAACATCAGCTCCGCTGCGTTGGATAGCTGAACGACCACCACCAGAACCTCCATTCACGTACCCACGTGCACCTCCACCGAAGGTCGTGGTTGTCCCTCCATTAGCACCTCCTTGACCTACGATCAGATCCAAGCTTTCGCCTGGAGTGACAACCAGATCACCTTCCACGTAACCACCATTTCCTCCGTTTGCAGAATTTACACCCGATCCACCTCCTGCACCTGTCACTTTGACCCGCAATAGATATACATCTGTAGGTACAACGAAAGATTGTGTTGATCCAGTCACGCTATAGTTAGACGTTCCTGCAATCACGACAGGAGGTGCTTCTACAAATAAGACTGGTGAACTTGTATTTCTATCTCCAAGAGTAGCTAAGACATCACCAATATAGACCTGTCCTGTTGAATTGTAGGATCCAAACCACACTTGATTGGTAGAGGCTTTGAACAAAAAGGTAGATTGCATATTGGTTGTGGAATAGGGAATAGTCAATGTGGAAGTGAAGGCATCCCTAGAATACAGAGAAGATGTATAGAGGGAAAAGGAACTAATCATACTCACATTGAGTGTTGAGGTCTGAATTCCTGTGGGACCAATGAGCGTTGCTCCAGTTGTGCTTCCCACATAGATATTTTTTAGAACACGAGCTGAACCAAAGACATCCAGAACAAGTGAATTATTTTCAGATTCTAATCCTCCAAACGCGTAACTTTGCCACGGAGGTGCAGATGCAGGTGTTTCATTGATGTAGACACTGCTAAAAAGACCTAGGCCCCCTGAAGAAATATATCCAGACGATCCAAGACCTTCCACACTGGATAATAGACTTCCCGTAGATAAATATCCTGCCGAACCCAGACCTTCAAGGCTGGACACCAAATTGGCAGTCGACAAGAATCCAGCCGTGTTGAATTCTCTCTGGAGTCCTCCTGTAGTAGACAGAAGTTGAGGAGAGGAAATATATTGAGACGATCCTAATCCTTGGATGCTGGAGACCAAATTCGCGGTAGACAAGAATCCAGCGGTATTAAATTCTCGTTGTAATCCACCTGTGGTAGAGAGCAGATTGGCAGAGGATAAGAATCCTGCGGTATTAAATTCACGTTGTATGCCACCCGTCGTAGACAAGAGTTGAGGAGAGGAAATGTATTGAGAGGATCCTAATCCTTGGATGCTGGAAACCAAATTGGCAGTCGATAAGAATCCAGCGGTATTAAATTCACGTTGTAATCCTCCTGTCGTGGACAGAAGCTGAGGGGAGGAAATATATTGAGACGATCCTAATCCTTGGATGCTGGAAACCAAATTGGCAGTCGATAAGAATCCAGCGGTATTGAATTCTCGTTGTAAGCCACCTGTCGTGGAAAGCAGATTGGCAGAGGAGAGGAATCCAGCGGTATTGAATTCTCTTTGGAGTCCACCTGTGGTAGACAACA
>JACCDO011457634.1_pt1 | contig 16186 bp, 13 predicted proteins | sample 7446101 | NCBI WGS metagenome assembly JACCDO01 (sample SAMN15323440, study PRJNA562643) | freshwater metagenome | isolation source: river surface water | place: USA:Blue River Watershed | collected 2017-08-16
CGACGTGCACGATTCACATGAGGAGTCCTTCATCGCCAACGGAGACGTGTTCATCAAGGACAACGTGGCCATCAATTCCACAGGGATTGCCATTCGGGACAATCCCAAAACATTTTCATTGATATATGACGAACTTGAGATTGGTCATATGATTGGACGTGGTGCTTCATCAGGTACTTAGTAATTAGTTCATTCTTTAACTATTTCTTATTCATTCACACAGTGGTACTACACGGTGTGCATGCGCCTACACAAACATTACTAGCATTAAAAGTGATAAATTTGTTTGATAAATCAAAACGTGAACAACTTATTCGAGAGATTGTTGCACTATACGATGCTGATTGTCCTAATTTAATAAAATTTTACGGGGCATTTTATCGTGAAGGTAACACGATCCCTAATTTGCCTCATCGCTCACTAAATCACTCACTTACTCACTCGTAGGTGCAATCACGATTGCGCTGGAGTACATGGATGGTGGTTCCTTGGCGAATGTGTTGTCGCAGGTGGGACCAATCCCAGAGCGCGTCCTTGCGTCTATTGCTTACCAAATCTTGTGGGGATTGGCATATTTAAAGCATGAAAAACGTGTTCATCGCGATGTAAAACCATCAAATTTATTAATAAATTCAAAAGGAGAAATCAAAGTCACTGATTTTGGTGTATCGAAAGAGTTACAAAACTCCATCCAAATGTGCGGCACCTTCCTCGGCACCTTCAAGTACATGTCTCCGGAGCGCATTCGCAATAATCCCTATAGCTATATGAGTGATATCTGGTCATTTGGGATAGTGATGATTGAGTGCAGTACAGGGATTTATCCTTACAGTGAACAGAATAATTGTATTGAGATGGCTCAAAGTATATTGGATAGTGATATTCCGGATTTACCTGCGTCTCTTTCACCCGAGTTCCATGATTTCCTTTTACAATGTTTACATCGCGATCCCATGCGTCGTCTTCCTGCGGAAGCATTGTTAGGTGCTCCCTGGTTGATTAAAAATGGTGCTACGAGCTCAGAGGCGGCAGTGCACAACGTAAGACAATGGATTGAGTATTTGACGAGAAGGAAGTAGTATATTGTGTTGTTGGATGTATATTATGTAAGCATTTTCTGTTGGCAGTTAGTGAAAGAAAATCATTTTTGAATCATTTGATTACAATACACGTTTGACAGGTTTTTTCGGCACGTTTAACAGTTTTAATCCAGTGAAAAGACAAGATATTCCCGTGCAATCGTCTCTCTCGTCGCTCGTTTCTTTGATTTTATGCTTTGTTTGTTTCATCTGAACCCCGCCATCATCGTGGGGGCTATCAGAGAGCAGTGCTTGGGTAACATCGTCTTTCATTATTTTTTCTTTTAGTTCGTTGATCGTGAGTGAGTGGTCCCTGTTGAGCCTGGCAACTTCCCGCTGCAAACTGTTCACGAGACGGTCGCAATGCTTGTATTCTGCAATTAAATCGTCTTTTTCGTGTAATAATTGCTTGTTTTCACTTTTTAAATCTTGGATTTGTTCATTTAATCGTTGTACTTCCTGTTTCTTGGCATCGTAGCAACTGCCAATATTGAGTGAGTGAGTGAGTGAGTGAGTGAGTGAGTGAGTGAGTGAGTGTGTACGACCGTACCTACGTATATGATTATGTTGCGTCTCTAGTAAACCAAATTTTCCCTCTAATTGAGTCTTACTATCGAAAAGACTTTGGGACTCTGCTTTCAATGTATCCACTTGGTTTTCCAGGTCTTGGTTGGTTATGAGTAGTATCGAATTCTCAGTGCGCAGACTATTATTAAGATTGTTCGCATGATGTAACTCATTAGTTAGCTCATTTATTTTTATTTTCATCGGTAGAATAGTAACTAATTCTAGTCGTTGTTTTGTAATTATCTTCTCGTTATCATCCAATGTCCTCGTTAAATCCTTGACTATTGCTTGCTGGTGTACATTGTGCTCCTTTATGAGTGAATTAACGATGGTAAGTTAGCGTAAGTGAGTAATATTAATAACTGAAGTGAGTACAGTACCTTTAGATGATCCACCTCCTGCGATATACCTTTTAATAAGTCAAGTTGCTTCATTAATCGGAAGTTCTCTTTCCTCAGCACACTATTTTCATTTCGAATATCGTCCAGCAGTAAGCGGTTTTCTATCTCATCATAATCATCGCCATCTTCGACAGTACTAGCACTAGTTGAAGCGATAGTGGTATCTGTGTTGCTGGTCTTCGGATTGGTGATTGTCTTGGACAACGTATTGAGTGACGTTAAGAGATTGTTCATCGCGATGCGCAACAAAATTAACAAAAATCACACATGTTTACCCAGTTCTTTCTCAACGAAATTCTCCTTTTTAACACTCTGTGGTGTGGAAATTTCTTTTGAGATGAAAAAAAAAGTACCAAAAAATGAATGTTTGAGATTGTTTATCTAGTGATAATTTTGTGCTGCGTTGGAATGTTGCCAATGGGGAGATCTGCCTTGGTTAGTTTGATGAAGCGGAAGGCATTCACTACGACAGAACCGCGGGGAAAGATGACTATGTCGAGCAAAGACTTATTCAATCGATCACCGCTGAATATATTCGATTCCTGTGGTGTCTCAGTGTATTCTCCCGAGTTATCTCAAGAATATAATATTGAATATCTTAATAGAGGCAATATAGAAACAGATAATGGCCTAGTACTCGCAAAAAATGAAAATTATCTGGAATTGTCATGGGGAAATGGTTCTGACATAAAAGAAAAGCCATTTCGTATTGATTTTAAGTCTAATACGCTGCAGAATCGGTCAAATTCTTACCGCAACGAGCTGATTTTCAAGGCATTTAAAAGTGTCAGTACACAAAAAAATGCAGCAATTATTGATATGACAGCTGGATTAGGTCGAGATAGTTTTATATTAGCATCGGCTGGATTGAAAGTACTCATGATTGAACGCAACCCAGTTTTGTATCTTTTGCTGCAAGATGCATTGAAACAATTACAAAATCAGCCTGTGGCGAACAATTTAGACCTAGTGTATTGTGACAGTACTGATGCATCTATTACCAATATCGTTGCTGATGTAACGAGTCGTTGGTACGAGCATTCACCCATTGAATTATCTGTTTACTTGGATCCTATGTACCAAAACACTAGTATTGGAAAACGCAGTCTTGTCAAGAAGGGCACTCAGATGTTACATCGACTAGTACAGGTGGAGGTCAACGATGACAACAATCAAAGGCTCTTCCACCAGGCGTTACAAGTTGCCACCAATAAAATAGTCGTGAAGAGACCAAAGAGTGCGGGTTTTATTTACCGAGAAGCTCACGATAGCATTGTTGGTAGCACTCACAGGTTTGACGTTTATTATACACAAAGGTTTACAAAAATTACAGATGCAGTGCGAACAACAGCTTGAACGCCAAACCAAACAGAATAAAAGCGACCAAACACAATAAAAACACGGTGCTTGATGCTTGGATTGAGCTGTGAGACTCCATCACGCCGGTGTGATTCAGCAGATACTTTGCACTCATTGGATTACAGAGTCCGCAAATAATTATCGCTATAACCGTTACGATGAACGTCCTATTTGCAATTAGTTCCTGGCTGATAAGCAAGATAATTGGAGACGTTATCACGACTATTGGTAGCATGAGGGAGTAGTGCGCAACGCCCCCGTACAAAATAGCCACCAAGTAGGCAGCAATAGACAGTAAAACATATATTTTATCTCGTAAAATTGTTAATTTAGTTATTTGGTTCGTCTTTCTTAGTGCATTGAACTGTGTGGCGACGAATAGAACGGTCTCCACCGCGAAGTCGGTGCGAGGAAATTGCTTCTGGAAATGGTAAGAAACAAAAAACGCCAGAAGGTTCACGCCGAACTCCAGTAGCACCTGCGACACTTGAGCGGTTCCATTCGCCTTCAACTCGGTGATCTCGCTTTGTGTTGCCCTGCAATGCAGGAGGTACGCCAGTAGAATCGGCGTCACTAATAATAGATAGTTAGTTGCAAACTCCATGATGCTCACGAAATGGCGGTGACCCATCATGAGGTAGTAGAAGTGGGAGTGGTGCAGTTCCTCGTGCAGATTATTTGCTATTCGGACCAATTTCATGACGTCATTCGTCATGTCGTAAGCGGATTGATTGAGATATCGTAACGTCAAAGAGTCGATATTTCGAAGTTGGAATTGGCCGTGGATTCCAGATGGACCGTTTATAGACGCCAATAAATGCTCTAGTAACCCGATCAACCGGTGGAAATACTCGTTAACATTAAGTATTCCATCAAAATTACTTATCACCCGATAGAAATATGGTATCACCTGCTGTAGTGCACGTGGTAATGATGACAGTCGCAGATACTCCAATGGATTCTCTTTTTCGTGCATATTCGCGTATCGCTTCGATCTTCCATCGACAACAACATGCGGTGGTAAAATAGCCAATGCTGCAGCTATTAAATCCATATTAGGGAGCTGACCATCAATACCAACGTACAATAATTCTGTCATGGTATCACTCACAGAAGCATTATTTACTTGAGTCAAATCAACAATGAAGTTTTGCCGCAATAAACCAAAGCGATTATGATAATGTTGCTGGAACCATTGCTCCATTACCGCGGAGTAACGCAATTCATTATTATGATTGCCACACTTATCAATTGCACAATCTTGATATATAACTAATAATAATATATTCTTTGCTATCCACTTGGTATCTTTTATTTGTTTTGCAATTGATGTAATATAGTGATTACTGGAATTAGATGAAACTATGAACGAGACAACAATAGTCTCTAGATGACGATTATGCAACTGAATATGTATTATAGGCTGTGTTGTGATATTACTCATGTATAGCTCTTGGCAATGAAATACGCTGCATAAACTGCTATCTTCTACCCCATTTGCCTTCACTGCATCAACCACCGAATTACTGGTGGAAGCATGTGCATACAAATACTTCGTCCCTGAGTTGATTAGTAGTGCATGCTCATCTATGTACAGCGAGCGCGGCTTTAACTCGCCAGTGCTAAGTGACATCAAAGGGAAAAGCAACACCCATGCCAGCCCGGCTACGTACACCACGAGCCCCACACATGCCCACATGACTCCCTCTCGGCGAATCGCTTTTTCTCGCAGCTTTCTTCTATTTTGGTACCGGTATTGTACCGTTGACGTAGACTTGTATGAACCGGTAACTAGCAGGCATATGCATCTCTAAATACTGAGTTAGTGGTACAAACGGCTAGAAAACCACTCGTTAGTTCATGCCATTTATTCATATTCTACAATATTTTATTTTTTAAACGAAGAAGAAGAAGAGAAAAATCAAGTGCAGCTGGTCGAATCGCCTGAAATTGGCAATTTTATGAAGAGTAAGCGGTGTGCACTGGAGGTGTATTGTCATTACAGCTATAATCATGCCGACTTGCTAGCCTCCCACTTCTTGTTGAGAACTTTTGAGAAGAAATGGAATCTCCTCTTCTCGGCGCGTAGAGGATAATGGTTGAATGAGTGATGAATGCCAGGATACCGATGTAGCAGCTGCTTACTACAGCACCTACCGCGTTAGTCGGTAGCGGGAAAGGGAAAGAGAGACGAAGAAAAGGGCGATAAAGCGGTCATAATTACGTACAATCGACGAGAGGAAACCATGTAAAATGCGCATTTAACTCTACGTCTCTTCATGGTTCGTCGCAAACAAATATCTTTTCTTTTGCTGTTAGCTCTTTTGGCGGTGGTATTGGAAGAACAAACACCGGAATATTGACTGCATTGTCGCTAGGGACGACGGTCTCAGCTGTGGCGAGAGGGACTTCAAGCGCAATAGATTGCTCTGTAACCTCTTCTGTCACTTCTGTACTCATCGCACAATCCTGAGGAGCTAATTCGAATGTTCGAAAGTCTTTTTCCTTTTTGCCTTTGCGACACAGATAAATGCACCAGAATATCAAACTGCAGAGGAGAAACAGCGCGATGATCCCTCCTATGATCCCACCTATTAACGCAGCATCGTCATCGTCGTTGTGGGAAACGGCGGCAATAAAAATTGAAGGCTTATACGTAGGCGTTAATGAAGGCGAAATGGTTGGTACAATGGTCGGCTCTACTGTTGGTGCTGATACTAAAGTTGGTGCAGTAGTTGGCGCAATCGTCGGTTCTACAGTTGGCACATAAGTCGGTGCAATAGTAGGTACAACGGTGGGCACGATAGTCGGCTCTACAGTTGGTGCGGTTGTAGACGGTGCCATGGTAGTAGGCGTAACCGTGGGTGAATATGACGGTCCTGGAGTGAATGCTGATATATATACAATGCGATTGTTTGTTGCATCCGATATGTATATTTCAAATGTTACTGGTGTAACGCCTATGCCAGATGGTCTTGCAAAAGCGATGCTAGCTGCCGTATCGGTATATGTATAGCAAGTCCCAGTAGTGTCTCCAACGCAATACCCAACCGTGTTGTTGGTCCAATCAGCGAAGTACAGGTATCCCAAACTTCTCGCAGTGCCATATGGCAAGCCGAAAGCAGATCCACTGTTATAACCACTGGCATATGTTTGACAAGATGTCGCAGTGAGGCTAATACCTAAACATACTACAATTCGTTTGTTCTTGCTGTCACATACGTATACGTAATTTCCATCAAGTGCTAACCCTCTTACTTCATTGAATGTCGTTGAAACAGAGTTATGTGTGTAATATTGAGCATACACCGTGCATCCAGTATACCCTTCAGTCTGCAAGTTTGTCAGTCCTTGGCAGGCAACAATTCTATTATTATAAAGATCAGTTACATACAATATTGCTGCATTAGAAGACGTAGTTCCTAGCACTATTGAGTAAGGATTACTAAAAGCGGTAGGTGCAGAGGTAGGCGAGCCTGCAGGTGCGCCCGTAGGCGAACCAGTAAGCATTACTCTTTTCGTAAACAGGTGACAATTGCCACCTAGTAAACCAGAACAGTACACGACGCGATTATTGATTCGATCAGCGATCCACATATTTCCCAAGGTATCAACGGCAACGCCGGTTGGATCTTTCAAATATGCTGGATACGAGCAACAAATTGCTCCTGTTGTAATACATGAAAATGCACTGCATGATCCATCGAGTGTATTCCACGTTATGGTGTATTCCCTGCAGCTATCGGTGCTGTTCAAGTAGCAATAAACGATTCGATTATGGAACTTGTCCGCCACGTACATCAATCCATTCGTGTAGTCAGTAATGATATCCGCCGGGGAAGAGAATGTAGTATTAACGTTATTATTAATTTTATCCGAAAATTTGGAACCAGATAAATAGTAGTCACTACTCTGTGCGCAGACAAAATCCGCGATAAACAAGGCGAATAAAAGCGCGATGAACTTACAGGCCCCTGCGTGCATCTTCCTTGTTCGCCTCAACTGCGTGTTTTGCGATTAAATTGAACTCGTCGCTATTCCTGTTTACTCCCCTTGACTTCTTAATTTTGACATGGAGACACACCCACTTGAGATCGGCCCTATCTGAAAGGAGTCGCGACATGATGATACGAAGTCAAATTAGCCAGAGTCGTGATTGAAACTGGTTTCAACTGACGCTCTAGCTCACTATGGGCTAAAATGAACAAGGCTTCCTAGTAACGGCTTTAGAGAGAGAGTTAGAGTGAGTATTAGAGAATGCTATTCAGTGTAATCATTAAGTACAGTTAAGGATAGTATCATCTACTGAGTTGCTGCGAGATGTATGATAAATTGAAGCGAATTGGGTATTCCTCGGTCGTCTTCAATTAAATCAATTTGTCACCGGTACCAATATTTTTTGAGTGTCATATACCTCAGGCTTAATAATACCTGCTACATACGGTAATGGAGTGGGTGAATGAGTAGATGAGCGGTGTGTAGGTAGGGACAACTGTTGCTTGACTAGTAACCTCGCTTTATTCACGCGCGGGATTTGTAATTAGCAATGGAAATTACCTCTAGTGGTAGTAGTAGCGACGACGAGGATGGTCTAATGAGTATATTCAAGGCGGAAAATGCAGTTAATGCATTAGTGTTTAGTAGTCTCCATATATCGACTCCATCATTTGATGGTAAAATCAAAGTAACATTCACTTATACGGTAGGTAGCAGGGACTATTTGTCGCACTTTACATTCGAAGATGAATGTATCAAGACATTTACTGCACGTGGAATACCATTAAACAGTCAGAACCCTTTCTTTTATACCATCGTATTATCCATTGGGTTGACAGTGTTGCCGTGGATATGGATGGGCTTTGTTACAAAATCAATCATTATCAAGTCAAGTGTGCACATGAATATGCTTACTAGTAATATGCAGGGCTTTTGGAACAATCTCTTCAACAATACATTGATTGAGTTCATATATCTGCATCGTCATATCGGAGGAGTGGTTGATATACTTCCTTTTCAATTAAATTTTGAAGATTATAATGATTCAGTAGTGATTGCATGCACTAACAATGCTCTCAATGAATCATTAGAATCGACCATATTATTACCTATTGGCGGCGGTAAAGATTCGCTCGTAGCTTGGTACTTGACATCGTGTAAGAGTAGTATACAACCCTCGCTACTGTATGTTGCGGATGGATTATATGAATACGAAGGAAATTGGAGATTGCAAGCAATTTGTGATAAGCTTCTTGCACTGAATAATACCAGCGTACGCACGAGCATCAACATTGTTCGTCACGTATTTGTAACGGAAGAATTTGAGAAATATGCTAAAAGCTATTACCAACCCGCAGGTCACCCCTGGGCGGCGTTGGTACTCTTTGATTCCGTGCTAGTGAGCTACTTAAAGGGGTATCAATCCGTGGCCTTCGGTTACGAGAAAAGCGCAAATGAAGGCAACCACGTCTTCATGAATGGCCTGGAAATCAATCATCAATATGATAAATCACAGGGTTTTCTTGACTTAGCACAAAGTTATATTCAAAGTATCAGCAAGCAGTACCGAGGGAGCGACATTGCGGTCGTTTCCCCGTTGCACGAAATGTGGGAAATCGAAATAAGTAGATTATTCTGTGAAGTTCCTCAGCTAAATGATAATTTCATGCACTTGTTTCTATCGTGTAATGAGCCCATTGAGTACACCAAGTGGTGCTGTAAGTGTGATAAATGTGCCTTTATATATCTCATTATGTCTGCGTGGTTACCGCCGCCAACGGTATCAGCTATATTCAATGATATATGTCTGTACGACCAGCAATCCCTACTGCCCCTGTTCTGCAGCCTCGTGGACGCCGCTTCTATCAAGCCTTTTGACTGTGTGGGGACAGAAAATGAAGCCAAAGCAGCCGTTCATCTTAGTTTATTGCGATACCAAGAGAGCAAGATAGCAGAATTGCCTTGTTGCTTGCAGCAGCTGCTTGTCTACTTGAACATCAACACGGAAGAGGTCATGACAAACGACCAAGTCTTGCATAAATGGTTGCATTGAGCATGCATGAAGTAGAAATGTAGAATTATAGCCTTTGTTTCACAGTGTTAATTAATCGTTAAAACGATCGTTTTCTTGGTCATTTTTGTGAATAATTTTGCCTGGAACAACTCAGTGCATCTCAATGCCGTCGCTAAACCCTCGACAGACCGGCCATACCGGTACACATTGGAAATCTGAATCATTTCTGAATGTCCACTCACCAAGTGTGAAATTCGATTTGGTGGTTTGAAATGTTTCGTTTTCGTCATTTTCATCGTTTCCAGCGCAATTTTTCGTCCAAGATTGATTTCGGATATCAAAATGTGGATAAGAATGAGAAAGAAAGATTAGGTAATAATCCCCTTCCTACTCACTTACTCACGCGCTCACTTACTTACTCACTTACTTACTCACTTACTTACTCACTTACTTACTCACTTACTCTCTCATTCACTCTTACTTACTCACTTACTAATTGTTTATTCTTACTTAGTGCGAGAAGTATTTTCTCGGGTAGCCAGTAAATACGACATCATGAACGACGTCATGTCACTCGGCGCACATAGATTATGGAAGGACGAATTAGTGAGTAAATTAGGAATAGAATTAGCAGCGAAAGCAGATCCGACATCAGTGCCTCGCCACTTAGATGTTGCTGGCGGAACAGGTGATATTGCCTTTCGCGCATTAGAAGCAGTAACAAAACATTATTCACAGCATCCAATCATCAAAAGTGCATCAAATATTATTATAAGTAAAGAAGAAACGATTGAGGATGAAAGTAATAAAACTACTGTCGTGTGCGATATTAATCCCGACATGTTAGCTGTCGGCAAGAGTAGATCATTAAAAGTATTAAATGGTAACATTAAGAATTTAATTGGATTTGTTGAAGGAAATGCTGAGAAATTACCGTTTCCTTCCAACAGTTTTGATATTTACACAATTGCTTTCGGATTGAGAAACGTAACAAATAAAAATATTGCACTGGACGAAGCCTACCGCGTCCTCAAACCAGGCGGAAGGATTCTAATCATGGAATTTAGTCATGTTGATAACGTTATATTCAAACAAATATACGATCAATACTCAATGAACGTAATACCCAAGCTAGGAGAGTTGATAGCCAACGATCACGACTCCTATCAGTACTTAGTTGAGTCCATTCGTAGATTTCCAAAGCAAGAAGAGCTGCTTAAGATGATTCAGTCCGCTGGTTTCGTGTGCACCAATTACACCAATTTGACGTTAGGAATTGTAGCCATTCATAGCGGCTTCAAGCTGTAAGTGTAACCATTTGTAAATATGCCTTTTCTTCCATTCTCTGCTGGTATTTGACGCGACTAGAGCACCACCTGGTGGCGACGTCCAACTAAGAAGGTCGTCGACCAAATTGATTGATTGGTCCCATATTGACGCAGCAATTTCATCGCAACAAGGATTAGCGATAGATCCGTTGGAGATCCACTCCACTAAACACACAACAATACACTATACTCACAGAAGACTGTGCGAACCCTCTGAACCGGCGGCCTTCAAGTGTACCGGTGAATAACGATGCAAATTTTGCATTGCAAAAACAACTACAAATTGAGTGAAAAGTGGTAGGAAATGTCGGAAGACGTCGAAAAGCACGTTTTGCGCAAGTTTGAAATCACTTCCAGACTTGGTAAAGGCGCCTACGGAGTGGTGTGGAAAGCGGTAGATAAAAGAAACAGAAATGTGGTTGCATTGAAGAAATGTTTTGATGCATTTCGCAATGCAACAGATGCCCAGCGAACTTATCGAGAAATCATGTACTTGCAGCTACTGAGTGGACACGATAATATCATCCGATTGCAGCATGTAATTAAGGCGGAGAATGATAAGGATATTTATCTTACTTTTGATCACATGGAGACTGATTTGCATGCGGTGATAAGGGCTGGAATTCTCGCGGATATTCACAAAAAATACATTATATGGCAGCTGTGTAAAGCACTAAAGTACTTGCACTCGGCTGATTTATTACATCGTGATATTAAACCATCTAATTTATTATTAAATTCAGATTGTCATATAAAAGTGTGTGATTTCGGTTTGTGTCGATCAGTGGCAGAAGTAACAGGACCAGCCCCCGTTTTGACAGATTATGTAGCTACTCGATGGTAATTAACTCACTCACTTGATCAATCATTCACTCACTCGTTTGTTTATTCAGGTATCGTGCCCCCGAGATATTGTTAGGATCAACTAAATACACCCGTGGCGTGGATATATGGGCAGTTGGTGTTATATTGGGTGAAATGTTGAATGGACGACCAGCGTTTCCTGGGACTTCCACTATGAATCAAATAGAAAAAATATTAGAAGTTACGCATTATCCATCGCCAGCTGATATAGAATCCATCCAAAGTCCCTTCGCAGCAACCATGTTACAGTCAATAACTGAAGTAAAAATGTCCAATATAGGTACTCATCCGCCACTCGCTCACTCACTTACTTACTCACTTACTCACTACTTCATTTAGGTGATATGTTCCCTTCTGCGACAGCTGATGCCATCGATTTAATGAGTAAATGTTTTAGTTTCGATCCCAAGAAAAGACCAAGTGCTGTGGACTTGCTAGGACACTCATTTGTAACTGATTTTCACAACGTAGATGAGGAGCCATCGTATCCCTACGGGTCGGTGCGATTGCCGTTGGATGATAACACCAAGCTAACTGAAGCTGATTATAGAGAGAAATTATACGAAGAAATTGCGAATAGAAGAAAGGAATCGAGGAAGAAGGAGGGTCAGACGGGCGGCGGCGCGACCGGCAGATAACATAACTAAGTAGGATTCACTGTACATAAATAATCATAAAATCATGCTCTTCTTCATGCACACTATCAATAACGGCTATGTAAAGGCCGGAATGAGTCAGAACCAATAGATCCGTTGCGGATCCAGCATAGCCATTCGAGCCGTTTCGTTTATTGCTTGCTGAGCAATGCTACTCATTCTCCAGCCACCAAGTGGTGCTCCAAAGAGCTGAGAGTGAGCGAGGGCGAAGGGATTAGAGCTCGTTTGTAAAAAGGAATAAGGTATTACGTAAAAAAAATCTAGGTACCATCATAAGGGATAAATGCTTTGTAACGAGCGCATCACTCGATAGCACATCCCGATAGAAATGATATCGAGTTGTTCTGGTGCTGAAAAGGAAGTTTTAGTCAAGAATAACTTATTATTTATTCTATCAATTATTGATGAAAATAATTCCATCTTGACAAATACAAGTTTGAACCATGCAAAACGACGTAGAAATGAAATTATCAAAAACATTAAAGCGTACTTCCAGCACAACCAACACCCAATTGCTGCTCGATTTGTATCTAAAATCTATCGGATTCTTGCAGGAATCGTAATTCCTTCGTTCGCGTCGATGGATTCCATAATCGAAGAGGCTTTGTCGCTTCTCACTGCATGCTCGAATCATATTGAGCTTTTGAGACGAATTCATCGCATAGAAGACTATCGAACCAGGTTGGATACTTTGTACCAAGGAAAGAAGGTGGATGAACTGTGTAACTTCATTAATGAACACAAGGTATGCCCTCTGTACTTACTCAATTACTTACTCAATCACTTATTCATTCATCATAAGGACTATGTATTTTTACATTTAAATCGTGAAACTCGTGAGAATTTACTGCATTACGCTATTAACGATGACTTCGTAGAGTGCACCACATTGGTTTGTATCCGTGCAAAAGACTGTCAAGCGACGAATCACAGAAATATATACGGCGACAATTGCTATCACCTGGCTGCTAGGCAACTAAAGATTAAACACTTGGTTACTCACTCATGCATTATTAAATTCTCTTATCACTGACTCACTCACTCGCGCATGTAGGCATTACTATTGAAGTTGAATTGTATGGATATCACAGTTTTGAACAGCAGCCTTCAAAGCGCGTTGCAGCTGCTATTGATATCACTAAGGAGCATTCACTTCGGCACCACCGTGAACATCGCTAGTATTGAGTACGACGCTGAGTACATGTATGATTTGGTCGACCGAATGGCTTCCAGATATGTTAATTTACGTGATTTTGTAGCAGTTGATAAGCACGGATTTGATGTACTTGATTACACAATAAGGTACTCAGCTTATTCCATTGGCACCACTGATTCTTACTCACTCACTCACTCACTCACTCTTTTCAGCACCCGCAATGTGCGGTTTATATGCTTGATTATGTGCAGAATAGAGCAATTGGCGACACAAGAAAATAGAGATTTTGATTGGAGTAAGTACCTGCGACACGCGGTGCTGCTGGATAGCCCGACGATCACCGGCGTGCTGGCAAAGCAGTACCTTACATCTGCGTCATCCGCCGCATTATCTTGCGCTGATTTCTTGTGTCTCGCCATTACCCAGGAGAAAGGACATGCGTTGCACACCCTATTGAACATGACGGAGTTCGCGCAGGCAGTCAATACGAAGTCTAGTCATATTGATCTAGTTAATTACAATTCTACGCGAGGGAGTAGCGGCAGTACCAGGGCTCAGAGCAAGCAAGAATGTGTTCCATTGCATCACGCACTACTAAAATTCTCTCATGTCCAAGAGGTCGCTAGTAGTAGGCACACGAACAGCGTTGAGTTGTACTACGAGAACACGCTTCGTACTTTGTTTAGGTATGGCTCGGATCCGTATATTTCCCTCGCTCCAAACCGGATTGATAATACATTCGCGCTGGCGGTGGACCAAGGGTGTGTCAATAGCGTGCGTATTCTATTACTAGCTGCTACGACGTCAGCAGGCAAGAAAAGTGTGGAGCATATTCACTGCTATCCCAACGGCGACACATTCTACTTCAATGCCAAGAAATACCACTCCAATCCGCTGTGGAATTGCATTAAACCGAATGACTCCAATCCGTTACGTATGTCGAATGAGTATAAAATGATGGAGTATCTCCTCCTCCACACCCCATTCAAAGCATTAATCAATCTAGTGAGTCGCTCTGGCAAGACTCCGTTGATATTGGCGAGCGTGAACCAGCGCATTGACCTGGTACAGCTGTTAGTGCATCATGGAGCCAATTACTTTGTTAAAATAGACAGTTTTAGTACAATAAATGCACGGAATAACGAGAATAATGCTAGCAAACAGGCGCGGAATGAGTACCGGGACATCCTTGTGATGCGCCATCCTCCCGCCGTCACGACCGCGGACTCCAGCCTGCTTACCACAATCAATAATTTAAATCGCCACAAAGAAATGTTTTACGCCGTACCGTTGCTGTGCAGCAAGGACCCCAGTGTCTCCGCCTTCCTCTTCTGTATCTACCAGATATTCAAATTATTTGACCCGCTTTTAAGCAAAGTAAAATGGATTAAATCGTTTCTGAATTACCGGGGAATCAGCAGGATTCTGCGTGCGTCATTGGACCCGCCCACAGCGTTCAGTCCTGAGATGACCAGCAAGTTGTATATAGGTATCTTCAATGCATTAAAAGTGGCAGATAACCGTTACTACGCGTGGACACGCGCCAACGTCACACTCCCCGTACTGTTCGTTGAGTGGTGCAAAGCCCTGAATTCAATACTCGATTCACAAAAACTAATTGATCAAAATTTATTGAAGGAGTGGGTGTTCACTCCTCATTACACGTATCCCATCTCGCACCTCCTAGAGTGCGTCGATGACGCGCATTTCCGCGATTACGCCATGAAACAGCAAGAAATTGTGCATCATAATCATCGTATTCCCATTTTATCCACGTCAAAAATTGATGTCCGTTACAATTTCTGGTATGATTTCGTGGTGGACAAGAAATGGGTGTTGATACGTCGCTATCTTGAGCTAATTGTGGCTTATGACTATCACCACCTGGAGGAGCTGGTGACGTGTGCTGTGACCGACAGACAAGATGACGTAGTCAAAGGAATCGTGAAGAAGGGTGGAGTTATAGGGAGATACATGAATCACATCATCGCCTGTGTCCACACCTGCAACAGCCACATGTTTTGCTACTTACTCATGTGTGGAATATTTGATTACACATCAACAAGCTTTTGGACTGCCTTGCGATCCGCTTTGCCCGTTACAGTGCAAGGTATCATCGGCGGCGTGGGACCGTTGCACACCTCCGTGTTTCAGTTACAATCTAGTAATAACGACACACTTCCGTCGGTTGCGTTGGACTTTGCTGTCCTACAAAGCATGATTGACTGCGGTCTCTCATATGCCGCTCTAACCCACGCGGACAACGCATCGACGATCAGTGCGTGTCTGGAGTACGCGGATACGAATCGATATCTTCAAAGCCACGAAATGGATCAATTATTTCAGGCCTCGCCAATCGATGCATTCAGAGAGTTGGTATTGCTGCCATTCCTTGACTACGTCATTGCAACGTCGCAAAGCCACTTACTGCTCGGTAATGTACTCCCTATTATACTGCAGCATCACACGCAGTTAGACATACTGCCTTTGGCAGTTAAGCATAACAACATCGTGGCGGTCAAATGCATCGTCGCGTCGACGAATGAGGCTGCCAGGGTTCCCCCTCCCAAGGCGCCGATGGTGCTGGATAAGCTTCGACACGCATGTTATGTGCACCGTAACTATTGTGAGCGAATAAACGACGCCATATCGATGATTGACGGTCACGAGCTATTCAATGACGTACTGCAACTAGCCAGCTTGTTGATAATTCACCACAGCCACTTGCAAGCCAAATCGGACGAAGTGCAGTTCGTTTTTAGTAAC
>JACCDO011563756.1_pt1 | contig 16185 bp, 23 predicted proteins | sample 7446101 | NCBI WGS metagenome assembly JACCDO01 (sample SAMN15323440, study PRJNA562643) | freshwater metagenome | isolation source: river surface water | place: USA:Blue River Watershed | collected 2017-08-16
AAAGAGAGAAGGAGGATTTTAATAGAATCCTTCAATCTATCGAAATTGCCCAATCTTTTGAATACGACTTTTGATGAGCACTGAAATGAACCGCGAGCAACTGATTGAGAATTACGTTGATCGTATTCTTGATAACATGAGCACCAAGGATTTGATGAGAATTGTTGGTGACCAACTGGAAGAGAACTTTTCTACCTACAGTGATGAGGAACTTATCACTGAAGTGGAGGAATACTATCCTGACCTGCTGGAATCTGCCTGATTCTCAACAGTTTCACATGGACCGTCGATGAGATTGCGGCGGACGACCCATAGCACCTGAGCACCAGATCGCAGGAAAATCCATTATCGACAGTTTCACACGAGACTGCAATGAGACGGATTCCTGCGGTGGGGGGTGCGGGCGATGCAGGTGGAATCGCAGAAAAACCAAAGTTCTTCAACGGTCTCATTATGTGTCCCGCATAGGACTCAGGGGGGTTGGCGCTTCCCAGCGAACACCAGTCTCTTATAAGTCTAAGTATGGGATGTGCCGCTTGAGGCACTGTCCACTAAACCTCCCGCTGCCCCCAAAAGGTGCTATATTAAAAGGGTGGTGAGGGAAGGGCAACCAACCCACCCCACAAATGTTCAACCAACACAAACTAAAATGACTGTTGATTTCTCCAAAGATGTGATGATTGGTATGCTCCGCGAGGGTGATACTGGTAATCAAATCCTTGATATTCTCAATGTGATTGCACCTGAGATTGACAGCACCGAGAGTGAGGATATTGCTGCAAAAGCAACTCTTGACCCGATTGATTTTTGATTAGTTCTCTTTTCTTTTATCATCAATCCCAATGTTCATTGCTTGTCCTGTTACATTCATTCTTGAAGATGCAGAATGGTTTGATGATGTTTTTGAAGCAACAGAATCTGCACTTGATTGGAGTGTAGAACTCTCTGGTGAGAATGTGATTGTTTATGAGGCAATCGAAGGAAATTATGGTTATGATTTCAAACCACTTTCTACAATTTCTGCCTGATATTAAACTAAAATGATTTTCCTTAATCCTTCCAACTACGGTTGTGTATTCACTCTTTCTCAAGAGAATGGAGATGAACTTTACTATGCTCCCATCTATTCAAATGGATCTGTAAATCTTGAGGAGTTTGCTCCTGTAGATATGAATGATATTGATATGGATGAGATGGAATTGTTTGATATTCGCAATCGCCTTGTGGAACTGAACAAAATCTAAGTTCAGTTTCATTTTTCCCACTTACTTTTTCTTTTGATCATGTCTGTTACTCTCACTGTGAACTATCAAGAAATCTACAGCACCGACACTGTAGAAAAGATCCAAGAACTTCTGGAGGATAATTATGCTCTGGAAGATATGATTGAGTTTATTGACCAGAACACTGAAGAAGATTTCCTGCACTATTATGAGGATTATGTAAGTGCTGGTGAAGACAATGGTTATGAAGCAGTAGATGCTTTTATTGAAGAGTTTGGACTTGATTGTGTTCCTAACTTCAACGATTCCTACCAAGGACGATATGATAGTGAAGCAGAGTTTGCGGAACAATTCTGCGATGATATGGGTTATGAAATCCCTGTCTTTGTTGAAGTTGATTGGCAAGCAACCTTCGATCGCCAACTCTATTATGACTATTCCTATGTGAATGGTTATGTGTTCAACAAAAACTTCTGATCTCAAGGTGAGTTTCTGATGCCGTGTGCCACTTGTACTGGTGGCACACTAAATGAGCACTGGAACTTTTTTCTGGTAGATTAAGAGGGTGGAGGGAGCGGGTCTCACCGTCCCGCCCCGAGTCCCATTCTTTATTCTTTTTACAAATGACTTCTTTCATTGTTGAAAAGCAAGGCGAAGAGATTGCTTTTGAGAGCAAGTTTGATTCTCTGCAAGATGCAAAAGCATATATTCAAGATAAACTGAACTATAATAACTTTGCAATGAGTTTAGTTGAGAAGAAGAAAGTGTCTGAAAAGCAAATTGCTTGGATGCACTATCTTGCAACTCAAAGTGTGATTGATTCTCAAACTCCTGTTGAGAAAGGTGAATATATTGACCTGGTGGAGAAAATGTATGATGCAGGTAAGAATCGCAAGACCAAGTTTCAAGTGCGACTGCCTGGTATCACTCTCTCCACTGTGAATAAGGGTGCAAATATCGGTTGTGTTTATGTTTATGAAAACAACCAGTACGTTGGTAAGATTACTCAAAACGGTGATTTGATTGGTAATGTCTCTGAAGATGTTAAAAATCTTCTGGAAGATGCCAATGATAATCTTCTGCAACTTGCGAAGATTTATGGGCACGAGTCTGGATCTTGCTCTATTTGTGGTCGCACTCTGAATGACCCTCTCTCTGTGCAAATGGGAATTGGTCCTGTTTGTGCTAAACTGTTCGGTTGAGTTCTTTACCTTTTTCTTCTAATGTTTGACCTTCTTACATTTGTCCCGCATCTGAATGGTATTTCTGGTGCGATTGCTGCAAGGTATAAGTTTGAGAATGGTTGGGAGATTTCAGTAGTTTCTGGTCCTGCTGGTTGTGGATTATATGGAGATGTTAAAGATGAAACTTATGAGGTTGCAATCTTCCGACCGAATGGAAATATGACTGAAGATGTAAGTGGTTGGAATACGAAACAGGAAGTATCTGCGATGATGTGGGTACTGTCTCAACTTTGATAAAAAATGACTAGAGACACAACAACAGGAACAACCTACGAAAAGCAGATTTATTCTCTTTTTGAGCAACATAATCATTCTTTTCAACGTCAAGTTAAAATTGGTAAGAAAAGAAATGGTAAAAGGCACATTGTAGATATGATTATCAATCGAACTTTAATTTCATTGAAAAATCAAACTGTTGCTGGAACAGCAGAAGAGAAAGTTCCTTTTGAGTGTATGAAATTACAACATGCGATTGACGATTATAGGTATAAAGATGCTATAATTGTTCTACATGGAGATTCTGGTTGGACTTGGAAAGAGTATTATCTCAGTGAGGAGTTTCGCAAAGGTATGAGTATTCTTTATCCAAATGTTAAGATCATGAGTCACGAACAATTCATTCAAGAGTATAATTTATGTCTAGCACAGCACTGAAAGCACTTACATCAACAACAGGAAACAAAACCGATTGTTGGAACACTCCAAAATCATTTGTAGAGGATGTGATTGTTTTCTTTGATGGTGAATTAGATTTAGACCCTTGTTCCAATGATGACCAAAATCCAAATGTACCAGCAAAACAAGTTTTTACTGAAAGTACAAATGGATTAGCACATGATTGGATTGCAAATACAGTCTTTATGAATCACCCATATAGCAATAGTAAGGAATGGGTTCCTTATGCAGTAAAGCAATATGAAATTGGAAATAGTAAGGAGATGATACTTTTGGTAAAGTTAGATGTATCAACAACTTGGTGGAAATCAGTATCAAGTTATCCTTGGATTGGAGTAAATCGAAGACTTAAGTTTGGATCAGGAAAACATGCAGCACCATTTCAATCGGCAGTTGTTTATCTTGGTTCAAGATTAGATCGCTTCAAAACTATTTTTGGGAAGTACGGACCAATCTATCAGTCTCTCACTTGAGTCCAGCATACCGATAAGGGATGCTGATGGGTAGAAGAACCCAAAGTGTATCAGGGCGAACTACGGCACCCCCTGCCCCCATGCTATGATTACGAAGTAATCGGTTGAGAGTCCAGGAATGAGCACTGCACAGCGAATGGAAAAGCAATTCTTTATCAAAATGATTGCTCTTGTGAATGAAGTGCAAAGTGATAAAACCATTCTCAAGTCGCAATCTGGTTCTTATCGCAAATCTGCTTGGGTAAAAACCATCAAGAATCCCAAGCAAGATCAATCTGCACTTGCTTCTGTTTGATTTCTTATTCACTTATTCACAATCAATGATGAAACTCACCAAAGCACAAAAAGAAATTCTTCTCACTCTTGAGAATGGTGATGTTGTTAATAACTGGTCTCAACGTATGCGAGCACTTCAACCACTGATTGATGCTGGTATTGTTTATATCAAGGTGACGAATGATAAGAATGGAATTACAGAAGATGTAAGAGTTGCACTGGTTGATTAGTTCTTTATTCCATCTGTCTCACATAAACAAACAAATGAACGATTCTACTCTTGATCTCTTCACTGACCACAATGACACTGAAGATGCAACAATCGAAGAACTTGCTGCTGAATTAGAAGTGACTGTTGATTATTATATGGCAGAGTTTATGTGTTAATCAATCACATCACAAACACACTACCAACACACCAATGATTAAGTACACTTTCGACATTGCAACCAAACAACCTGTTTATGTTGTGTGTAATGTAAATCATCAACCACAAGTCATTACGACTAACATTATCACTGCAATTCAAAAACTGCAAGAAGTAAAATGACTGAACTTCTCAAGATTTTGATTCTTGGTGCTATTGTAATCGGTGTTCCTTTTCTGATTGCAAAAGCACTAAAAATCAAACTCTTCACTGATACAAACTCCTATGATGATGGGTTTGTTGATGGATACATTCTTGGAGAATATGATGATTGATTATCGAATTATTCTAAAATGACTCAATACACATACACAGTCATCGGTGGTACGAATGAGTATGAATGTGATGTAAAGTCATTACAACTCTTTGATCGAAAATCCCAAGCAGAACAATATGCAAAGGATATAGAAAGAATGTGGGGTTATGAGTTTGTTTCACTTACAGTAAAGGAGATTCAATGAAACGCAAGACTAAAATTGAATTGCTATCTAAAGCACAAACAGGTAACGAACTTCTTATTATTCTTAATTCACTGAAATGACTCAAATTCAAATGATTGATATTCTTCAAGAAAAATGTCTTGAAGATGAAGAATTGATGTTTACGATTATTGATGAGTATGTTTCTTCTATGAATGTAGATGAATTAAAGACGTTAGAAGACTTTATTGTGAATAACTTTGGTGATGATTGATTATTGATAATACCAATAGCAACCCATCCAACTACTTTTACCTGGATTTTTTAATGATTTAATTAAACCAGTTCCTTTTTTTCCTTTTATATCAATTTCTGCTTTACTCATACTTTCATATTCATAAACAAGTTCATTGGTTTTTTTATCATAACCAATCACAGGTTTAGCAATAGGTCTATTATCTAATTTCTTCCATTTATAACCATAAGCAGTAAATCCTTCTTTTATTGCTCTTGATATATTACCATTTTTACCATTAACTTTCTCTGCTGCTTCTGTAATACTATCAAATTCGACTATTTCATCGGTCTTAACATTTATTCCTTCAATCCTTCTTTTACAATGTTTTCCTCCTTCATTTGGAGTTAGCATAAATCCCCATTTTTCACCACGATTTACTTTCTCTTTTAATGCCAAACTTACATTATTCACCCATTCATCAGAACGTTCTATTTCACTCATAGATTGAGATATTTTTTCTTTTATATCTTCTCTTATATTCTTATTACTTTCTCCACCAGTTGTAGCATTATATCCATTATGGTAAGTGTTTAATTTTTCTATCCAATAGATTTCTCTATCACTCAAAACATCTTCATTACATTCTTCTAGAATTTTTATCTTAAAGTTGTCTATACCGTATTTGTTGATTGCTCGATATAAAGGACGTTCTGAATATGTCTTACTTTCCTGAATATGTGCTAACCATCTTTTATTGAGTTGCATTACAGTTTGACCAACATATTTGTTATCGTTAATGAGATTTGTAATTAAATAGATGGTTCCTTGTCTCATTTTATTATGAATTGGAGTTTTATTTATTATATAACGCGGTCTTTTTAATAGTTTTCCACAAAATCCACAGGTTGCGGAAAAGGTAATAAAAACATATAAGAGCTTTTGATAGTTTTTAGTATTGTTTGAAAATGCTGATACTTGTAGTAGTCTTAGCCGACCTATCATAACACACCCGCGATTTTTAATCAAGACCCCGGGACACTATAAAAACCGCCACACCTATAGAAAATATAAGACACTCCCAGACACTCCTATATGCCCCAGGAAGGCACTTATAAACTCTCTTAGGTGTGATACCACTAGACCCCATCTAATTGCACATTTATCAGCATATGATAACAACGCAAAAAACGGCAAATAAACATTATAAATAAAACGACTATTTGTTTCATAGAGCAGCACTTGAACCTGTCCTACGGGAGCGCGGGGTAACAATCTGACAGAGACAAAGAGTTAAAAACAACCATATGAACACTTAAATTATCAAAGCGAACAGGGTTTAACTATAGGTTTCCCGATGTGCTGAATAATACTGAAAGAGATTATCAAAACTGAATACTCACCGAAATCCAATAAAAACTCAGTATTCCTGCTTTAGATTCTTATACAAATTTCTAAAGATACCAGGAAGGTTTTATAGTGTCTACAATTATTAAGTTGTCAAGGTTCTATCAGAACTCTTTGATTCTATCATAAAACCTTGAAGTTGACAAGTATTCATAATGTTGCTAGAGTAGGTTTGTTGCCTTTGAAGAGAGATACTATAAAGAATTAAAAAGAGATCGTCCGAAGGACAACACGACCGCAGGGAGTGTTCCTATAAGGCACCAGTTGACAAATACTATAAGACCTGATAGAATGATAGAATCAGGACAATTAAAGTTCATTCGTTATTAGAGAATGAATGTATAAAGAATTAGAAATCTCATAAACATCAGTGCATTGATAAAGTTCATTCGTTATTGGATAGATTTCGTATGAGATTTTATAATAGAAAAGAACAACGAGAAACAATCATAAATCGATTCGTGATTAGATACTTTTCGTATTATTTTTGAGATCATAAGAATCATCATCAATTTTCTTTTGAATTTGATTCGTTTATAATCAATTCGTTTATAGACAATCAATGTGAACCTTTGATAACTGAATACTTTTGAGTGAGTAATTTGATACGTTTATAAGTTCGTGTAAGGTATAACACTTGACGGCAGCAATATTCTCTGGTAGGATTACGTTAAGCAGTTAGTTCTTCTCATCGACCTATGCCTAGTCCTTATCTCCTAGCACAAAAGAATAAGTATCGCATCACGTTAGAACTTGATGTTCTGGGGGATTTTGATCCTCACCAGATTGATTGGAAGAAACTCTTTGATCTTGAGAGTAATGAATCCGTGAAGAGTTATGTAGAAGATCTTTCTGTCCCTTGGTGATTAAGAATACAATGTAAGATTCCTTCGTTGTATTATACTTTCGTGAGGTAAGGAACATCGACTGATAGATGTTTCGTTGATTATTATTACTTTGTCTGATTGTTTTTATCTTTCTGGGCAACTTAATTCTTTATACTTATTACTATTCGTCGTTTATTGGCAGCAGTTCGTATAAAGAATAGGCAGTTCTTATTAAATAGTGATGGTTTTTGCTGTTAATAAGTAATAAGAACTGCATTGTTTTATTCTAATACAACAGTGATTTGGGGCAGTTGGTATAAACAACACGAATAACTAATACTTATTCGTCAGCAGTTGTTATTCGTTTATAGCAGCGATTTTATGTTGTTTGTTATTGTTTATATCGGGGCGTGCCCCCGTTTATAAAAAACCCAAACTACCCTAACCTACACTGTATGTCTTTTTCGACCTCTTTATCGCTCATATAAAAAAATTTTTCCGGTAATCAAATGCCATACAAAGACCCACAGAAACAAAAAGAGGCAAAACGAAGATATTATTTAAAAAAAAGTATAATATAATCGACTCTCCAAAATTTCCCCCAATAAAAATTCCGGACAGTATAAGAGAGGCGCAATACCCTTGAAAAGAAGAGTACCCTATTGGAATTTCTGGAAGGTTGTTTTTGCGGGGTGGATGATAAGATATCCTGGAAAAATGTTTCGTTTCATTGGCATTCCTCTTGGAATTTTAATAGTAGTGATATATAATGCATTGGCAAAATAAAAGTTTTTATGAAAACCACAGAAAAAATATATCATATATACGCAAAGGGTCAGTGCATATACCACAGTTTATCAGAGAGCAAATTCTCTGAGACTTGGGATATGTTGCACAAAATGGTTGATTTGCTTGATAGTAATTTTCAAAAACATGATTTACAATATGAAGAACTAACAGTAAATAAAGAGGCAGCATTAAATTCATCACATTGACAATTACTAAATAGAACGATAAAATTGAACTGAAGGTTATTTTAACTTATGGCAAAAGGATTTACAGTTAAAGCAGCGGCACCAAGACCCAAAGATCAAGAATGGGATATTGATGCAATTAAAGAACGAATGAGAGGTAAGAGCATTGTATTCTGTCTTCCTGGACGAGGATGCTCATTTATTTTCTTGAAAGCATTTGTACAACTCTGTTTTGATCTTGTACAAAATGGAATGAGTATTCAGATTTCTCAAGATTATTCATCGATGGTAAACTTTGCGCGATGCAAATGTCTTGGGGCGAATGTTCTTCGTGGACCTAAGCAAGTTCCTTGGGACGGAAAACTACAATATGATTATCAACTCTGGATTGACTCTGATATTGTCTTTGATTCTAACAAGTTCTGGCAACTTTGTGATTTAGCTCTTTCTGAAGATGGAACTGAGCGAGAAGTTGTCGCTGGATGGTATGCAACTGAAGATGGTCACACAACTTCAGTCGCTCATTGGTTAGAAGAAGAAGATTTTCGTAAGAACGGTGGAGTTATGAATCACGAAACCGTAGAATCTATCTCAAAGCGTCGTAAACCTTTTACAGTTGACTATACTGGTTTTGGGTGGGTTTTGATTAAGCATGGAGTCTTTGAAAATCTCGAATATCCTTGGTTTGCTCCTAAGATGCAACAATTTGAATCTGGTGCGGTCCAAGATATGTGTGGAGAGGATGTTTCATTCTGTCTTGATGCAAAAGAAGCAGGTTTTGAAATCTGGTGTGATCCTCGCGTTCGTGTGGGTCATGAGAAAACTCGTATTATCTGATGGAAAAAACTTACAATCTTTTATACAAAGGTCGTAAAATTTATATGAATCTCAGTATGGAAGACTGTACTGAGATTCTTCAAGAACTATCTGAGCGTTATTACTCGGATGAAGATATTGATCCTAATTTAATTGAAATGGAGGAAATTTAAATGGCAAAGGGTGGATCTAATAAAGTACTGTTTGAACCAGGAGCACCTAAGAAAACCCGTCAAGGACGTTCTCCTCGTACATTGTTGAGTGCAACTTCTCGTAATGGACGTAAGAAGAAGTATAGAGGACAAGGAAAATAATATAGATAGAGCAGGAAGAAATTCCTGCTTTTTTATTATCAACTTATGGCATATTTAAATCATAATCTTCCAACGATTACTTGTTATATTCGTAATGAATTCCTTTACAATCATAAAAAAGGTCATGGTGAGGTAACTTTATGTGACGTACACTCTGTAGCGTCCTTGGAGAAACACGTACCACTCTTTGAGGCGTTCCTAGAGAATGGTGTGAATTGGACTCGAAGACCAATTCATGCATTTTGTTGGAAACCCGAGGCACCAGTTGCTGAATTAGAGGAGTGTATGTGGTGGGATTGTTTTTCTCCTTATATTGATGTTCAAGTTCGTTCAAGATTGTCTAACTTACGTGCTGAACTCATCAATTATCGCGGAGAAAAGAATGAAGGAACCTATATGTTCACTCTCGATTGGTCGTGGGAGTCAAAATCTACATTAAATACTAACTTTAGTGAAACCCCAGAGCATAAATGTGCTCATTTTTTCAAGATGGATAATGGAAATTTCTATGCATATCCAAATAATAAAATATTATGGTATGATGATGCATGGACTAAGAATAGAATTACTAAAAATCCTGGATATGAAATAGATTTAACCGAATATTCAGTCGAAAATCGTCGCAAAATCGAAACATCAGATGATTTTATGTACGAAATCACGAAAATTCGGGATAGCAACCCCGTAAAAAGTTCTGATTTTAACGAATCAGGAGCAAACAATGACCAAACAAGTCGATAAAGATCAAAATTTTATGAAAAATGAGTGGGGAACTCAGTATTTGTCCAGTGAATATGGTTGGGAATCCAAAGTTGACAAGCAAAAAATGCTTCGTGAGATTGCAAATGATGATTTGACACCAAGAAAACACGATTTTCATGTTCAAAATGAGATTCATTCACAAATTCGTAATGATGACGACTATGATGATTGGGAATATGGAACAGAACCTCTTTATGAATTGAAAAAACAGTAATAAATAATATAGATTTTATAAAATTTATGCCTCTAGAGCGGGTAAGTAAAGCATTTAAAGACATAAGTATGTCTTTCCAAGTTAATCCAATTAGTTATGATCTTATTGGATTAAAGAATGAAAATGCTATTGCCCGCTCTATTCGTAATTTAGTCCTTACTTCTCCCGGAGAGAGATTTTTTAATCAAAATTTGGGTTCTAAAGTAAGTCGCTCTCTTTTTGAAAATATTGATGATATTTCTGCTTCTGTTATTAAAGATGAAATAGAAAATACTATTAGAAATTATGAACCAAGAGTAGATTTAATTGATGTAATTATTGATCCAGATTATGATAACAATAATTTTAATGTTACCGTAAATTATTTTATAGTAGGAATTGATGCACTTCCTCAACAATTATCATTTGCACTACAGCCAACACGATAATGGCATTAGTTAATTTTACCAACTTAGATTTCGATCAAATTAAGACTTCGATAAAGGATTACCTTAGATCGAATTCAAATTTTACTGATTATGATTTCGAAGGTTCCAATCTTTCAACAATAATTGATGTTTTAGCATATAATACATACATTTCCTCATATAATGCTAATATGATTAGCAATGAGGTATTCATTGACAGCGCAACTTTAAGAGAAAACGTAGTATCTCTCGCTAGAAATGTTGGATATATTCCAAGATCAAGAACATCTGCAAGAGCAACCATTTCTTTTTTTGTAGATACTACAGATTTTCCAACAAATCCACTTACATTAACACTTAAAAAAGGTTTAGTTTGTACTTCATCAAGTGTTTTTGGATCTGAAAGTTATACTTTTGCAATTCCAAGTGATGTAACAGTTCCTGTAGTAAATAATATTGCTTTTTTTGAAAATGTTGTCATATATGAAGGAACATTTTTAACCGCAAATTTTATTGTTCAGTCAGAGAATCCTGCTCCACCACAAAGATATATTCTTGAAAATGCTAATATTGACACTTCAACGATTTCAGTATCAATAAAGGATACTCAATCCAGCACTTCTTCAAGAAAGTTCATTCTTTCTAATAGTTTATTTAATGTCACTTCATCGTCAAGGGTTTTCTTTTTACAAGAAGTCGAAGATCAACGATATGAATTAATTTTTGGTGATGGAATATTTGGCGAAAAACTTCAATCTTTAAATTATATTGATGTTTCATACATTGCCACTAATGGAGAAAATGGTAACGGAATTTCTTCATTTAATTTTAATGGAAGAATCGTAGACAATAATAATAATTTAGTAACCACTGGTATTTCACTGATAACTACAAATGTCACATCTCAAGGTGGAAATGAAATTGAATCCGTAGATTCAATAAAAAAATATGCTACATCATTTTATTCAACACAAAATAGAGCGGTTACATCTTCTGATTATATTGCACTAATTCCAAAAATATATCCAGAGGCGCAATCGGTATCCGTATACGGTGGAGAAGAATTAAATCCTCCGCAGTATGGAAAAGTTTTTATTAGTATTAAACCATTTTTTGGTCCATTTGTTCCAAATTCTGTAAAAGATAATTTAAAAACTGAATTGAGAAAATATGCTGTTGCTGGAATTATACCAGAAATTATAGACTTAAAATATTTGTATGTGGAAGTAGATATAACTGCATACTATAATTCAAATCTTGCTCCTAACTCAGAATTCGTAAGAACATTAATATCAAATAATATAAATTCATATGCTAATTCTACTGAATTGAATAAAAACGGAGCTAGATTTAAATATAGTAAATTTCAAAAAATTGTAGATGATAGTCACGAATCTGTTACATCTAATATTACAAAAATTCAAATTAGAAGAGATTTAAGGGCTGCTCTAAATCAATTTGCCAAATATGAAATTTGTTATGGAAATGCTTTTCATATTAAAAATATTGAAGGTTATAACATCAAATCATCTGGATTTACTGTTAATGGTATTACAGAAACAGTTTACTTAGCAGACATTCCAAATAGCAATAAAAAAACTGGAACCTTATTTTTGTTTTCAAACCCCGATTTTTCAAATCCAACAGTTAAAAAATCTAACGTTGGAACTATTGATTATGAAAAAGGTGAAATTTTATTAAATCCTATTAATATAACTTCAACATCTAAATCTGTTGGTGGAGAATCCATTATTGAAATTGCAGTTGTTCCGGTTTCAAACGATGTTATCGGAAAACAGGATCTTTATTTGCAACTAGATATTAATAAGAGTATTTTAAATATGAAACCAGATGATGTATCATCTGGTGCGGATGTTTCGGCATCACTATATGATGTTACTTCAAGTTATACTAATGGACTTCGCATAAGACAATAAAAAAAATGGTAGATACTAGAGTTAAGATTAGTTCAATTATTGAAAACCAACTTCCTAGTTTTGTTAGAGAAGAATTTCCTCTTGTAAAGGAATTTTTATCTCAGTATTATACATCTTTAGAATCTAAAGGCGGAGTACTGGATATTCTGCAAAATATTGATCAGTACATAAAATTAGAACAACTTACAAATCTTACAGAGTCTACCACTTTAACAGCAGACATTAGTTTCAGTGATAGTAATATTAATGTTTATTCAACATCTGGATTTCCAGAATCTTATGGATTATTGCAAATTGGATCAGAAATTATTACTTATACTGGAAAAAATGAAACACAATTTACCGGGTGTATAAGAGGATTTAGTGGAGTCACTTCTTATAAAAGTCAAACAAAACCGGATCAATTAGTATTTACAGAATCAACATCTGAAGAGCATTTAAGTGAATCTATAGTACAAAATTTAAGTGTTCTTTTTTTGAAAGAATTCTATAAAAAAGTTAAAAGACAATTTGTTCCAGGATTTGAAGATAGAAGTTTTTATTCCAACTTAAATGAAAATTTATTCATTAAACAATCAAAAGATTTTTATACATCAAAGGGAACAGATCAGTCATTTGAAATTCTTTTTAGATCTTTATATGGAGAAGATGTACAAATAATTAAACCTAGTGATTATCTTTTTATTCCTTCAAATGCACAATATCGTATTTCTAAAGATTTAGTAGTTAAAGCACTTGAAGGTGATCCATTAGATTTAATTAATAGAACTTTATATCAAGATGAAGATGATAATTTTCCAAAAGCATATGCATCAATTAATGGTGTTGAAAAAATTATAAGAAATAATAGTGAATATTATGTAATTAGTCTGGATTTCGATTACAATAAAGACATTAATGTAGAAGGTTCAATATTTGGAAATTTTTCAATCCATTCACAAACAAAGTTAATTACATCAGTTACAATTGGAGAAACAACTATCGATGTTGACTCTACAGTAGGATTTCCAAATTCTGGAACATTAATTGCCGATCTTGATAATGGAACTTCGGTAACTATTAATTACTCTTCAAAATCATATACTCAATTTTATGGATGTTCTGGAATTGATCAAAATTTAGAGGCAGGTCAAAATTTAAGAATTAATTCATATGTGTATGGATATTCTGGGATTGGAACAGAAAATGTAGTTAAACTTAGAGTTACTGGAGTTCTTTCTGATCTTAAAATTGATCCAAATACAAAATTTTATAAAGAAAACGAAAAAATAGAAGTACAAACTCTCGGGAAATATTTTGATGATGTTAAAGCAAATAATTGGATTTTCAATATTGCAACACATTATAATATTAATACAATAAATCTTGTTGATAATTCAAATTATTCATATCAAGTATCTACTGTTGATGAACATAATTTTGTTTTAGGAAATAAAGTGAAATTATTTTTTACTGATGGTACTGAGGCAATTTCCTCTATTTCTGAAATTTTAAATAAAAAATCATTTATAATTACCGGTCAAGGTCAAATAGATGAATCTAAAAATTATAAAATTCAAAAAGTAATAGAAAAAACAAATGCTTTAAATTTTCCAGAATCCAGTAAATTTAGTACAGATGTTCAAAATACTTATCAAGACACAAAAGGATCATTTTATGTAACTTCATCATCTTTACCTAGTTATTTAAATCAACAGTTAAATATCAAAAATAATATTTCAATTATTTCTGGAACTTTAACTCCTGATAATGATTTAAACTTAGATGAAGGAACTACTATTAATATAGGTGAACATGGATTTTATACTGGAGATGCTGTTTATTATATTCCACAATCATCTTCAAATACTTTGGGAATTGGAAGAGGAATATATTATGTAAAAAGAATCAATGAGTACTCTATAAAATTATCAAGAAGTAGAAATAATATTTACAATCAGAAATTTATTTCTTTTGATTGTACAGTATCAAATAATATAATAGTTTTAAATGATTTTGCTAATCAAACATTAGATAATCAGAAGTTAATAAGAAATATTTCTTTACCAGAAAGTGTCGAAAATCCACAAGTAACTTCTCCGGGTCCAATTGGTATTTTAGTGAATGGAGTTGAAATTTTAAATTATAAGTCAAAAGATACTATTTTTTATGGTTCATTAGAAAAAATAGATGTCTTATCTGGTGGTTCGAATTATGATGTTATAGATCCACCCGTTCTTTCGATTTCAGATCCTGTAGGATCTGGTGCTACTGGATATTGTGAAGTTGAGGGTCAATTTGAAGAAATTAGAATTGTTGATGGTGGATTCGACTATATAACAGAACCAATTATTACGATAACTGGTGGAAATGGATTCGGCGCTAAAGCAAGTGCTCAACTTTTTGAATTTGAGCATCATGCTTCTTTTAGCGCATCTGGACAAGTAGACTTAGCAAATAATATAATAGGATTTTCTTCATATCATAAATTTAGAGATGGAGAAAAAATAATATATAAACCAGATGGGCAACAAGTAATAGGTGGTTTGTCAACAGATTCCGTTTACTATGCATTTGTTCAAGATTCATTAAACATAAAATTACATGAAAATTATGGTGATGCACTTTCTGGAATTAATACAATAAATTTGTCTTCCTATGGAGTAGGATCTCAAAGAATTTTATCTTTCAATTTAAAGAAAAAGATTTCTTCTATTATTCTTCAAGATAAAGGATCTGGATATAGAAATAGAAAAATTTCAGTAACATCATCTGGGATTAATACATTTTCAAATACTATTATTGCAAAAAGTCATAGGTATAGAACTGGTGATATCATTAATTATTCTACTACAGAAACAGTGGTGGGTGGACTGTCCACCGAAAACTCATACTATGTAACATCCATTGATGAAGATTCTTTTAAATTATCTGTAGTTGGAACTTCAACTACTATTGGTATTGGATCTGCAATAGTAGGAATTTCTACTCTTTCTGATTTTTACTTTAAAACAAAACAATATGTAGATTTTACTTCTACTGGTACTGGATATCATATTTTTAATCATCCACCAATTGAAGTATCTGTAAATGGTATAATTGGAATTTCAACAAGATCAAATCAAAACTTTAATGCCGTTTTACAACCAATAGTAAGAGGAGACATCAAATCCATATATCTAGAAGATAATGGTGTTGGATATGGATCTTCCGAAATTATTAATTTCAATAGACAACCATCAATCAGTCTTGAAATTGGAAAAGGTGCTGAAGTATTACCAATTATTTCAAATGGAAAAATAACAGAAGTTTTAGTTACAAACTCTGGGTCTGGATATAACTCACCACCATCTTTTATAATTTCTGGACCCGGATCTAATGCAGTTCTAACACCAATTATTTCCAATGGTTCTTTATCTGAAGTAAAAGTAATTTATGGTGGAATTGGGTATGAATCTAAAAAAACATCTATTAAGGTAGTTTCTGCTGGTTCTGGTGCAGATTTTAAGTCTGATGTAACTAAATGGACAATCAATTTAGTTGAAAGAAATATTAATTCAAATCAAATTACTGATG
>JACCDO011787213.1_pt1 | contig 16182 bp, 16 predicted proteins | sample 7446101 | NCBI WGS metagenome assembly JACCDO01 (sample SAMN15323440, study PRJNA562643) | freshwater metagenome | isolation source: river surface water | place: USA:Blue River Watershed | collected 2017-08-16
TGACATCAAAGAATTCACCCGCCTGAATGGCAAACCAGATTTGATGCAAAGTGGCGCAGAAAAAAGCAAAACCCAAAGCGCAAAGGGTCAAAGACTTGGGGGTCAGGTGCTCCAAATTCACACCCACCTTGAGCCAGCGTTCCAAGGTCCATTTGGCCAGCAAGGGTGCAAATCCAGAAATCAGGGGGCTGACCGCACTGCTGAAGGTCATGTCTTTGCTGTAGTAGGACCACTCGATGATCAAAGAGCCCAACACAATGCCTAAAGCTCCAAGGTGATCCAAAAGCAACACCAGAACCAGCCTCACGCCACTGGGAATGAACAACCAGTTCACGCGCTGATTGAACTCCATCTGAACAAAAAGCTGATGGTTCAGCCAATAGGCCAATGCGTAAAACGTGGCACCCAAGAACACCACAAAGGTAGCGAACCGTTGCCGATCGGCGAGAAAATTGCCAAAACCTTCAAGTCTGCTCATACTGTGGATGAATCAGCGGATCAATTCATGAAAGAGATACCAGAAACTGGCCCCAAGGCAACCGAACATGCTCCTGTTGCCGAGGACGAAATCTACACCAGATTGCACCCTGAGTCTTTAGCCACTCAGTTTTATAAAGTTCATCGGATTGCCAACACCTACTATGTGTTTGTCCAGAACGAAAAAGCCCAAAACGAAGAAGAAGCTTGGCTTGTCACCGACATACAGTTCGAAACCGAGCCTGAAAAGGCACACGAAGCCATGCTGCGCATGGGTTTCAAGTGGTTCAATCAAGAGTGGTGGAAGGCCTGACGTCGAGTCGCCAGGGTGACCACCCTACAATTCCCAAATGGCTGACATCCTCAACATCTCGACTTACCGCTTCGTCGAAATTGACGACCCGCAAGCCCTTCAGCTCAAGCTCAAGGATCGCGCCCAAGACTTAGAACTCAAGGGCACCATCCTCATTTCCAAAGAGGGCATCAACCTCTTTCTGGCAGGCCTTGAAGCTCATGTGAGGGCCTTCATCGAACTGCTCAGGTCCGATTCGCGCTTTGCGGGCTTGCAGACCAAGGACAGCTGGTCCGACCATATCCCTTTTCGCAAGATGCTGGTCAAAGTCAAAAACGAAATCATCCGCATGAACGAGCCCACAGTTCGCCCGCAAAGCGAGCGTGCGCCCGCCATCGCTCCTGCTGTTGTCAAGCGCTGGCTCGATGCCGGTGTGGATGACTCCGGCCGCGAGGTGGTGATCCTCGACACGCGCAATGACTTTGAAGTGGGGCATGGAGGATTTCGCAATGCCATCAACTGGCACATCCAGAAATTCAGCGAGTTTCCTCAGGCCGTTCGTGACCACGCCGACCAATTGGCCAATCGCACGGTGATCACATATTGCACGGGGGGAATACGCTGTGAAAAAGCTGCCCTTTTCATGCGTGATCTGGGCTTGAGCCATGTTTACCAGATTGACGGCGGCATCCTCAAGTACTTTGAAGAAGTGGGCACGGCCCACTACGAGGGCCAGTGCTTTGTATTCGATGAGCGAGAGGCCCTTGGGGTTGACCTCTCGCCCCATCCGGTCACTTGCTGAGTCGCTCCACCCAGGCGCGAACACGCTCACCGTAGAGTCGGGCGGTCTCTAAGTCACCATCGGGGATGTCTGAAGCGGGGCTGGTGGGGCCCACTTGAGCCATCACGCCTGAATTTGAGCCCAAACGGTTGACATTGCCATCGTTCATGAGCGGTTGACCCACCCAAACCATGCCGTGCTGCATGGCCAGCGTGATGAAGTACTGCAGGGTGGAGAGTTTGTCGCCACTCATGCTGGCCGAAACGGTAAATCCACCCGCCAACTTGTCTTTCCACTGGCTGGAGAACCAACGCTTGGAGCTGGCGTCGGCAAATTTTTTGAATTGCCACGAGGCCATGCCCATGTAAGTGGGTGAACCAAAAACAATGGCCTTGGCCTGATCCAACGCTTCCCAATCCGACTCGCTGATGTCGCCATCGGCATTGATCTCGATGAGTCGAGCGCCAGCGCCCTGTGCCACAAATTGCGCAACGCGCTGGGTGTGACCATAGCCCGAGTGGTAAATCACTGCGATTGATGTCATGTTTTCTCCTTGTTAAACATCGTTAGGTTGCAAATCAAAAATCAACACCTCGGCCTCTTGGCCGTGGCGCACATCGACAAAGGGCTCTTGGGACATCATGAGGGCGTCGCCAGCGCTGAGGGTATGGCCGTTGACTTCCAATTGCCCTTTGAGCAACTGCACCCAAACCTTTCGCTCGCCCAAGCCTTCAAGCCGAGCCGATTCAGCCCCATCAAAACTGCCCACCCAGATGCAAGCGTCGGCATTCATGCCCAAGGCCTTGTCGCGCCGCTGGCCATCCACCAATCGGGTAAGGCGCCCCCGCTTGTCGCTGTCGCTCACTTGCCGTTGCTCGTAACCGGGTTCTAGACCTTGTGCGCTGGGAAAAATCCAAATTTGAAAAAAATGCGTGGTCGATTGCGCATGGTTGAACTCGCTGTGCATCACGCCGGTGCCCGCGCTCATGCGCTGCACATCGCCTGCGGGAATGGTCTGCACATGGCCCATGCTGTCGCGGTGCGCCAGTTCACCGCTGAGCACGTAGCTGATGATTTCCATGTCGCGATGGCCATGGGTGCCAAAACCAGTTCCAGGCGCAATGCGGTCTTCGTTGATGACTCGCAAATTACCCCAGCCCATGAATTCGGGGTCTTGATAACTGGCAAATGAAAAGCTGTGGTGAGACTGCAACCAACCGTGGTCAGCCCAACCGCGATCAGCACTTTTTCTTAGCCGAATCATGTTGACTCCTTGGATATGAATGACCGCACTTTAGGCGGTGCTGCCACAGGCTTGAGACAATGGGTTTGACCACACCTTTCAAAATTTTTGATCAGTCATGCCCCAACCTCGCGACACTTTGACCCCCGACGCCCTGGCCATGCTGGATGCAATTGACCGTTATGGCAGTTTTGCAGCGGCTGCCCGAGCCTTGGGTCAGGTGCCCAGCGCCCTGTCCTATCGGGTCAGGCAATTGGAGGAGTCGCTGGACGTGCTGCTGTTTGATCGCAGCAGCCGACAGGCCAAGCTCACTCCCGCTGGACAGGCCTTGCTCAGCGAAGCCCGGCGCATCCTCCAAGACCTCGATGCGGTGTCAAGCCGAATCCGCCGAATTGCCACCGGTTGGGAATCCAAACTCACCCTGGCCTATGACACCATCGTCTGCAAAGAGGTTTTGCTGGATTTGTGCGCTCAATTCGATGCCCTCTCCCCGCCCACACAAATCCGACTGCAACAAGAAACCCTGCATGGCACTTTCAACGCCTTGGTCACGGGCCAAGCGGATCTGGCCATTGGGGTGTCCGCTGAAAGCGCGGATTTGACGCGCGTCTCCCATCAGCTTTTGGGTCAGGTTGAATTCGTCTTCGCAGTGGCACCCCACCATCCGCTTGCAAAGATGGGCTCCCCCTTGTCCGACGAACAGATCAAAGCCCACAGGGCGGTCGCCGTGGCCGATTCGGCCCCCATAGGCTTGGACGTGACAGTGGGTTTGTTGCCTGGCCAACAGGTGCTGACCGTTTCCAGCATGTCCGACAAGATTCAGGCCCAGCTGCGTGGGCTGGGTGCTGGTTTTCTGCCCTTGGCGCGAATCCGTGAACACCTCGTCAGCGGCAGCTTAGTCCTGTGTCACACTCAACGACCCAGTCGACAGGTGTCCTTGCACTGCGCCTGGGCAACGGTTGCCGAATCCCAGCAAGGGCTTGCCCTGAGTTGGTGGCGTCAACAATTGCTCCAAGATCGGACCCGAGAGGCATTGCTGGGAAACTTGGCACAGGAACGCACAACATGAATCGAACGCATTGGGCCATTGTGGGCGCTGGCATGGCCGGCACTGTTGCAGCGCGCACTTTGTGGCGTGCGGGTCACCCCGTGCAAGTTTTCGAGAAAAGTGCTGGGGCCTCAGGCCGCATGGCCACGCGACACACCGACTTTGGCAGCTTTGATCACGGGGCACAGTACTTCACGGTTCGCGACCCTCGCTTTGCCCAGGCCTTGGGACAAGTCCCTGGCACCTTGGACCATCACCGTTCCTGGAGTGTGTCTTCGGTCAGGGTGCTCGATGCCTTTGGGCGCAAACTCAGCGCAGAACCGCGTGACCCGTCTTACCGCTGGGTGGGCACGCCGGGCATGCATCACTTGGTGCGACATTGGGCTCAGCCTCTGGCCGATCAAGGCATGCTGCACGCTCATGCCCAAGTCGAAGCCATCCGTTGTGACACCCGCAACAAGGGCCCAGTGTCGTGGCAGTTGAGGGTCAATGGCGAATGGCTGGCTCAGACCTTTGACGGCTTGCTGTTGGCCATGCCTGCGCCCCAAGTTTTGGCTCTGCTTGATCATCCCCTCAGTCAACTGCCTCATGCGTTTGCACACCGTGCAGCCCTTGACGCAGTTCGCATGCAACCCTGCTGGGCGGCCATGCTGGCCTTCCCTCAAGCCAGCCAAGCTCAGTTGACCAATTTTGGTCCTCATTGGAATGCGGCGCAAAGCACGCACCACCGCATCAGCTGGCTGGTTCGCGAAACGTCCAAGCCGGGCCGAGGCCCTACCGAACGCTGGACGGTTCACGCCAATTCCCAATGGTCGGCTGAACACCTTGAAGACGACCCTGCGCGGGTGCTCACCAAACTCGAACACGCTTTCGCTGAACTCACTGGCATTCGCATCCGGCCCTATTGGTCCCAGGCTCATCGCTGGCGCTATGCGCTCACCACGCAAGCCCTGGGGCAAGCCTTCACATGGGATGCCTCTATGAAGTTGGGCACTTGTGGCGATTGGCACCTTGGCCACCGGGTTGAAGACGCTTTCGTGAGCGGGCTTGAGTTGGCGCTCGCAGTGTGTTGATGATGGGCTGATGGTGTGCTGATGTACAGGGGCCGATTTGCACCCTCGCCCACTGGCCCTTTGCACCTGGGGTCTTTGGTTTCTGCGCTGGCCAGTTGGTTGGATGCGAAATCACATGGTGGCCAATGGTGGGTTCGCATTGAAGACCTTGACCAACCCCGTTGTGTGCCCGGCATGGATCGCATCATCTTGCAGCAATTGGCAGCCCTTGGGCTGGTGTCTGACGGCCCTGTCATTCATCAGTCGCTACGCTTTGAAGCCTATGCCCAGGCCCTGGCTCAATTGCATGCCTTGAATCGGGTCTACCCCTGTCGTTGCTCACGCCAGCGCATTCAGCGCCATTGGGAAGAACACACAGCGACTGTCACAGAGGCCAGGCCTTATCCAGGTTGGTGCCGTCAACTGCCCCCAGTGCCCTCTTCCAGCTTGCCTGAAGCAAACCCAGAGGCGGACGGCGTGGCGTGGCGCTTGCGCGTCACCGATGCCGTCATCGAATGGGTGGACTTTCGCCTTGGTCCTCAATCGCAATTGGTGAGCGAGGTGGTGGGCGATTTTGTCTTGCGCCGCGCCGACGGCCAATGGGCCTACCAACTTGCGGTGGTGATCGATGACCACGAACAAGGCATCACCCATGTGGTGCGCGGAGAAGACCTGGCAGACAACACCGCACGACAGATTGTGTTGCAGCAGGCCCTGGGCTTTGAGCGTCCTCATTACTGGCATGGACCATTGGTCTTGGCGAGCGATGGTCAAAAACTGTCCAAGCAGACCGGTGCTTCTGCCATCGCCACCGATCATGCTTTGCGCACCCTCAATGAGGCAGCACTGGTTCTGAAATTGCCTCAGATGCCTGAGCATTTGAGCGTGGCCGAAGCCCTAGGGCGCTGGGTTCAGGTTTGGTCTGTCCATTCACATTGATGCATCGCGCCTAGAATTTGCGACTTGATTTCCGCCTCACCCATGAACACCCCCACACCCATCGACGATCAAGCGCTGGAATCCAAGGTAGCCGATGCTGGTGACCACGCCTGCGATTCAAACGGCCCAGAACACCCGCGACGAATTCGAAGCTTTGTTCGCCGTGCTGGCCGAGTCACCGTGGGTCAAGACCGCGCCTTGCGCGAACTTGCGCCGCGCTACGTCTTGCCGTTTCAAAGCGAACCCTTGGACTGGGACGCTGCATTTGGCCCCAAACTCAAAGGCGCACCTTGCGTGCTTGAAATTGGTTTCGGAATGGGTGATGCCACGGCCCACATCGCAGCCCAATGGCCGCACACCCGTTTCCTGTGTTGCGAAGTTCACGAGCCTGGCGTTGGCGCGCTGCTGATGCGCATCGAATCGCAGGGCTTGCACAACATTCGCATCCTGGCTCACGATGCCGTTGAGGTCATGGATCAGATGCTGGCTGCGCATACCTTGGACGGACTTCATTTGTTCTTCCCCGATCCATGGCACAAAAAACGTCATCACAAGCGGCGCTTGGTTCAGCCTGAGTGGCTGAGCAAGGTTTGCCATTTGCTCAAACCAGGTGGGCAAATCCATTTCGCCACCGACTGGCAACCCTATGCCGAACACATGCTGTCGGTCTTGCAAGATCAGCCTTTGTTGGTCAACCTAAGCCGCCATGCAAGCGGGTTTGCCGATCGGCCAGCGCACAGGCCCGAAACCAAATTCGAGCGGCGTGGCCTGAAACTCGGACATGGGGTTTGGGATCTGATGTTTGAGCGCATCGGTCGCCCACATGGCTGAAAGGTCTTGAACAACAGTGCACACTCTCTTTTTTTGACGACTCATCCACATTGCTACCAGAGGCTCACATGGACATGAAAACATCTCCCCTTTCCCTGCTGGCCGATCCCAGCCTCCTGAAAACCCAAGGCCTGATCAACGGCCAATGGGTTGACGGTCAAGGCACCTTTGCCGTCAACGATCCAGCCACCGGACACCTTCTCGTCCACGTGGCCAACCAAGGGCCTGCCCAAGCCGAAGCCGCCATCGCTGCCGCCAATGCGGCATGGGCAGGATGGCGCAACACCACCGCCAAAGCGCGCGCCATCATCATGCGCAAATGGTTCGATTTGCTCATGGCCAACCAGGAAGACCTGGCCCGCATCATGACCGCAGAACAAGGCAAGCCCATGGCCGAATCAAGGGGAGAAGTGGCCTATGGCGCAAGCTTTGTGGAATGGTTTGCGGAAGAAGCCAAGCGGGTCAATGGCGAAACGCTGCCCACTTTTGACAACAACCGTCGACTGATGGTGCTCAAACAACCCATAGGCGTTTGTGCAGCCATCACGCCCTGGAATTTCCCGCTCGCCATGATCACGCGCAAGGTTGCCCCCGCTTTGGCCGCGGGCTGCCCTGTGGTCATCAAGCCCGCCGAACTCACGCCGTTGACGGCCTTGGCTGCAGCTGAGTTGGCCATGCGCGCTGGCATTCCTGCTGGGGTGCTCAATATCCTGGTGGCCGACACGGCCAACAGCATTGCCGTGGGCAAGGTGCTTTGCGCCAGCGACGTGGTGCGTCACCTCTCCTTCACGGGTTCCACCGAAGTGGGCCGCATCCTCATGGCCCAATCGGCCCCCACCGTCAAAAAGATGTCTTTGGAGCTGGGCGGCATCGCACCCTTCATCGTGTTCAACGATGCCGACATCGCCTCCGCGGTTGAAGGTGCGTTTGCCAGCAAATACCGCAATGCGGGTCAGACTTGCGTGTGCTCTAACCGCATTTACGTTCAAGAAGGTGTTTACGATGAATTCGTGAACCAGTTCGCGGCCAAAGTCAAAACCGCCAAGGTGGGCAATGGCTTTGAGGATGGCGTCAATCAAGGCCCTCTGATCGAAGAAGCCGCCGTCGAAAAAGTCGAACGGCACGTGGCCGATGCCGTGGCCAAAGGTGGCCGCGTGCTGACCGGTGGCAAGCGACTGGGCGGCCTGTTCTTCGAACCCACGGTGATCGCCAATGCCAGCTCCGACATGGCCTGCGCCCGCGAAGAAACCTTTGGTCCATTTGCACCCGTCTTCAAATTCAAGACCGAAGAAGAAGCGATTGCGCTGGCCAACAACACCGAGTACGGTCTAGCCAGCTACTTCTACAGCCGCGATGTGGGCCGCATTTTCAGGGTAAGCGAAGCCCTGGAATACGGCATGGTGGGCGTGAACGTGGGCATTTTGGCCACTGAGCACGTGCCCTTTGGTGGCGTCAAGCAATCGGGATTGGGTCGGGAAGGCTCGCACCATGGCATGGACGACTACATTGAACTGAAGTACGTTTGCTTGGGCGACGTGCTCAAGTGAGGCGTTCGGCCACCCAGGCCGATGCCCCTTTGAGGGCTGCATCCAAACCGGCGGGCTGAGTGCCGCCGGCCATGGCGAAGTCGGGCTTGCCACCGCCTTTGCCGCCCACTTGTGAGGCCACATGGCTCACCAGATCACCCGCCTTGATGCGTGAGGTGCTGTCGCTGGTCACACCAGCTGCGATCTGAACTTTGTCGCCGTCCACTGTGGCCAAAACGATGGCTGCCGTCTTGAGTTTGTCTTTGAGTTTGTCGACGGTTTCGCGCAAGGCTTTGGCATCAGCACCATCGAGGCGCGCCGCCAAGACCTTGATGCCTTTGACATCGATGGCTTGGGCCAGGAGTTCGTCACCTTGGGCAGATGCCAGCTTGCCTTTGGCGGCAGCGAGTTCTTTTTCCAGGGCCTTGACCTGATCGAGCACCTGAGCAATGCGGTGATTGAGATCGGTCGGTTGGGCCTTGAGGGTGCCCGCAGCTTGGGCCACTGTAGATTCAAGAGACTGCAAATAGCTCAGGGCGTTTTCCCCTGTCACAGCTTCGATGCGGCGAACGCCAGCGGCCACACCGCTTTCTGCCACGATCTTGAAAAGGCCAATGTCGCCCGTCGCTTTGACGTGGGTACCGCCACAAAGTTCGGTGCTGTTGCCAATGCTCAAGACCCTAACCGTCTCGCCGTATTTCTCGCCGAAGAGCATCATCGCGCCGGTTTTTTGCGCGGCCTCCAAGGCCATGACTTCGGCTCTTGCACCTGCATTGGCCAGCACCTGCGCGTTGACCAAGGCTTCGATGCGGCGGATTTGCTCATCACTCACAGGGGCGTTATGGGCAAAGTCAAAACGAGTGCGCTCTGCGGTGACCAGCGAGCCTTTTTGCTGAACGTGAGTGCCCAGCACATCGCGCAAGGCCTTGTGCATCAGATGGGTGGCGCTGTGGTTGCGCACCGTGGCAGCACGCACAGCAGCATCGACTTGGGCTTGCACTGCATCGCCCACCTTGATCGATCCCTTTTGCACGCTGCCATGGTGACCAAAGACATCGGCTTTGATTTTTTGCGTGTCTTCGACGTGAAAGCTTGCCGAGCCTGAGCTGATGAGGCCTTGATCGCCCACTTGGCCACCCGACTCCGCATAGAACGGCGTGGCATCGAGAACCACGACGCCTTGTTGACCCGCCCTGAGCTCTTGTGCAGGCGTGCCATCGACATACAGCGCCAGCACCTTGGCCGATGCGCTCAAATGTTCGTACCCGACAAAGTCGTTGCCTGCACCGCTGTAGTCCAGCGCTTTGTCCATCTTGAACTTGCCAGCAGCGCGAGCTTGGGTTTTTTGTTTGTCCATGGCCGCATTGAAGCCATCGGCATCCACCGACACATTGCGTTCTCGGCACACGTCGTTGGTGAGGTCCAGAGGAAAGCCAAAGGTGTCGTGCAACTTGAAGGCCACATCGCCTGCCAAGACCTTGGAACCATCGGCCAAAGCGGCGTCCAAGATTTGCATGCCGTTTTCCAGAGTCTCATAAAAACGCTCTTCTTCGGCCTTGAGGACATCGGCCACGCGCTGGGCGTTTTGAGAAAGGTTGGGATAAGCATCGCCCATGAGTTGAACGAGGTCAGGCACCAGCTTGTGGAAGAACGGGGTCTTTTTGCCCAGCTTGTAGCCGTGGCGAATGGCACGGCGAACGATGCGGCGTTGCACATAGCCTCGACCTTCGTTGCTGGGAATCACGCCATCGGCCACCAAGAAAGCGGTGGCACGCAGGTGGTCGGCAATCACGCGAAGGCTGGGGCTGTGAAGATCGGCGCAACCGGTTTCGCGCGCAGCCGCTTTGATCAAGGCATCGAAGAGGTCAATTTCGTAATTGCTGTGAACGCCCTGCAAGATGGCCGCTAAGCGCTCCAGGCCCATGCCTGTGTCCACGCAAGGTGCGGGCAAAGGCGTGACCGAGCCGTCTTCGTGCATTTCAAATTGCATGAACACGTTGTTCCAGATTTCGATGAAGCGATCGCCATCTTCATCGGGACTACCCGGAGGGCCACCAGGAATGTGTGGACCATGGTCGTAAAAAATCTCGCTGCAAGGGCCGCAAGGGCCAGTGTCGGCCATCATCCAGAAGTTGTCGCTCTTGTAGCGGCCGCCCTAGTTGTCACCTATGCGGATCACACGCTCTGGAGGCAGGCCAATTTCCTGAGTCCAAATGTTGTAGGCCTCGTCGTCCTCTTGGTAAACCGTGGCGAGCAGTCTGTCTTTGGGGAGCTTGTAGACCTCGGTCAACAATTCCCACGCCCATTTGAGTGACTCGCGCTTGAAGTAATCGCCAAAGGACCAATTGCCCAGCATCTCGAAGAAGGTGTGGTGTCGGGCGGTATAGCCCACGTTTTCGAGGTCGTTGTGCTTGCCCCCTGCGCGCAAGCAGGCTTGAACGGATGCAGCTCGCACATAAGAGCGCTTGTCGGTGCCCAGAAACACGTCCTTGAACTGGACCATGCCCGAGTTGGTGAACATCAGCGTGGGGTCATTGCCCGGCACCAACGGGCTGGAGGCCACGACCGTGTGACCACGATCTTTGAAAAATTCGAGGAAAGAACGCCGAATATCGGCAACGGTGAAGGGGGGTTTGCTCATGGCGGACATCCGACTCGTCTCCGAGGCAGACACGCTTCGGACCAGCGCGAGATTATAGGGAGCGGGGTGTTGACCCAGTAAATACCCGAATCGATAGTCCCATGCAGGTATTCAATATTTTTGTTTTCACTTCTTATACTCATTACAGCACTAATGAATTAAAGGAAATGAGCCATGGCCACGCTTTTTCAATCCACCTACTTTCAATACCTGGAAGAGCTCACCAAGCTCATGCTGGAAGATTGCGTTGAACTGTCCGCAGAAGAACGCCTCTTGCTGGAATTAATTGCGCTGCGGCAATCGCAGAACCAACCCATGATGGTCACAGAGTGCATGCGCATGCAAAGGCTGGCCTCACCCGCTACGGTTTACCGAAAGCTGGAGGCCTTGAGGGACAAAGACTGGATTCAAGTGACCCAAACACCAGAGAACCGCAAGTCCAAATTCTTGGTGCTGAGCAAACGCGCTGAAAAATATTTTCAGCTGCATCACGTGGCGCTTGAGCGTGCGCTCAAGGCCGCGTGAAGCCAAGAGCGGCCATCAGCCCATGTGCAAGCCGCCGTTGCAGGCAAAGTCAGCACCGGTGGTGAAGCCCGCATCGTCGCCAGCCAGCCAGGTCACGATGGAGCCGATCTCTTCGGGAGTACCCAGTCGCTTGACGGGAATGGTCGCCACGATTTTTTCCAGCACTTCAGGCTTGATTGCACGGACCATGTCGGTCCCGATGTAACCCGGGCTCACGGTGTTCACAGTAACGCCCTTGGAGGCCAACTCTTGGGCCAAGGCCATGGTGAAGCCGTGCATGCCAGCCTTGGCTGCGGAATAGTTGGTCTGACCCGCTTGCCCTTTTTCACCGTTGACCGATGAAATCTGAATGATGCGTCCCCAGCCTTTTTCGACCATGCCGGGAACCACTTGTTTGGTCACATTGAACATGGAGTTGAGGTTGGTGTCGATCACTGCCTTCCAGTCATCGGGCGACATCTTGAGGAACATGCGGTCACGGGTGATGCCAGCGTTGTTGACCAACACGTCGATCTGACCATGATCGGCGATGGCTTTGCCAAATGCGTCGACCGTCGAACTCCAATCGGCCACGTTGCCTACAGAGGCGTAAAAGTGGAAACCCAGTGCCTTTTGCTCATCTAGCCATTTGTTGAAATCACGACTGGGGCCGCAGCCTGCGATCACCTTGAAGCCGCCTTTGGCCAACTTCTGGCAGATGGCCGTCCCGATGCCACCCATGCCCCCAGTGACGTATGCAATTTTCTGACTCATGTTGTCTCCTCTTGGTTTAAAAAATGAAAATTTCTTGGTGCTCAATCGTTGGGGAATTGGGCGCCAGATTGGGGCAAATGCATCAACGCTCGATGGCCAAGGACACACCCATGCCACCGCCGATGCACAAGGCAGCCAGGCCCTTCTTGGCTCCGCTGCGCTGCATTTCATGGAGCAGGGTCACCAGGATTCGGCAACCCGAAGCGCCGATGGGGTGACCCAGTGCAATGGCACCGCCATTGACGTTGACCTTGGCTGGATCAATGTCCAAAGCGCGATTGACCGCACAGGCTTGGGCTGCAAATGCTTCATTGAGTTCAAAGAGGTCCACGTCAGAGGCTTTCCATCCGGCGCGGGCCAATGCTTTTTGTGATGCAGGCACAGGGCCCATGCCCATGGTGGCGGGGTCCAGACCACTGGTGCCAAAGGCTGCAATTCGAGCCAGCGGCTTCAAACCCAGTTGAGCCGCCTTGGACGCAGACATCACCACCACCGCAGCAGCACCGTCGTTGATGCCCGAGGCGTTGCCAGCCGTCACCGAACCCGCCTTGTCAAAAGCAGGCTTGAGTCCAGCCAAGGCTTCGGCATTGGTTTTCTTGTTGATGAACTCATCGGTATTGAAGATCACGGGATCGCCCTTGCGCTGAGGAATCACCACATCGACGATCTCGTCTTTGAATTTGCCCGCATCTTGCGCAGCTGCTGCCTTGCGCTGGCTGTTGAAGGCCAACTCGTCTTGCATGTCGCGGGTGATGCCGTGAGCCTTGGCCACGTTCTCAGCAGTGATGCCCATGTGGTACTGGTTGTACACATCCCAGAGGCCATCCACAATCATGGTGTCGACCATTTTCCAGTCGCCCATGCGCTGGCCATCGCGCGAGCCCAGCAAAACGTGCGGCGACGCGCTCATGTTTTCTTGACCCCCGGCCACAACGATCTCGCTGTCGCCCCAAGCTACGGCTTGCGCCGCCAGCATCACCGCTTTGAGGCCTGAGCCACACACGGCGTTGATGGTCAAAGCTGGAACTTCTTTAGGGACCCCTGAACCCATTAAGGCTTGACGAGCGGGGTTTTGACCCACACCTGCTGCCAACACCTGACCCATGATGACCTCGCCCACTTGGGCTGGATCAATCTTGGCTCGGGCCAAGGCTTCGCGAATGACCTGCGATCCCAAAGCGGTGGCTGAGGTTTTGGCCAGACTGCCGCCAAACTTACCAATGCCGGTTCGAGCTGCGGAAACGATGACGATGTCTTTCATGATCAATCCTTAAAAGAAAAATGACGCAATGCTTGTGGACTTTCAGGCCTTCAGGCCTTCAGGCCTTGGCTTTGACATAGCGACCCGGTGCAGGCTCGATGGCCTTGAAAGGGCCTCGTCCATATTGCTTGGGCGCAGGAATGGTTTTACCCGCATGTGACTTGAGCCACTGGCTCCAATCTGTCCACCAACTGCCAGGCATTTCTTTGGCCGACTTCATCCAATCGGCGTGGCTGGCGGGGAAGGTTTTGGCAGCGCTCAGCCAATGCGAACGCTTTTTGGCCGCAGGGGGATTGATCACGCCCGCAATGTGGCCCGAGGCCCCCATCACAAAACGTTTGGGACCGGGCAACCATTGGGTCGATGCGTAAGCGCCTTCAATGGGAACGATGTGGTCTTCGCGCGAGCCGTAGATGTAAACGGGCAACTTGACCTTGCGCAAATCGATGGCCTCGCCACACACATGGGCCTGACCCGGCTTGACCAGGCGGTTTTCCAGGTAGGTGTTGCGCAAATACCAGGCATACATGGGGCCGGGCAAATTGGTTGAATCGCTGTTCCAGTAAAGCAAATCAAAGGGCGGTGGCGTTTCACCTTTGAGGTAGTTGCCCACAACGTAATTCCAGACCAAATCGTTGGGCCGCAAAAAGCTAAAGGTCGAGGCCATGTCGCGGCCAGCCATGAGACCGCCCTTTTCGAATTGCATCTCGCGGAAATTGACAAAGGCTTCATCGATGAAGACATCGAGCACACCAGTGTGGGTGAAATCGATCAGCGTGGTGAGCAAGGTGGCCGAGTTGACCCATTCTTGTTTGCGCGCAGCCAATACGCCCAAAGCGTTGGTGAGTATGGTTCCGCCCACACAAAAGCCCAGCGCATTGATGGTTCCCTTGCCGCCAGCGCCAATTTCTCGCGTCACGCGAATGGCTTCAATGGCGCCGTCTTCCACGTAGTTGTCCCAGGTGGTGTGGCGCATGGACTCATCTGGGTTGCGCCAGCTCACCACAAAAGTGCGATGGCCTTGTGCAGAGGCATAACGGATGAACGAGTTTTCGGGCTGAAGATCAAGGATGTAGAACTTGTTGATGCAAGGTGGGATCAACAAGAATGGCCGCTCGTGAACTTGGGCAGTGAGGGGTTTGTATTCGATCAGTTGAAACAAGTCGTTCTCGTAGACCACTTGGCCCTCGGTGGTCGCCACATTGCGGCCGACCTCGAACAAAGACTCATCGGTCATGGAAACATGGCCTTGTCGCAAATCGTGCAGCATGTTGCCTATGCCTTGGGCAATGCTCTCGCCCTTGGTGTCGATGGCCTTTTGAATGGCATCGGGGTTGAAAGCCATGAAATTGCTGGGGGCAGCAGCCGCAGCCCACTGTTCGACTGCAAATTGCAGCCTGGCCTTGGTCTTGGCATCGCCCTCTACCGAATTGGCCATGGACATCATGGTTCGGGTGTTGAGCAAATAAAGCGCCGCCGCCATGTGGGCCATGGGGTTGTTCTTCCACGCTTCGGACTTGAAGCGCCTATCGGGCAAATCCTGGGGTTGCGCCATCCCGTGTTGCCACAAGGCGGTGAGTTCTTGGAGGTAGTCTTTTTGCAGCTGCTCCAGGATTTGCGCCGGGACATTCACCCCTTGAGGCATCTGAGGCATTTGGGGAATCTGGGGCATTTGCGGGAAAAATGAGAAGGCGTCCGCCATGGTTGTCTCACTCTTGGAATAATTCAGGACACCGAGTATGCGCGCTAAGCGCTTGCAATGACCTGACACAAGGCAAGGAACATGGGGTTTTCAATCATTCTTGTGGCGATTGGCTGGCTTTATGTGGCCGTGCTCATGGCCGTGGCTGAAGCCACCAGCCCTGTGGGCACCGTTTTAGGCGCTTTGTTCACCTTTTTACTCTATGGGGCATTGCCAGTGGCCCTGATCGTCTACCTCATGGCCACGCCCTTGCGGAAAAAGCTCAGGCTCAAAGCTGAAAACGGTGAGCAGACCGGACAAAACCCACCCAAGTCGGTTGATCAAGACTGACGCCAAATCACTGCGGCCATTCGTCCTGTGGCTTGGACATGACCATCGCGTCGGTGCGAAAAGTACCGTTCTGCATCGCCAACCGTGCACCAATCCTTGGTGCCGTCATGGCCGCCAATGGATTGCAAACCCAAGGCTTTGAGCCTTTCTCTGGCCATGCCGGGTAAATCGGCCAAATGCTTGCCACCTCGTTCGGGGTGAGGGTAAAACCAATCGGCCCAGCGGGCTTGGTCTGCGACAAAGGCCGCCCGCACCTCACTGCCGACTTCGAAAGCAGTGGGACCAATGCAGGGCCCCAACCAAGCCTGCCATTGCGCTTGAGGATGATGACGGCTCAACACTTCATGGGTGGCTTCCAACACACCGCGCCCCGATTCGCCAAGTAAACCTCGCCAGCCGGCGTGAGATGCGGCAACCACGTCGCCAGCAGTGCTCCACCATAGGACGGGCAAACAATCGGCGACCATGATCACGCAGGCCTGATCGGGCAAATCGGTCCACAAGGCATCGGCCTTTGGGGCCGTGCCAGGTGGCTGACCGGGCGCAGTGTGGCCGTCGCCCCTGGCGTGCCACTTCAGCACCTCACAGCCATGAACCTGATTCACAAAACAAAGCGGATGCCCCACGGCTTGGGCCAAATGCTGTCGGTGCAATGCCACTCGCTTGGGGTCGTCACCCACATGGTCGCCAAGGTTGAAACTGCGCCATGGCTCTGGCGAAGTGCCGCCCGTTCGCAAGGTGAAGCAAGCCCCCACGCGCTCGGGCAGACCCTCGGGCACCA
>JACCDO010451345.1_pt1 | contig 16181 bp, 20 predicted proteins | sample 7446101 | NCBI WGS metagenome assembly JACCDO01 (sample SAMN15323440, study PRJNA562643) | freshwater metagenome | isolation source: river surface water | place: USA:Blue River Watershed | collected 2017-08-16
ACTCCGCTATTACACTCGACATTCTTTTGGAACAACCTTTTTTAATTACTTTTTTACTACTATATTCTTTTTTACTTTTTTCTCAATTTTTTCTTTTTTACACTCAAAAATACTAACTTTTTTTGCTGTGAGGGGAACCAAGGTTCCCCTTCGACCCCTCCTTATTTGGAACAACACAATAAACAAAATTTATTGTATGTTTAACTATACTTTTGAACAACCTTTTACACGAAGTTATGAAAGGTTGATTCACTCACGCTACGCTTTTGGCTCTTGCTTCGCTGAAACCTTTTCTAAAGGTGGATTAACGGCGCCTCTTGGATTTCCTTGACTTCCTGCCACCTTGCATGGATTTCCTGCTGCTACGAGAGCGAGAACGCGACCGGCTTTTGGAACGAGAGCGAGACCGAGAACGACGACGGCGGCGTCCACCCGCCATACCTTCAGAAGAAGACGAAGCGCTTGGAATAGGAACTATAGTCTCATCATCTTCAGTCGGGGCAGACGCATCACCCTCACCCCCCACAAGCAAAACACCGCCCTTCTTACCCTTCTTCCTCATGTTATTGCAAATCGGGCAACCACAAGTCGCCTTGTGTCCATTCCCCTTCTTGCGCTTACCTCCAGACAAAGGGGCAAGTCCTTTATAATCTCCATCAAAAGCAACAGGTTCAGACATTTATATAATACCTATAGATTTTTTATATTTCCTAAAACAATCTACTAACGCGATTTGCTGAAAGTAAACTCTTGGTTCTCGGTAGAAAAGTATCGATTATTACGCGGGGAAATTTGAATAGGAGGCGGACGCTTGAAACTAAACGAACTATTCTCACGAGCGATATCATCAAAAACGGCACCAAAGCGTTCACTCACCTTCTTTGTATTCTTAAACTCCAAACGAGTTTCGCACATTAGCTTCCCACCCTTAACTCCGCTGACATTAGCAGCATTGAATTCGTGCAAACCACCCTGTGTCGAAACCAATGAGAACTCCACATACTCGCCTTGCACTAAATACTTGTATTGCTGATTTAGAACCGAAATGGCACTGTGATGAATAAAAACATCCGAACCAGAACGAGGACCATCGGTAATAGTAATAAACCCATATCCAGCCTTGTTGTTAAACCACTTGACACGACCAAGAATACGGTCGGTCTCTGATACTGTGGTAGAAGATGTTGCAAGTGAAGACATTTTGATTACTTAATCAAAAAAATCTTTAAATCTTTTCACTAAAAAACATTTAACGCCGCGTGAAAATGTAACTGATATGCGATAAGATAAATCTCTCCACATCGGCGTCTTTAGTATGGTCCATATCACCATCGGCAAGTGTGGTCAGGTTATACAAATGAATTTGGTTATCACGAATATATGTGTACATTGGTGCTAAATCAAACATCTCTGTTGGTGCTAATGTACGAGTGTCAATTCCAAGCTCGTCGCACGCTTTCTTGATATACTTCAGAATCATAACCGTAATCAAGTATAAAGTTTGGTCCTTGGTTTCTCGCGATTTATCATACAACATTTTGTGGATACAGCACAATGTGAAAACATACTCGTTCGTCTTGGGAAATACCATATACATTCCTAAACATTTGTTTTCTCCCGAATCAAACCAGCGAGAAACGAATAATCAGGCGTTTCTTTGAAACTCAGTCCTTTCACATATCGCATATAACAAGCAAATACAGTAGGTTCATAATGCATCTTATCGTGAAGAATATCGTTTGTCCAAGGCAATCTGCCCATATGCAAATACATCAGCATATAACCCAAAGATTCCAAGTCATCACGACGGGACAACTCAATACAATTGTGTGCATTGATACTGGCATAATTTGGCGACCCAATCAAACTCGTTGTTGTTGATGGGTTATCGGAAATGGAATATTTCTTGCAGAATCCGAAATCAATGATGAAAAGTTGTTTCGACTTTAATAAAAAGTTATCCGGTTTTATGTCACGATGAACTAACCCCATTTCGTGAATTGATTGCAGAATACCCAATACTTGTTGACCAATTTGAATTGTTAACTGCAAAGGAAGTGAGACTCGTTCCGTTACCAATTGTTCAAGACTTTGTCCAAGTAATTCAATGACCATATAGTAATTTTGTTCGTCTTTGCCAAACCATTTTACCTTTGGTATCCCCGAACAATCCTTCAAATATTGGTATACAATAGATTCATTTTTCAACAGTCGAGTTTCACTTTGTATTGACTCTACTTTAATCGCAACTTGCTCACCGGTGCGAATATTGCGTCCTTTATAAATTGCCCCGAAACAACCGGCGCCAATCCGCTCTATAAATTCATATTTTTTGTTCATTCAATAAACTGAACAAAAAATATTTAAGCTTTCTTGAACAAAAAAGAAATTAACACATCATAAAACCAATCGAAAAACCAGAAACATTTGGTGGGTTGTAGTAACGAGACTCTGCTGGTCAATGAACTATTCAATGGTATATCTTCAAAACTTCCAGTATTGCACGGTGGGCGATTGAAATAATTTTCAATAATTATCGTATCATCTGTCATCATATATTATATTATACAAATACTATTTAAATCACATAAATTATATCGTAAATATGTACAGGGTAAATACATGGGTAGAAATCAACAAAATTTGTTGTAATACCATAATCAATTTTCCAATTGAACTATCCAACCTCATATTTGTAAGACCAACACCAGCTTGAATAGTGGTGCTCATCAACAAACAGTCCAAATAGGTTGTTTCGGAGTCGTTGTGTATATTCAAGTACAACAAACTAAACATCAAAATACAAACAAAATGAAATATAAGCGTCCGAATCAATATCTTCATTATATCTATGAAGATTTAAATCCGCACAAAAAATGCAAACATGCAAACTAAATAAGTTGTTAAATCACATAAACATATTTTTCCTATATCATACTAAAGATGAATACCGACGAACTACTAAAAGAGATGATTGAAAAAAATGCTATATTAGAGCAGGAATTACAAGCTATGAAGACTCATCTCAAAAAATACACCGCACCTGAAAGAAGTAAGATATACTATCAAACACACAAAGAAGAAATTTTACTCAAGAAAAAGGAAGCCTCCATCAAACATGACCCTGTTATATCAAAAGAACGAAGAAAAGAAATAAATAAAAGGGCCTATCAAAAACGAAAAGATAAAAATACAAAAGTAGATGGAGAGATTGTTTAGGCATTTTAATATTCAATGCGTTTGGAATATTAAAAATATAATCTTTAGTAAGTATATAGGATGGAAAAACCAAAAGAAAAACCTCCCGAGTTTTTCAAGTCTGTCAAAACTTCGCTGAAAAGCATTTTGAAACATCCAGAGTTTAACGAAACCAAAATCAATAATGTGGTTATTAAGGCACATAAGATTGTTATTCATACTTTACAGTTCATGAAACTGTATTTTCTTTACCATTACGAAACTAACGGAATACTACCTGAAATCGATAAGGTTTTGATTTTGAATATTATGAAAGTTGTTTGTGGAGAGAAACATACCAAAATGGGAAAACCGCCAAAACAAGAAACAGTGGAACTTCAAGAACAACTCACCATATTCTATAAGAAGCATTACAAACCATATACGCAACCAGAACAATTGGATTATGAATACATGAGCAATGTATTAGCATACTTATGTGAGGACATTCAAACCATGTATGAAAATAACATTCAGTTGCATTATGTTGATTATGTAGAGCGGTTTGTAAATGTTGTTTGGAAAAAGAAAATGCTTATTGAGAAAATACGCAAGTTGTGTCCTACGAAGAAAGAACGAGAAACCAAAATAAAACATTTAGAAAGCGACCTGCGAAAAATCAAAAATGATTTGTTGAATGTAAATCCAGAAATTGCTTATACATCCAAACCATTTTACCATAATTGGATTACCGAACAAAAACGAAGAATCCTTCCTACGAAGGAAAAGTTTCAAAAACAAAGCATTTTCTATGATTTGAAATGTAGTCCGTTTGATTATTTCCCTTGTATGATTACAATGATGAACCAAGTGGAAAATGAGTTAGAAACCATCAGTAATGTCTTCCCGTTGCGAAGCAGTATCATGTCTGGCTATATTCGGTTGGATACTATTACATTGGTTCATTTGTTATTACGAACCGAGCATGGAAAGAAAAGTGATTATACCAACAAAGGAAATACCAAGAAACATGAAGATAAAATATGGGATTTATTTTTTCGGGTTGAACGAAAGATGTTTCGTAAGAACGGTTATTCGTTCCATCATATGATTTCTACGGATGGCGTTGGTGTTAGTATTTTGTTTTTGCGGGATGATTTAGTTGGTTTGAAACGGTTACCAAATGTTGTCAAGGGTTCGTCTCGTGAATTGTATATTGATGAATTGAACGATTATTCTCATTTACAAGGTAAGAAGATTGTTGGCATTGACCCAGGTAAGGAGGATTTGATTTACTGTGTGGACAACGCTTCCAAAGATGCAAATGTATTTCGTTATTCGCAAAATCAACGCAGAAAAGAAACGAAGATGAAAAAATACAAAAATATCATGTTGGGAATGAAAACCAAAAAAATTAATGGTAAGAATGTCATAGAATATGAAACCGAGTTGTCTAAGCACAATCGTAAGACACTTATAATAGATAAGTTCAAGGAATATGTAGGTGAGAAGAATCGTATCAACAACATCCTATTTGGATTTTATGCAAAGCAATTATTTCGTAAATTAAAGTTTAGCAGATATATCAATGCAAAACGAAACGAGCAGAAAATGATAAGTAATTTCAAGAAAATGTATGGTAGTCCGGATGAGGTTGTAATTTGTATAGGAGACTGGGAACAACGGCAACATATGAAATACAAAGAACCTACTTTAGGAAAAGGAATGCGAACATTGTTTCGTAGGAATAAATACCAAGTGTATTTGGTGGATGAACACAAAACATCATGTAAATGCTCCAAGTGTGAAGGAGGAGTTTGTGAGAAGTTTATGGTGAGAGAAAATCCAAAACCCAAAAGAGATGGATTGCGGTTGGTTCATGGGCTACTACGCTGTAAGAGCGGTTGTGGTGCATGGAACCGAGACCGCAATGGTTCATCAAACATATATAAAATAGCTTGTCAAGCAATCAATAGTTTGCCGAGACCGAGTTATTTATGTAGAACAACAAACAAGTAATCAAAGCATTTTAACGAGTGCTTATAAACAAAATATACACGGGTTTGTAAAGACCCAACTTTGAATTATTTTTTCCGTATTTTTGTGCGGATTTGAATATTCAAAGGTGTATATTAGATATACATAATATTTTCACACATACAAAGATTGATTAGTAACAACAAACTTCATAGTCTTTTGCGAAATCTCCTTCAACTTGCTCAAAAACTCAATGTTCCCAGTCATCTCGGCAATCCGTTCAAATTCCGCGGAAATGTTATTCACCTTCAACAAAGCTTTGACAAACTCGCCCAAGAAAATCAACTTCTCTGTGTCCAATCGCTGCAAAACCAACTTACATTCTTGCTCATTGGTCGCATCACACCACGGACCAACATAATTCATCAAATCATAATGCATAGTGTAATCCATGCCTGAATCAATTTGTAGTTCCTTGGACTCTTTGTTCATATAAAACCCATACATCTCATCAACATTTTTCAAAATGCGCACAATTTGACGGTCATCAGTGTTAGGGACAGTCTCTTTGAATTCGTCCATCACATTAACATTCGTAAAGCAGCTGAAAAGGGCGACCAACTGTTTCACGCTAAGCTCCTGAATGTCGGGCAATAGCTTTGCGAATACCAAACAATGAACTTCTCTCAGCTGACCAGCAACAGACCCTGCAGGCGTCAAATTGGTTTTAGTCTCATCAACAAATCCCTGCTCTACCAGCAGCTGCATAATCGCATTCACATTATTGTCAATATACTTTTCAGTGTTGTCAAATTGTAACTGAAGTCTGGAAAGTTCGCGACGGCTGTCAATCACCTTCTTCAATACCAACTTATCTTGTTCAAAGCTCTTGTATTGCTCCACAATCGCCTGAATCTGACGCTCAATATCCTTGCGTTTCTTGTTCACCGCCGTCTGCTTCTGTTCACACAAATTGTAATACTGTTCAACCGCTTCAACGGGTGTTCGTGTCTGGAACGGACTCTTCTCCATATAAGCTTCCATTTGCAAGTGATTGATTCGCAAAAGAAGGTCGCCAAGCTCACTGTCAATCTCGTTCGTGAGCATACTCTTCCGTGAAAAATCAACCAAGTTCGTATCACCAGTATCAATCAAGTTCAGCAGCAAATTATAGGAAATCTTGAATTTCGATGTTAGCGTCTGAGGCGCCCCCTTCATCATAGTCCGGTAACTTGCCGACTCATGTTCGTGGAACAAATTGTTTAAGTGAATTACATGTCCAACCTTATCTAAACCCAAACGCCCAGCTCGTCCCGCCGCCTGCGTATATTCGTGACCAAGAAGCATCCTGTTGCTGACTCCGTCGTATTTGCTCACCTCAGTGAAAATCGTCGTTTTGACAGGCAAATTGATTCCGACACTCATCGTCTCTGTGCAAAAGAGAATCTTGATGAATCCGCGAGTGAAGAGAAGCTCAACCATCTCACGCAAAACGGGCATTAGTCCGGCGTGGTGAATTCCAACTCCCTTGCGCAGCAGTTGCACCAAGGTCTGATACTCAGGCAAATGCAAATACTCATGATAGTTCGGCAGTTTGCGAATGATTTGCTCGCATTCGCGGTCCACTGTATATGGCACCTTGCTATCAAATTCCAGTATATTCGTAGTCATTTCCTGAGCGCATCGCTCCAACTGCTTTCTGGAAAATACATAGCAAAGCGCTGGCAACATTTCATTTTGGACCAGATGTTCGGCAACCTTATTCAGGACATGTTGGCGTCGAATCCGGATATCGTGCTTACCAAACAAATTTATAACTTTGTTCACCTTCGCATAATTGACATCGTTGAATTCCCCAGCTGCATTCTGGATAACAATCGGCTTGTCCGCTATATCCGAAATTTCTTGTTGCACCGCTTTATCCTTAATAATCTTTGGGACGCAGCTGATAGTGGATATGAACGAATAGTGAATCAAAGGAACAGCGCGGACCAATTTTCTCGTCAAAAACACATCTTTGCCCGATTCATTGGTCTTCTGTCCGCGCATTTCCAACCAGTATGCGAACTTCTCAGGGTCGTCGAGTGTAGCGGAAAGCCCAACAATTTGAATATGCCTCGGCAGCATAAGGATACTCTGTTCCCAAACATGTCCGCGCGCAACATCGTTAATCATATGAATTTCGTCAAACACAACACACCCGAGGTCCGTCTGGATATCCATATCAAATGAGACAGATGTCTTTGCCTGGCTCTTAATTTGGTAAAGCTTATTCAACAAAATTTCCGTCGTCATAATCAGAACATCTGCGTCCGGGTTGGTCTTGATGTCACCGGTGATAAGTCCGATACTGATTCCAGGATACTTCTTAGAGAAATCATAAAATTTCTGGTTGGACAGCGCTTTGATAGGCGAACAGTAAATCGTCTTCTTTCCTTTGCTGAACATGTGTTCCAGAGCAAATTCGCCACCGAATGTCTTGCCAGACCCTGTAGGACAGCATGCCAGCACATGATGTCCTTCGACTATCGCTTCGACGCACCACTTCTGGAAATCGTGAAGTGGATAAGAATATTTGGAATAATGCTCTGCATATTGAGGTTCGTTTTTATTGGGGTAATCGTAAGAGCAAACCTTGACCATTTATATAAACTGTTGCAGACGCTTTAAGTTGTTTTGTTATGTATTTGCAAGAACAACTTAAAGACTGCAAATCTATTCCACCCCCTTTGCGAAATCTGCAAGTATCTTCACATCATCATATGGGAAATAAGTGTCGTAATATTTAGAGTGTGATTTCTTTTGAATATCTTGCAAATACCGATATTCTTTGTCTTTTTCTATCTCAAACAACAATTCGGAAGAAGCACCGATTTTTTCAAAAACCATCATACATTGAAAAATAGATTTTTGAATTTGAACACTGTTTACAGTTAAATATGTTATCCCATATTTTACACCTTTATCAAATAGTTTTTTATCACCTAATTTATAATCATATGCATTCAAAATTTTATTACGATGATATTCATCATCAATGACATGTTTAACAAATAATTCGAAATCAAATAACTCAAATGATTCAACAAGTTGCCTCAGTGTTTTGCTCGGAATATCCCTGATATCATACATATGTCCGTAATCATAAATTACAATTTGTAAGTTGTCTAAATCGCCACGAACTCCATAATTTCCAAAATGTAAATCGGCGTGTAAAAAACCATTCAAAAGTCCTATACAAAATGTCAATAATATCCCATGCAATGCTTTCAACATTACATGTTTATTTAGTTTTCTACGACCCTTTATTACTAATGGTTGTGATGGTTCATATTCCATTACTAAACATTCATCCGATTTATCCAGCATTCTCGGAATCACATACAGATTATTCTCTTGTCTAGTATTCTTGTGAAATAATTTCTTAAATAATTTACCATTCTCATATTCTTTGTGAAAATCCAATTGTTGTTCAATCCCTTCAAAGAAGTTATCACATACTTGTTTCAACATAACTGGCAAGAATGGGATTGTGTTGCGAATGCTGTTGTAACTGGCAACAGCATCCATAACTTCCTTATCAACATTCGGGTGTTTGATTTTAATACAGACATCGCCAACACGATACACTTGAGCAATGGTTCCTGAACCGATAAGTTCCATCTCAGTCAAATCATATTTGTCGCCGAAATCTTTACGAATCACTTTCTTGGAATATGAATCGGAATGCTTGGGGCAATCACATAAAATATCCTGAAGTTCAATTGCTAAATCTTTGCCAATCAAATCTTCCCGACCAGACAAAGTTTGAGCAAACTTTTGCCAAACAGGTCCAGCTTCCTCAATCATCCGTTTCATCTTTTGGATACTAGCAGGTTTATCCCAAGATAGATTGTATTGAACTACAGAAGTCAAAAACCAAAATAAGTTCATTCTAATAATAGTGGACGAATAAATTTTCCAAACAATCAAAATTCATCTAAATCACACTGAAAAACGATTTAGAGTGATTTTACCAAGTATAATCAAATGCTAAATCGTTTGGCTATATTGCGACGACCTTTACCTATGGTGGAGATTATTCGTGACAAATCAGACCCCAGATGCATTGATATTTTTCGCCTGAGATATGAAGTTGTTGTCAATCAATGCAAAATGAAAATAAATGAATCCAATATTTACAGCAGTAATTCTGGAAAATATATTTGCGATGAGCATGATGCATCCGATGCGACGACGCACTATGCAATACGCAATCCCAACACTGGAAAAATTGTGTCATCAATTCGCACAATTGACGCTCTCAAAACCCAATTGGATATGGAGAAACATAACTGGTTTCATCTTGACCCTAAATTGAAACAAGATGGGGTTGTGGAGTGGTCGCGTCTTGTTTCCGATATGTCTGTCCGCAAGACAAATGCTGCGCTTTTGCTGTATATTGCGTCAGCGAAACACCAGCAGAGTATTGGAATCAATAATGTCACATTTATGGTGGACAGCAGGGCGACTAATTTGATGCGGTATTACAAACGCTGGACAATTTGCGAACAGATTTCAAAAGATGCTGTACAATGCGACGAATATGAAGTTGGACGCAAAAGTTATGTCATGCTGATGCCTATGGGAAAACCATATAGTTACGAACGCGCGAAATTCAATACACTTGTAGAGATGCCTGTAACATTTGGTGCAATGGCGATGAAATCGTATATCGTCTAAATAAAATTGATTTGATTTTATTTTTGTATTGTGATAGAACAATACAAAAACCTTGTAAAACTTTGTAAACCTAAAAAAATGGACTTGTCCAAAGGAGAACGCTACTTATTCCAGGCAACCGCCAACCGCACATTTATTGCGGAATATGTGAATCAACTCACCAAAGTTACACTCGTGACCAAATATTCGGACAAGGAATCGCGAATGTGCGGAGGGGTTTATTCATACCCAACCGACGATATCATTGATGCGTTTCCATTATCTTCTTTGGTCCCCGGACACAAGTATCGGTTCTGGTATTTGGAAAGGAAAAATGATGAGAATCATCCAACAAACGAATATGAATTTTATAGAAAATCACACAAAGGAATATTTGTAGAAATAACTAACACTGTGGAGACACTGCGATACGACACGAGAGAAAACCCAGAGCATTTGCGAATGGGAGTAGTATCTTGTCCACTGCATAGAATTATTCAGATTGATATTTTGTAAATAGAAAACGACTTTGATTGTGTGTAGTATTTGAGGATGAAAAGTGTTTATTATATTTTTATCTTCATTATTTGTATAAATGAGCTACCCAATAATGCAGTTGACGGAGGTTTTAGCAAAACCGATTGAATCTGTTTTGGAATCGCAGAAGAATATCAATGACAATGTTTTAGGCTTGATTGACAAATACAATGATGCAAGTGGAAATATGAAATTCATAACATACAATGTCGGCGACGAAGAGAATAAACACGAAATCAAGATTCCGGAACTGACAATGGTAAATGTTCCATCGTTGTCCATCAGAAAGTTCAATATTTCCATGAATTTAGAAGACAAGAAGTACAACAACAGCAACAATCTGATGGTTTCTCTGTCTACCGAACATTCGCGTTGGAAATCGTATAAAATAGATATGGAGGTCAGTGAAAACAACGAGCCTTCTCTCGGGATTCACAGATTAAACACAATTTTGATGGACAGTGTCAAGACGAACAAGCTACCATAATTGCAAGATTATATCTTACAGTAATTTTATTGACTTTTCAAAAAGTCAATAAAAATCATTAAGGGGGTGCGGGAACGAGTTTGTCGTTACTTATCAATCTATCAATAATTTTCGTAAGACCAACAGGTTGCCTATTTTCAGCTACTACACTCACTTGATACTTCGCCTTTGTATTCAATTTATCGTTGTTTGATGTTGAACTTGACAACTTGGCAGTCGTGTTATAAGTTGTTTCTGCACTGAATCTTGTACCAAACCAACCAGACCAACTTGCGCTTGTTTTCACTCCAAACGCACTTGTGTTTTCAGAACTGGTTGTTTTCTTAACAGCGTTCATAGCATCAACCTCAACTACAAGGTCGATATTTACGGTTTGGAGTTGCATACTCGGGACATTCAGAATTGTTAACAGCGGAACATTCATTGTAACCTCACTAATGTTACCGGATGCATCTTTTTCGTTCATATTCATGGAAATCATTTGGACATTACCATCCGCATCAAAACCCATTTGTTTAACGAAATCACAAGTGGCTCTTGACAATTGAACTTGAGCGGCACACGCAGACATTAACGGAGCACTTATAAGATGGTCTAACGGGAGAGATTCCAATATCCCATTTACTTTGCTATTTGGGTCAGCCATTATACATTACCAATATATATTGTTTTATACAAAGATTTTTATCCTACGGTAATGTATGTTTGATTTGTTGTCAATGTTTTTTACACAAGACCCACGAATTCATAAAAAAATGAAAGAGGAAAAACGACTTAAGAAAAAACAACGGAAAGAAAAACACAGGAAAGCGAAGCGACGGGTAGAGAAACAAATATGTAAAGAAAAACGACATACGAGACACCACAACAATGAAAAATATTGTGATTCATCGTCAGATGAAGATGAATGTTTAGATAAATATGTTCAACACAGCAAATGTTTACATACGCCTGACAATTCACACAACAAAAACAAGATTGTTGAAAAACTATACGATGTTATACAGCAAGTCGATAACAAGATTACTTGCAATACACTACAATCAAATATGGAGGATTATTTTAATCGCGACCCAAGTAGTGGTCTCTTGACTCCTAAATTCGTTCAGATGAATGTCAACAATACAATCATAAATGTTCCCACTTATACACTTGTAAATCACACAAATATGAATGTAAAGGATTTCAAATGTAAATTCAAAACAGACGCATACAACTTAGGTGTTCACTGCCATAAAAACTTTGACATTGAAACAGAAGTGACATTCACGAGAGACAATGTGAATGACGGGTATATAAGAATAAATGAAATTTTACTTAAAGATAACTTTTGATAGGAAGGTATACGAATGGCACAACCTCCAATGACTCCAGAACAAAACAATGAACTATTACTCCTATCTATTGTATCTGGCATCAGCAATGGTGTTTTCGTTGAGTTGGGAACCAATAGTGAACACTTCGCAGAGATAATTCTCTCAATAAATTCAACAAACACCATATTTTTAGATGAACATTGCGACAGTTATCATTTGATTAAGTCTATATACAAGGACCGTGTGTTAAATGTTATTCCAGATACATTTGACTTCCTACATATTGACTGCAGCAACCAGACATACGAAGACGCAAAGAGTGCTCTGGACAAGTATTTTCCCCAAGTGCGTAGTGGTGGTTTTGTTATGGGAAGCGATGTTAAAGATGATGTAACAAAGGCATTTTCCGAATTCATTGCAAAGAACAATTTGACTGGAGCCGGCGCAGATGAGCGAATCTTCTTCAAGAAGGTACTTCAACAGAAACCGGTCTCTTCACCTAAGAGAAGTATTGCGTTTGTAACTAAATTTACGGCAAAGGGAATGTCTAACAATGATACTCTGAAATATTTGTTGGCGCTATTTTCGTTTAAGCAAGATTTAATTGTGTTTACAGATTCACATCTGATTGCTGATTTAACTGCTCTGAACAACAAGATTATTTTTGTTAGTTCAGACAGTGTGACAAATACATTAGACCAAAGGTATATAAAGTTTGCAAGGCAAATAGACCCCAATGCCGATTATTCTGAACACAACAAAATCAATTTGTTGCGAGAGGCGAAAAATATAAATTCCGATTATATCTTGTATGCGTGGGTTGATTGTAATGCCCAAATGAGTCCAAATAAATTTAACAATATGCGATTTGCTACAAATAAGTTGTCATTCTATTCATCTGCATCGGATAGTTCAAATTTTGTAATTCCAAATTCGTTACTGGATTCAATTGAAGTGCTGTATGAATACAAGTTGATTGAGATGCAAACGCGGTGGATTGCGAATCAATCTATTTTTGCACAAATGCACCATGATTTTCCTGGGATGTTCAGTTTGATTTAGCATATTTTGTAATGTTTTTCTTTGGATATACTAAAGATGATAAAGGAAGAATATGACCGAAAAAAAGCAGAGTTCGACACTAAATATTCAACATTCATTGCCGAATACGATAGACTCAAAAGCCAACCTTGTGGAAATTATAATTCAACCAGCACAGGTCTTAACGGACTTTGCTTAAATGAAGTTTGGAAACAATCGGGTTGTGATAAGCCATCACCGTATACTGTTGCCAACAGTTTCAACAACACACTTTACGACACAATAAATGATGCATACAAATGGTCGTCTTTTAGCGATTCAACGCATCCCAAAACTGGGTGTTATGCAAATGAATCAGCCGTCGCAGACACGACAAAGAACTACAATATAAATGGTGTTCAAATGAAAACAATGAATGCAAGCACATTTACCAAAGATGGGTCTGGCATTACCGTATCGTCATTGGACGACTGTAAACAAAGTTGTCTTCCTGAAACAGGTTGTATAAGTGCCACATACAATTCATCAAGCAAAAAATGTTGGACAAACTTTGGCGCTTTATCTGATTGGAAAGAACCATTAATATCAACGGATACGAATGATGTAGCTATTTATTACGAATTGATTCAACTACTAAACCAGTTGGTTGTTCTAAATAAGGAGCTACATGATTATGAGGTTGCTAATCCTGCATCTAGTGCTGATTCCGGAACGACTGAAGTCGGAGGAGGAACAGGTTCCGAATCTGGTGCTAACGCTGAATTAGGTCCTAATATGTTAGAGACCATATTACAAATGGCTCCAACGGTAATTTCATCCTTATTTAAAAACCCCCCCTCTTCACCTTCTATTGACCCAAAAGATTTTGAAGCATTAAAGCAAAAGGTCGGTGTGATTGATACTGACCGCATCGCTACTGCAAAGACTCTGGAAGAGTATAAGAAACAAATTTCGGAAATGCAAGCAAGTCAAGAAGATTCCAATGCTGCGCTCAAAAAACAAATGATTACAATTGCGCTCATTGTCGTAATTGGAATATTGTTGATTTTCTTGTTGTCAGCGATTATGCAATCGTTCAATTCTAACTCGAATAACTCATTTAGTGGTGGTGGTGCAAGAAACACGATAGGTTCTTGGAAAAATATGTTTACCAAATTGTTCCGAAAAAAATAAAATGTGATTTGTCGAAAATCATATTTTAGCAATGTAATATATCAATGGACTTGAAAATAAATGAAGATGGTATCCGTTATTACTTGATTCCCAAAGGTACACATTTGTATCGCGGTGATTCAGCCTATACAGGTGAAAGTATGATGTTGCACGACCAAATCACATTTTTTGGATTCGACCAAGAAAATGTAGAAGAAAATTATGGAATCACATATGAATTCGTAACAAAGAAACAGCTAAAATTGCTTGCTGTAGATAAGAATAACTCGACCGAATTTCTGGACATTATCAAACAATCGAATAAATATCACGAGATAATAACCATTTTGAACAAGAATTATGGATACACAACCGGGTTTAGAGATTCCGATGCAAGAAAAGATAATATATTATCTGAATTTATTTGTGAATATTTTCCGGATTATGATGGTTATGCGTGTGATGAAATGCCAACCAAAACAGGACATTTACACCAGGAGGCGATGTTATGTTCTCCCGCAAACAAATTTAAAGGACATGGAAAACGAGTAACCGCACCTAATAAGATTCAAGGCTTACGCGAAAAATGGGAGTTACTCCAACACGGACGACAAATGGAGGAACAGCGGAAAGAAGCAAAGGAGAAAAATAAAAGAAGTCGTTTTGTTGACGACAGAAGAAATTTGTTTGGGTTCGATGATGAGGAAGAAAGTAGCAACATAAACTTATTTTCAGACCGATTAAAAGAAAATGATGATTATGAATTACCACAAGGTCGCAAGTTATTTGGAGGCAAACGAAAACGGAAAACAAAACGAAAGAAGAGAAGTAAAAGAAGAAAAACAAGAACGAATAAAAATAAGGTGTAAATATGCGTTGTCGTTGTTTCTAGTCATCAAGCTGTAGTTCCTCATCTTCATCCGAATCATCATCATCAAACTCCATCTCTTCCTCATCTTCCTCTTCCGAATGACATTCCAAACCCTCATTGTCACCAAGAACAAATCCACCATCACTCGCATACCCAGACAATTTACTATCAGGGTTCTTATTCTTATCAGTAATATTCTCACACTGAATATACTTGCGAACATAAGTGTCCTTACTTATTCCAACAGTCAAAGACATTTGGAAATCGGAAAATCTCTCGGGCTTTTTGCGCTGCCTAGCAGGATAACGAGCGACAATATTCTTAGCGCGAGACTTGCTGGTAATAGGCATATTGATTCAATTGTGATGTTTGTATCCATTACATAACAAATTCAATTTTTATTTAGTCAAAAATAAAATTGAATTACTTTTACACATTTTACCAATTTACACAAACTAACAAACAAAATGGAATCTTACCAGAACCCCAAGGATGTGGTGATTGACATTCCCGACGAAGAGAACGAAGACGATAAGTGTTGTTGCAGTTGCTGGGAATCTGTTGTAAACTTGTTTGCTCCACCTATGTACGCAAGTCTGTGCGTGTGTGGTCAGGTCCGCTGTTGTGAAGCTTCTAACCAAGCCCAGCACGATTGCATTGTGCGGATGCGGTTCTTGTGTTTCTGGTTGGGGTGTGTATCGGTGTTATTGTTGCCACTTCTGTTCCGAGTAATGGTGTAGGAGAGGTGCGGAGAAGGGCTTTGCCCAACGGTCGCGCCGCAGGCGCTTGAAACTGGGTTCTCTGCTTTTTAAGTAGGAAAATCGATAATATATATAAAAATGAAGATTTTCTGTTTTCCAAAAGTGTTTTCGAAAATCGATTTTGGACATTTATAAATGTCCAAAATCCAGTTTACTTACAA
>JACCDO011432610.1_pt1 | contig 16179 bp, 20 predicted proteins | sample 7446101 | NCBI WGS metagenome assembly JACCDO01 (sample SAMN15323440, study PRJNA562643) | freshwater metagenome | isolation source: river surface water | place: USA:Blue River Watershed | collected 2017-08-16
AGCAGCTTTCTCCTCTTTAGTTTTACCCTTAGTAGCGTCTTGATACGCTTTAGTAGATGGCAAGAAACGAATTTCTTTACCCAGTTCTTTTTCCGCTTTGATCTTAGCCTCAGACACGCGCGCTTCAGCACCGGGTTTATCTACTGTTTTTAGTTTGTCCCCCTCTAAACTAACACCAGCATAACGCGGGCCTGTAGCAATACCAGCAGAAATTACAGCAGGTTGTTTTTCCAGCACCATGTCTAGCGCAAGGTCTCTGGTTGTGTCGTTGTCAGGGTACCCTTTTTCTAGCAACGCTTTAAATTTAATCTCAGCTTCTTGCAGTACTGCTGCTTTGTTAGGCACTTTATTCAACATAGCCTGCGTTCTATTCTGAAACTTCTGATAGTCAAGCTGTTTAATAGCAAGTTCTTTTTCAATGGTTGCTAGGTCTTTAGCAACAGTGTAGTACTGTTCACCTGCTTTAGTTTTAAGTGCTTGTGCTTTTTCTACATCGCCTAGCTGGCGCAGGTACTCAGCTTCGTTCAGGTTAGCAATAGCATCATCCAACGCGTCTTTCATCTTGCTACGTTCTTTGCGGTTTGCCTCGCTACGCTCAACCATCTCATAGCCTGCGGTAGTAGCAGCAAGCAAAGCATCGCCACGGATAGAACCCCAGCGCTGCAAGAACAGAATCAAATTACCCTGAGCAAACTCTTGTGCTTCTTTGTCTATGCGAGCTTTGCGCTCAGCTAATTCTTGCTTACGCCCAGCAGTCGGATCAACAATACCTAGCTGCTGACGCTCCTGTTTCTGTTCTTGTATTATTCCGGGCACAGTCTTTTTGCGCTCAACATCCAGCTCGCCCATACGTGTTGTCATATCGGCTTTTGCACCTTGGAGCTTTTCCATGGCCTCGTCTACAGGCGAAGGTGCAACAGGCGGTGCGCTAGGCGCAATGCCTGCAGCAGTACCCCGCTCAAACTCTTCAGGGTAAGTATCAGATACTGGGTTGCCCGGTAAGTTAGATGTGTCAAGCGGAATATCTTCTTTACCTTTAGTTTTATCTTTTACTACCGATCCTTTTTTCCCAGCAAACGCAACGATGCCACCACCAGCCATGCCACGCAGCTTCTGACGACGCATAGTCTCAGACTGGAATATATTTTTAGTAGCCGGGTCAGTCTCTTTGTCCTGCATCTTCTTCTGCAGGTCCTCGTCCCGCATCATCTCAGCCATGTCTATCAGCTTGTCCTGATGCATACCTGTGGCTATGCCACCCGGTGCTAGTTTTACGACACCGCCTTCTTTGCGACCGGGGAATGCTTGGTTGTACTGCTGCACTAGCCCCAGACCCGTACCGATAGCACCAGCAGCCTGCGAGATAGGCGAGAGCGGAGCTTGATACATCTGGGTTGTAGCAGCTTGCATAGGCAGACCGCGCAGCATGTTAGACAGCACACCCAGCTGCATGAGCGGGTACTGTTGCTGCGTAGCGTAGTTCTGGATAGCCTGATTAATAACTGCTTGCTGTTGTTGCTGGTCCATACCGCCAGCTTGCATCTTGGCTTGCAGCGCTGCCATGTCTTGCTGGAACTCACGGCTACCTTGCTCACCCAGAAGTTGAGCGGCTTGTAGTGTCTGGCCGTAACCTTGAATGCCTAGACCTGCGCCAAACTGGCGCGACTGCTCCTGCAGCTGCTGCGCTGCCTGTTGAGCTTGTTGGTTCTGGATGGCGGCTTGCAGGTTAGCCTGTTGGTTTGCCTGTTGTGCAGCGAGGTAGGCTTGTTGCTCGGCGTTGAACTGACCCATACCAGCGCCGTATGCCTGTTGCAGACCCTGAGCCTGAATGTCGCCTAGTTGCTGGGCTAGGTTACGCTGACGCTCCGCTTCGACAATAGCCTGACGGGAGCCACCAAAAGCCCCTGCACCTACAGCCTGCGCCTGCTGTTGCTGTCTAGCTATCTCAGATGCACGGCGAGCTTCACGCTGTTGTACATTAACAACATTCTGCATATACGGCGACATATACGCACCGGATACACCGGGGGCAGTAAAGCTATCCGAGTACACCTGCTGCGGGCGACCAAGCTGGAACCGCTCTGCAACGAGCGGCGAGTAATACCCACTGGCTGCGGAGCGCCCTGCTACATCTCCTGCGATCTGGCTAGCGGCGGAACCTTGTTGTGGTTGTACGTACGAGCCTAGGCCCATCATGGCCTGCTGCTGCAACGGGCTAAACGGAGCCACGGCAGCTTGTGCTGCCTGCATAGGAGTGCTTGTATAAAGAATACGCCCTTGCGCGTCACGCATCGGGTTGCCCTGCGCGTCGGTCTGGAACGTCTGACCAAACGGCATGTACTCTCTAAACCCTGTGGGCTCAAACGTACCGCTAGGACCTACACCGCCAGTAAAGACCTGCTTCTGGGTAGCACCCAACATAGTCTCAACGTAAGGCCGTGCGTACTCAGGAATGTTTGTCTGGTAAGCTGTGGTTTGGGTAGGGGCACCGCCACCACCGGGATAAAGTCTGCGACCGTCGCCAGAGTAGCCGTTGAACTTATTTTTGATAATCATAGCTTTGCCCCTACTATCCTATACTTTTCCTGCAGCCCGTATCGCTGCCAAAGTCGAGCGGCACTTTCTCTGGAAGCACCCTCAATATACGTCGCGCCAAACGCCCTCAGCAAATCTTTAAACTGCAGGAACGTCTCTTGGCTTGTTATCAGCTTGCCACCCATCGCTACTATGAAAGCTACGCGGTCGTTAGGGCGGTTCATAAAATTAATTGCAGCTGCACCTGCTATGCTGCCATCATCTTCTACAGCTACTACTAGCACCCAGCTACCGCCGGTTATGAGCATCTTGACTTGGTCTAGCGTGTAGTCCTCTTGGTACTCCAGCGCCGCCGCTAGGTGCTCTTCAACTCTAGGCCATACTTGATGGCAAAACTCTATGGTTACGTGTTGTATCTTCATGCAGGCAGATGCTTGTCTGCTTTAGAATTTACAGCCACCTTACCTTTTCCTACAGACTTCTTGCGACCTTTTTGCACACGGTCCATCATCGCGTACAGCTTGCGGGCACCAGCATCCGTAGAGCCGTTGCCAAGCTCTGACACGATACGAGCCGGGATTACAAATTCACCATCAGCAAGACGAGCAGGCTGCCTGCCCCCAATAGAAGCAGGGATTGAATCAGATACTCCATCGCCGGGTCCTTTCAGTAGACGACCGCCATCGGAATAGCCGCCGAGGTTGTACATGATGCCGCCACCTGCTGCTTCTTCTACGTTCGTATCCATCGGCTCTTTTACCTTAGGTAACGCAGACTTAATGCCATACTTCTTCATCATTGCTGATAGCTCAGCTTGTGCAGCGGTAGCAGGGCTAGATAGCTGCTGCGCACGGCTACGTGGAACAATACCAAAGCCAAATTTATCCATAGCCTGTTTAGCATCTTGGTAGTCTTGTTCTACTTCTTGTGGGCTCTTGCCTTCCAGCATCTTGCGATAGTCTGGTGTTCTCAGCTGTGCAGTGGTGGTGTCGCCACCTTTAGCAAACGCAGGCATGCCGGTATAGGGGTCAAGCCTTCCAGCACCGCCCACGTCTAGGACGTTCTGCGAGACAGGGTTTTGTATGCCGGGGGTAGAGTAAGCTAGCCGAGGTTGCTGCGACATCGGGTAGTAAGGGTTAGCGCCTACAGCATTCATATTAGACATGGCTTCGACGGGACCACCGTCAGCAAAGCCAGCACGACCGGGAGCCATGTAAGGGCTAGGTTCTCCTCCAGCATAAAAACCAGACATGTCACGCTGCCCGTACTTTTCTTTCTTAGGTCCTTCTGGGCGCTTCATCATCTGCGCGCCTAACAAACCAAGCCCGATGGTGTATTTATTATCTTGCGCAAATTCCATAGCTTTACTAAAGCCGTTACGCAAGCTGTCCATGATGCCGCCACCGAACGAGGGTTGCGGTGGTGGAGGGGGAGCAGCAGAAGGAGTAATAACAGGCGCGCCAAAACCCGGCTGACCACCCACTGCGGGAGGAGGTTGGAAACCCGGCGTACCAAAAACGTTTTGTGCACCTGCCGTTGTAGCAGGGCTAGAGCCAGCAGCTTGTAGTGAAGTGGCAGCGGGGGGAGCCACGCCTTGCATAATGCCTTGGCCTGCTGCGGCAACCTCGGGGGCAACGGCACCTGTAGCACTAGCTGCACCTTGCCCGGCAGCAGCTAAATTAGCGGCGATCTCAGGAGATGCTTGTGCCAACGATGTAAGCTGAGGGGCGCTAGTTGCAAGCGCAGCGGCTTCAGGGGCGGCAGCGGCAGCAGAACCCAGTGTAGTGCCAGTCATACCCGCAGTCAGAGCCCCTGCACCGGTGCCAGCCAGCCCTGCGCCAGTAGCCGCGCCCACAGTAGGTGCAAGAGCGGCACCAGTCATGCCTGCGGACAGAGCCCCGGCCCCAGCTAGCGTAGGTATAGACGCCGCTGCAACAGCAGGCACTGCAGCCTCAGCAGCTATAAGAGCAAACATAGGTGGTACCATGGCCTACCTCACGCCTTCAATAAATTTCGTTAATCGTATCATGCAGGTAATCTTGAAACAAAGGTTACAGTCGTAATTACAGACGGTATGGACGGTCTGACAAACGGGCTAGATGACGCTGGCAAAGCTGCTACCTTTACGTCAGGATGGGTTGCCGCAACCACCAGATCAAACACACTGTTTGCCTGTGCCACCAAAAAGAAGTTCCACGCCGCTACAGCCGCACCATTACGGCTTCCGTGCCTAGACGGTACCGTTAATTGTGTTGCCGATTCATAAACGTCTGTGCTATCAACCCGCGCCCAGACTTCGACGTCGTGCGCCTGAGAATCAGAGTTCTCAAACTGTGCGCTGAACTGATAGTTATAGACGCCGGGGTATGACACTTGCACACTACCGTTAGACAGCGCCGTACTTATTGTTGCATTAGCATCTGTATTATTAAGTGTTAATGTAGTTACAACATTTGCAGACAGTGTAAAAGTCTGGTTTGAGAAATAAGACCCGCACGGCAAGCTGACGAACCTAGCCCCACTCTCATTTAGTAACGCTGCCAGCGTTGCATCTAGTTGCCGAAAGTACAGGCGCAGCACGTTGTTAAACTGATCTTGATAAGTCCTAGCGTATATATCTGGGCCCACCGGCAACGCCGGGGCGACAGGGCTAACCAGACTGATAGTAGAAATAGTCGCCATCAACGCCTACCGTCAGGACGCACATCGATCCTAGGTACACCCAGCTGCCACTGACAGCCTAGCTGGTCAGAGCTGACGCGAAACGCCATCTGACGCCCACGAAGCCTTGTGTACACAATCTGAGTGAACTCCTGCACCGTGTAGTTACGCTGGCTGTTGTAAGACTGAGCAGAAGTCACCAAGGGGGTATCAGCCGTACCGTAAGGCGCACCGGGGTTGTAGCGCGGGCGCATGGTGAACGTAACTTCTGGCCTGTTGGGCGTAGCTGTGCTTGACCCGTCAAACGTAATGTCTGGGATCATCCGCCACACGAAACCATAGTTGTGACCATCGCCAATGTCAAAGTCTGAAGACTGAATATAAGAGCTTATGGGTAGTATGGTGCCGTTGACCTCAACGTCGTCATTACCGTTTTCGTGATACACAATAGTGTGCTGGTAAGACGCGGCCATCGGATAAGCTCGTAGCGGGCTATCTAACCAAGCTGAACGCGACAACGTGCCGTAGTACCAGACCTGATCTAAGTAATTGTATATAACGTAACGATCTACAACCGTGCTATTAGCTGAGCAGTAGAACCACCAGACCTCGCTATACCCTTCGTTAGTTCCAGCAAAAACCTGAGCCGACTGGTCCAGATTAATGTCGCCAAAAACATATTGCCGCAGCGAACAAGGTAGCGTTTCAACCCGGCCAGAGTAAGCGTAGAACTTGTCCACACCCATCCAGTAGGTAATATTGTTGGCTGTAGCTACAGCGTTCGGGCTGGCTATAGAAATATTGTCTGACAGGATGTTGAAGCCCCAGACAAACGGTGGCCCCAAATACTGCATCGAGAATACTGCTGCATCCGTGAACACAAGTATTTCTTGTCGGGTCTGCTGAGCCGTTACTATGTAAGAACCAGACGAAAGCCTAAAGCTACCCGCTTGGTTAGTAGCTGCAGGAGCCCAGACCTGATAATTTTCCTGATCTGACCAGCGGATCAACATCGGGTCCTGAATAGTTTCACCATAGTCGTTAACGCCAAAACCTATGACAAACCTAGAGGCGTCCGATACCAGCACAAGATTACAAACAGAAGGGCAGCTAGTGTCTGTCTGATAAATACCCGAGCTAGAAGGTGAAAGCAAAGTAGCGGGAGTAGTAAACAGCAGACTACCTGCCGGGGTATACGTTGGTACCCACATGTACAGCGCACCGCCACGCGGGTTAATTATTAAATAATCACCATAATTAGTTTCTGACCACAAACGCAACTGCTGCGGAATACCCGACGCTGCAGACTGCCCCCAGCCAGTAAACGAATTAGCTCTATAAACAATGGCACCGTTAGAATGCGTAGTAGCTATGGTGCCGTTAGCGCCACGAGTCGCCCCGGTAAAAGTGGTTGCCGTATTGCCAGTGTACGTAGCAAGCTCTTGGTCTATTAATACCCTACCTAAGGGAGTTGAAAACCCAGTTGTGGACGTAACAGTAATCGTTGTGTTGGACGCGCTCAGAGTTTGAGACAGCGTAGTTTGCTGCGCACCCAGCACAAAACCACCCCAAAGCCCCGCACCCCAACCTGCAGCGTAGCCAAACACGGCCTGCCCGACGTTGATCTGATAAGTTGCCGTAACAGTGCCACCCCCAGTAGCTGAAGAGGACGCAGCGGACGCAGCGGTAATAGTGTACGTATTAGAGTCAACGTAGGTGATCCTGAACTCGCCGTTCAAGGTCAGGCCGCCCACAGCCGTAGCGCCCGAGAAGGTCACATAGTCCCCATCAATAGCGCCATGGTTAACGTCCGTTACAGTAACAACAGCAGAACCAGACGTGGTCGTAAAAGGGTCGGTAAGGGTTTCGGTAGCGCGTATGGGGGTAATGTCGTTGTAAACGCCGCCGCTCTCGACGTAATACTTCAAGTTTGTACCGACACCCAGTAAGTTGTATCCACGCAACGTCACCCAGTTCCATAGGGAACGCGCTATGCCTAAGTAAGTATTTGCAGAAATAGGTTGCCAGCCACCTAGTTTTTGCGGGTAGCCAGAACGAAAGCGAATCTTGTCACACTCAAACCATCCGCCTTCGTTGGCGAGTGTTGTCGATTCCCTGTTTACACCCGGACGAAGTTGTAGCTTTTGTAACGGCATTTTTACCCACCTGACTTGTACGGGCGCGTGCCCTTCTTGTCAATGATAAGCGCCATTTTCCTTGGTTTGGCATCTCTTGTGTTAGGAATACTAACGTGTGTCCACCCACCACCACGCACCGGGTCTGAAAATTCACGAATAACTTGATCGTAAGGCAATGTGGACGAGAGTATCTTTTTTACAACTTGATCTGGCACCATCCCAGCTACTCTTATGTCTGCCGCTGTACCGTGGCAGTGCTGGCTGGTCTTTGATCCTTTAATTGCAGCGTTAACCTCCGGGCTGCGGTAGGCCGAGTTAACGCTGATAGGCTTGCCCAGCAGGGCGCGCAGGCTCTCAAGGAAGGCGGCCAGCCGACGCAGGTTTAGTAGATGGTCATTCTCTGGAGTGTTGTCTAGCCCATGTCTCGCGGCATAGTCGCTGACAGTCAGCTCCTCCAGCGTAAAGTTGGGCGAGAGCTTCATTTCTTCATCAGCTCCTTGGTCTTGTCCTTGCTGCTCTGGCTAGAACCGAAGAAGAAGTTCAACATCGTAGACACCACCGTGCCCATGATGAAACCAAGAATCACATCTACGAACCGCACACTCTTCTCCGGGATGTCTACCAGAGTAATGATGATGATGTAAGCCACAGCAAAAGCCGACCAGAACCACGCGAACTGATACACGAACCGGCGCACCCACGGGTCAGCATTCTCCATCGCCTTCTCTTGCATGTCCCGCGCATCCTGCGTGTTCTTCAGGTCAATCTCTGCCATGAACTCCGCATGTTTCATAGCCGCCATTTGTAAATCTGCAAGCTTGCTGTCGTCAAGCACACCGTCCTCATTGGGGGTGAGCTTGATCCCCAGCTTCTCCTCGACATGCTCCACGCCCTTGTCCAGCACGGCGTCAGCAACCTTCTGAAGTCCAGCACCAGCTAACTGAGACAGGATAGGGGCTAGTAGCATAGGCACCATTACTTTCCCTCCGCAACTACCTGATCGTCACCTTTTTTTACAGTGACCTTGCCGTCTTCTACTTCAACACGCATAGGAGCCTCTTTACGATCCAGCCTGTCTAGTTTGTCGATCAACTGCTTCATGACAGCAAACTCAGGTTTTTCTTCCTTCTGAGACGCGCCAGCAATGCTGTTCAACATCTGGATCAAAGCTGTCAAAGAAGCACCTAGCAGACCCATGACTGCAGCCATCTTGCTTTCTTCTAACCACAAACTAGCGACGACGCCGATCACTACAATAGCTACGATAGCCGCAAGACCAAATTTACCAATAGCTTTACCCGCAACTTCTTTTGCGGGAGACGTGGCTTCTAGCTTAGCAAGCTCGACTTCAGCTTCCAGCTTTACTTTCTGTAGTTCGGCATCCATGATTTACCTCAAACAGGTTTCCACGAAGTCGTAGCCTCATCCCACGAGTACAATTTGTCATCTTCAGGATGCGGCACTGGCGAGTCCCAGCTAAATGTTTCGTTGTTAAATACCCAAGATGGGTATGGCTGTTGATCTATGAAGGCATCTAAGTCTTCTCTATAGACCATACCTATTCCGGCATAGCGCTTACGAAAGTTGTGGTTATAGCTAGTTTGAACCCATCGCCCACCCAGCAGTCGCTCACAAAAAGCGGCACCTATGTGCTCCTTCTCAACGCCGTAAGCATCCGATGTATCGCGGTTATCTATAACGATTACGCGCTTAACAATATTGTTCTCATCAAGTTCAGCAAAATGAGCCATGTTATTTCCCGTGTAAATATAGTCCAGTAAGGCTAGCGTCGTGACCAAAGTGCCCTTTTAAGAACGTATTAAAAGCTAGGCTTATACGTTCACCCGGAGCTTCTTTTTCAGCAACCATGTGCGTCAAATGTGATGGGAATAAAATTAATTCCCCCGTTTTTACCGGTAGCCACCAACTTGTTGAATTCCACGTGTTGTAGTCAGTGGGTGGTATTTGAAGCAGCTCATGTTTTTCATCACGATAAAAATAAATTTTGTCTGTCTCATCATCTGTTTGTATATATAAACACCCAGAAATAAAAGAACAAGAATGGCTATGCTTATGATGAAATTGCCCCTGTTTTGTGTAGTTAAGCCAAGACTGAGTTATGTAAATATCGATATCGCTGTTAGGTTTGTGCACGCTTTGAAAATATTCTCGTGTGCACGTGTCCACCCAGTCATATAGGTCTTTTAATTCCGCACTACCAAATACTTTGTTGTTCTCACTGTTTGTGTTGCCTTGGTTTGTTACTTGTGGTTGTTCTTTTATAAAAGAGAGTTCACTCTCCGTAAAACTTCTAGGGAGAGAAAAATGACCGACAGGAGTAGGAAATAAATTAGTTACATTCATTCGTTTGCCTGTCAAAATCCTCGGCTGCTTTAGTGAATTTATTTGTTTGCGTAGGAAGCCAAATAGTATTAATGCTATCTTCGAAGGCTTTTATCTTTTCCATAGTCTCAAATACTTCTTCTATGGTAGGACAAGGTCGAGGGTCTTCCCAGCGAGTAAATTCCCCATTAGAAATTTCCCATATTGCGCCCGGTCTCAAAAGCTGAACAGCCATTTCAATGCCATACAAACGATAAAGACGATGCTCCATATTTCCTCTTTAGTTTATTTTTATGTAGACAACCCCACTCCCACCGGGGCCAGCAACAACTACAGCTGCAGGGCTCATCACCCCTCCACCGCCACCACCAGTAAATATCTGGCCGGGCCCTGCTCCAGCATTCCCGCCTCCACCTGCACCTCCTACACCGTTAGGGGGTTGAGCAGGCGCGCCGGGGAAAAATATTTCTCCGTAATGTCCACCGCCGCCACCAGCGTAAAACGTAGAAGTTCCAGTGATAGAAGAAGCTAGACCATTACCACCGTTCCCACCAGCGTTTCCACCAAGGCCAAAACTATTACGCCCCGCTTGGCCAGCACCTCCACCTCCACCTGCACCTCCACCCCAGCCCGGAGCGGGAGCAGGGCTTGCAGGGCGTCCACCATTATTTCCTTGAGCTGGGGAAGTACTAGGTACATTACCTGCTCCGCCAACACCCCCACCACCAGAACCACCGCCGCCAGAACCACCTGCAGCGCCATTTCCGCCATCAACTCCACCGCCACCACCGCCACCACCACCAGCTGCGACTATAGTGTCAAAGGAAGAAGGGCTACCATTGCTGCCGCGTCTAGTATCTCTAGGTGCCCCAGCACCGCCACCGCCAACAGTTACTGTGTAGCTATTACCATTAGTAATAGACATAGTGCCTACACGGTAACCCCCACCACCGCCACCACCACTACCAATACCGGGGTTTCTTGGGTTTCCACCACCGCCGCCCCCAGCAACCACAAGGTAATCTACGGTGCCTGTTTTGGGTGCTGTGAACGTACCTGAAGTTAAATAAGTTTTTAACGCGCCGGGGTTTCGGAAATACCTAAGCACTACAGTACCGGACCCACCGCCACCAGCAAACAAATTGTTAGGGCCCGTCGGACCTCCACCGGAACCTCCAGCTCCACCCCCAGTTTGTGCCGTACCAGAGACACCGCCCGCAACAGAAGTGTTACCTCCATTGCCGCCACCATTAATACCACGCCCGAAAGAAAAAGAATCTAGTGCTCCGCCACCGCCACCGCCAGCATAACCAACCGAAGTACCGGTTATCGATGACACTATACCTCCGCCACCATTACCGCCTTTAGTAGCACTTCCATCTTCGCCAACAGCACCAAAACCACCGCCGCCAGCTCCACCTGCAGCGCCAGACGTGGAAGTAGCATTCCCTCCCCTGCTTCCTTGTGGCGCTATTCCAGCAGCACCTATACCTAAAGAATCAGACCTTACGCCGCCTCCGCCGCCTGAAGCTCCAGTAAACCCGTTAGTAGAGGGGGAAGTCCCGCCTGCACCTTGAGTAGGCCCGCCACCGCCACCACCAAAAGCATCAAAACCAGCAAAAGTTGAATTTGAACCAATTCCTGTACCGCCACCGCTAAGGAACCCACCAGCCCCCACTACTACGGAATAAGAACTTCCAGCAGTAACAGCAAAATTTGTACCGGTTATATATCCAGCACCGCCACCGCCACCGCCAGTTAAAGCAGAGGGCCAAAAATCAGTAGCTGCTTTAAATCCGCCACCCCCTCCACCGCCAACAACTAAATAGTCTACGGAGTTAACCCCGATAGGGCAAACCCACGTCCCGCTGGCGGTAAAGGCAAAAACTTCAATATCTGGGGTCGGTCCGGGGGCCGCTGCAACACCCATGGCCTGCATTAATTTTGTATAAGCAAAAACCATATATCAGCCCCTATTAAGGTACGAAGCCCTGTGCATAATTACCGTACCAGTTTGTCCCGTCGGCAGAAAAAGTCAATATATCCATACGATTCGCCGTAGCAGTGATCGTAGGAGCAGTGTTCCCAACAAACTTCACGCCGGTAAACGTACCGGTAAAACTACCAGCGCCTGTTCTTAAAAACAAAATAAAAGATTTACCTGCCGTAGCGGGGGGCATAGTGAAAGTACAGCTCGCAGATAGGTTGGCTGTGATAATAGTAGTATCTGCAATATTAATAGTGTATGCAGCACCGGTATTAACATAACCGTTTGTAATGCCTTCGGTGTAAGCGTTTATCTGCGAGCTTACCAGTGTTGAATTGCTGACCGTCACGCCGTTAGCAGACCCGCTAATAATAGTGACATTACTTTGCGTCACGCCATTAACAGTGCCGCCGTTAATAGTTACGTTACCTAACAACGGGGTGTAGGACACTGGGTTGTCCATGTTTACCCCATCATTAAATATGATGGCAGACAACCCGGCGGGGACAGTAATAGTAGCGCCAGTAGCACCAGCATTTGAGCCGTTAGCTACTGTAATAGGGAAAGTTAATCCGTTATCAATGATGTACTGCTTTTCTATCGCTGGCAAAAATAAATGCTGGGCTTGAGAAACAGTACCAGTAAGAAATAGTCGAAGGTTACGGGCAGTCTGGCTGGCGTTTGTATCAGCTAGCGTAAGCGCTACATTAGAGTTAGCAAATGTGACGTTGGCAGAACCCGTGATAGCTTCTTCGATAGCTGTACCGAGGTTTGTGTTAGTGGTATTTCCCCACGTACCCGCCTGATCGCCGGTACCAATCAGCTCGATCTTTAGCGAGGAATATGTACTAGGCATGGTTGTTCCTTACTCGTTAGTATTAATCAGTTGCCAGCTGACAGTCTGACTATCATCAATCAGTTCCCACAAATATCGTCTTACAAATGTGTCTGATGCCCTTGCTGTGTCCGTTACAGTCGCTATGAAATTAGCAGCGCCTGCAACCGTATCTGAAACATTAGAGGTTTCTTGTACATTTACACCAAACGTCACTAAAGAACTTACTATGTCTCCGGCGTTAGCTGTTTCATTTATATACGTACCTAACACTACCGAATTGTTTGACGATTCTGAAGCCTGTGCCGCTTCAAAAACTAAACCGTATATAGCCGTAGTGCTAAACAATAATTCCGCCCCAACAGCATCTTCGTGTACATCCGAGTAAAAAATGGTGTTAGAGCGGGGAGCGTCTTGTGCTGCTGCCGATTCTGTAGTTAAACCGTTAAATAGTACTTGTGCGCTAAACGGATCATAACCGTTAGCTACTTCCACCACACTACTAAAGAACGTAAGGCCGCCAATACACGTATCCGTAGTTGCCGCGCTCTCAGTTATTGACCCACCAAAATCTACTGCGCCGTTATACGTATCAGACGCGTTAGCGGTGTCAGCAGCTAGAGCTGTAAGTATAGGCACTGCACTATATGTATCAGACGGATACCCTAGTTCTGCACAGGCGGACGTAAAGTTAGCCCCAGCGGAAGAAGTATCAGACGCGGTAGCAGAGTCAGAGCCTGTTCTATCGTATACAGAACACCCCCAACCTGATTGCCCCCACGTACCTGAACTCCAGCCGCCTTCAGCCATTTATTACCCCGCAACTAGTTCATTTTCTGCAAACCAACGTTCCTGCACATTACCGTTAACGTCTGTCCATTCAATCAAGTACGAAACAACGCCGTCTTCGTCCATACGCAATTTCTGAACCGGGCCTGATGGAAGAACTGCTTTAACAGTAACCACTTGACCTTTAGTAAAAGCTGCCATGTCTATCTCCTATTAAACAGCGTCGAGGCTGAACTGATAAGTTACGCTCAACACGTCGCCAGACACGACCGAACGATCACCGGGTGATTGGAAGTTGGCAACGGAGAACAGGGTTCCACTGGTGCCGCCCTTGGTGACGTCAGTCGTCAAAAAAGCGCCAGCAACTGTCGTGGTTCCGTTCATGGTGAATTGAGCAGGCGACGCAGTATTACTAATGACGGAAGGATCAGCTGTAGTAGCTGTACCAAATGTCATAGCCTTACGATTACCAGAATAGTTAGTATCCTCCGTCCATCCAACATGCGAAGCCATAGTATTACCTGCTCCGTATGTGTTACCTGAACCGGGACCAGTGACTAAACCCAGATACCAAGCAGCGCTATAGCCACTACCTTTAAAAAACTCGGTGTTCATATACTGAAGACCCTCGTTAACAACGAGGTTGTGGACGCTTTCTTCCCACTTCAGGTTGCCGTCTTTATCATGACAGGCAACAGTAAGCACACCGCCTGCCAGCATTTTCTCAACGCCGAACGCGTTACGCTCTACAGAGCCAACCACGGCATCGGTAGATTTTGCGATTTCGTTGCTCATATTTACTCCTCAAGGAAAACGAATTAAAGCCGTCGTTGCTGTGTTGGCAGGCAAAGTGACGGTAAAAGTTTGGTTACTACAGGTCTTATCAGCCCCGAAGTCCAGTACAGCCACTGAGCTGTTGCTCTGCGTGGCATTATAGATAAGAGCACCACGTGCAGTAAATGAAGCATTAGCCCAGCTAGGGTTGCTAAAACTTACATAAACTATGCCGTTTGCGGAAGACGCTATTGACACATTTGCAAGGATATTACCCCCTACCGTGTACCCTGTACCTGAAGCTTCATACTCGGAGCTATACACTGTGGTTGTTGGACCCAGCGTAGCAAAGCCCGTATACAGCGCCATCTTCAGCGTGTCCGAGGTCAGGTTTTGCTGACCCTGTAACATCTGTTCTTTAAAACTATTTGTCAGCCCCTGCTGGATGGTCATGTGGTCACCTTAACCCGTGCCTGACCCTCTCGGTAAGCATCGCCACGTTCAAGGCCATCACCCAGACGAATAAGTTGTTGCAGTGCATCAGCGTATTTTTGTGCATAAAACGCCATAACGTCCTGCTCGCCCTTCATGAAAGTATAGGCTTCCATCAATGAACCATAGAGCAAAACAGGATCGTAGTTATCACCCAGCCACGTGCGGCCATCCGCCGCTACGGTTATTGATTCTGGGTAGTAGTAATAATGAAGCTCCACAGAATACTGAACATCAGGGGTGGGCCCTAAAATAAATGATAGTTCGTCAGTGATTACATTATTAACCACGGCAGGGCCGAAAATAGCGTAATACTTAGGAATACCAGTATCAGTTGGGCTAGGGTATGCCGCACGTATAAAGTTAACGTCTTTGTTAAGTAGATACTCATAGTTGCCATCCTCATCTATCACTGCCATAGAATAGGTAGACAAATAATCTGACGGGCAGGCCAAATACTTGTTGTTGCCTGTTGTAAACCCCGTAACGTTTTTACGCAGAGCTGGAATTTGCGCCGCGTTATAGATACGTTGTTCCGCCTGTTTTACAAAAACAGGAATATTTGCTACGAAGAGTTCTTCGTAGTTTTCGGTATACGCCTCTATGGCTGCTACGAGTTCTGTATAGGTCATTTTTATGCCATCGGGCCGCGTGCCATCAAGCCTTTAGTTGCTGCGCCAGTACCACGAATTTTGATGCCGGTCGTCTTAGGCTCTTTATAGTTGCCTTTGCTGATACCACCAGCAGACGGGTTCATCTCATCCATCACTTTGGCACCGGGGGTGTACTTCTGGTCTGCCTGAATGCTGGATGCTTTACCCTTCATATTGTGCGGGGCAGCATAGACCGCAGCTTGGCCTACCTCTTTGCCTTTAACTTTCTGTGAGAACTTAGCCATTATCGACCTCTCTGGTTAGCAGCACGGGCTAGGTTACGACCCATCTTTTTCATAGCTTCGCTAGTCACACCGCCCTTTTTCATACCCTTGGCGTGCATGCGCTTCTCATGTGCCTTAACTTCTTGCTTGGCCACTTTCCTCATCTTGTCCATGTTAACTCCTAAGTTATGGTAATTGTCACGTCTGCAACAATCCCAGCGGATATCAAATTGTTCGGGGTCAGACCTGTATCAAACTGCTGCGCCCCACCTACCGGGTTCCACCCCCACTGGATTATCCGGCTACCTTCACCGGGCTCTCCAAAGTCTGTATCCAATGTCAGCTGCAGTCCCGTATATCCCGACTGTGTATAACTCACGTCTGGCCTTGGTTCACGCAACGCCTGCGGATCGTCCACAGGATACATACCTAACTGCAGCTGAGGATGGACTTGCTCCCAGCAGGTCTTGCACACTTTAATATTCTGCTGCTTCGTCTTGATCGTCAGCTTCTTCAGGTCTTTCAGCTTGTAGCGAAACCCGCACCGATCACACTCGGCAATTGCGTTCTTACCGCTTGCAAACCTGTTACCCATGATTAGAAGAACATCTCACGAGGAACAAACCGATCTGCAGCCTTCTCTCTATCTTCACCTGCCGCCAAGTCCCAAGCTTCGTCGTACATCATCTTCAGTGCCTGAACGCGCAGCGGGTCTATACCGTTTAGCTTCATACTTATCATATAAGCA
>JACCDO010390342.1_pt1 | contig 16176 bp, 5 predicted proteins | sample 7446101 | NCBI WGS metagenome assembly JACCDO01 (sample SAMN15323440, study PRJNA562643) | freshwater metagenome | isolation source: river surface water | place: USA:Blue River Watershed | collected 2017-08-16
CGTGTGTGGTGCACCGTTCGGTGGTCCATTGGCATTGATTAAACTTGATCCACCAGCTACAGCCGCGGTGAAAGAGAACACAATCGTCTTATATACCTCGTCTGGAGTGAAGATGGCCATGATCGAGAGGATAGACAATAAGAAAATTGCTGGATCTGGTTGGACTGATCAGGAACACTTTGTTATTATATTAGATGATGGAAATTTGCAATTATATGATTTGCACGGTAAACTACTACAAAATATATCGATTTTTGAAGTTGCGCCGTCAACAGCACTACAAATATTAGAATGTAACTTTTGGGGAAATGGTGTGGTATGTATGGCTTCAGACATGCAGGTCTATGTATTGGAAGGATTGTCTGTCGATTTAGCTCAATCCCCCAGAAAATATAAAATTAAAACGTGTCTTACTAAGGACAGACCATATACATCTATTGCCACTATTCCGCCATTACTATCAAGATCGGGATTACTTGAAGTGATGATAGGCACTTCGGATAATAGTGTAGTGGTAGTTGATGAACATTCCATTGAAGATCAGATGTTACATGATCGCATAAATGCCCCAATAACAAAGATGGCTTTTTCTCCAAATGGGCGTTTTTTAGCGTGCTATCGAAGGGATGGTATTCTGACTGTTATGTCTGCTACTTTTACAACCAAAGTGTTAGATTTTGATACTAAATCTGCTTCTAGACCTATGGATATTGCTTGGTGTGGTGAAGACGCAGTAGTATTACTATGGAAAAACACTGGTATAGTAATGGTTGGTCCCTATGGAGATTGGTTGAACTTTACATACGATGGAGCAATACATTTGATCGCTGACTCCGATTGTTGTCGTATTATAACTTCTAGCTCCTGTGATATGTTGCAAAGGGTGCCAGCTTCAACGGAAGCTATTCGACGTATTGGCTCAACAGATCCTGCGGCATTGATGTATGATGCCATGGAAGCTTTTGAAGAAGGTGATCCTAAAAGTGATGATAATATCCGCTCCATTGCAGCTTCCAATCAGCTCAATGATGCGGTACAACATTGTATTACCGCAGCTGCTTCCGAGTTTGATATTAAGCGACAAGCAGATCTACTGAAAGCAGCCTCCTATGGCAAGGCATTCTGTCACGATGCCGACTCTTCCGAGTTTGTTGATACTGCACGTAAATTGCGTGTATTGAATAATATTCGTCATCCTTCCATTGGATTGCCGTTGACAATTCAACAATTCAATAGATTAACGCCTGAGGTATTGGTCAGTAGACTGACGATACGGAACCACCATTTACTGGCTTTGCGGATATGCGATATTCTTAAAATAAAAACAGAAAGGGTGTTGATACATTGGGCATCGGAGAAAGTCAAGCGTATGGCATTGACCTCCGCCACGGATGAAGAGATAAGCAAAGTCATCAAGAAGCAGTTGGAACCTTATGGTCGCGTTTCATATCTTGAAGTTGCAGCAGCAGCGAACTATGTGGGTAGAAGGAGATTAGCAACGATGATATTAGACTTGGAACAAAACGCTGCGGATCAAGTGCCATTGTTACTGAATATGGGTGAAGACGAACTGGCTCTACAGAAAGCGATCAATAGCGAGGACACGGATCTGATATACTTGGCGCTGATTCATTTAGAGCGCTCGTACGTCAGTGGTATCAAAGAGGTGAAACCTGGTAGTGGTGCACCCAATATGAATAGCTTCTATCGTTTGATATACTCGCATCCAGAGGCAGCAAATTTATTGAAAGTTTATTATCGCAATAAAATTAGTCGTGACGATCGTTCCGTGCTTAACGACCTTCTAATGTTTAATAAGAATTATTTGGAAGCAGGAATCACGTGTATAAACCAAGCTTATATGAAACCTTCCATTGAAGAGAAAATACAATTATTCAAGGAGGCATCGGTGTTGTTCCAACAGGGTCGTGATTTGTCGTTTTATAAAACTGTAACGGACGAACAAATCGAATTAATAGACATTCAACGGACTTTAGAGATACGTTCCCGTCGGGATTTCGTTGATTTGTCGCTGTCGGAGACGATCTACAACATCATCCTGTTAGGCATTGAATTTCCTTCTGATTTCGCCACGTGGGACCGTGAAATAACCAAAATCATTAAGAAATTTAAGGTGAATGAGAAGACCCTGTACCACATCAAGGTCGAGTGCTATGGCAAGACCAACAGCTGGGCACTGCTGAGTAAGCTGGCCAATGAGAAAAAGTCTCCTATAGGGTACAAGCCATTCGCGCAGGCATGTATTAAGTACAAGCAATCCGTTAGTGAAACAGAAAAATATATTGAAAAAATAACGGTGCAAGAAGATCGTTATGAGTTACTTATGGAGGTTGGCTTGTACAGAAAGGCATTTGAAGCCGCGAAGCAGATTAGAGATCCGTTGTATAGCCATCGCTTCAATGAAATCATGCGATTGTGCAAAGACCCGGTATTAGAACGTCAAATACAGGAACTTGCGAAGTAGATTGGGCACTAAGAGCAGTTTATGCGTGTATATTTATTATAAATAGGTTGTTTACAATACATTATTTCTACATTTATGGATATTTTTTATATGCGCTAGTCGTAATGGTTTCACCCGTGACGGTGGTGATGGTTCTCGTGCTGTTGATAACTCTGTGTTTATTGTAATAGCCGCAGTCACCACGACTGCCGGCATTATTATCACCATCACTCGATTCTTGACGCGTGTGACACATGCACAACCCAGTATCCCGGTTACAGAATCCCATTTCTGGTCCGCCGCACTCTAAGTTGCTCTTCGTCCCCTTGGTTGTTTCCGTTACGGTCACATCAAGACTGGACAGACTTCCGTACTCGACACTAACTAGCGGGATATCACCCAGTTCAGTGTCAAATTGGATCAGAAATCCTGTGTGACTGCCTGAGCACGCGGTTACTATGCTATCCGTACCGGAATTAGGGAATGATACGGTTACATTACCAACTGTCTTTGCCCATTCAATAGCTGACTCGATATTGTCAAGGTCGTCATTGCCGTAGATGTAATCAGAAAGGTGGCCATTTATTCGCAGCTTGAAGTAGATAGAACTGCTAGCAGACTCGCGACAACGAACTCGCTGCACTTCCAGGACACCGCCGTAATAATTACGATAGTTGACGTTGTCGCCTGATGGACAGCGACGTAATGAGCAATCATATCCCGTCCATCCTGGTAAAGGATTGCCACCAGCCGCGATACCGCTAATGTACCCGGATGGGCCTATAGTTGGGTACTTCGGATGACCACCATAATTAGAACCCATTTGGGTAGAGCAAACACAACTGTATAACTGTCGCGCATCCCACTCAGCTGGGTAAGCTCGTCTATTGGTATGATGACCAGGGCTAGGGCCGTAACTAAAGCCTTTCGAATATGCTATGTGCTCGGAACTCATGCACCAACCATGTCCAGAACATGGAGATCCATCCGAATCACGAGGACAGTCGTGCACTTCACATGCCGCGCCGGTGAACCCATCTCTACATTCGCACGTTCCGGTTGAACGATCACAAGTGCCCATATTACTACATTCTGTTAAGGCGTGGGCGTCCACACTAGAAGTGGCCTCGTCAAACCAAGCGTATCCTTTCGGGCATTCCTTTACTGCGCAAGTTAAGCCATGATAACCGTCATAACAAGTGCATAGGTTTGTACTATTGCTGCAGTATCCATTGCCATTACAAATACCTTGTCCACCAACATAGCAACTTATAGGGTATGTCTCTATGTATCCGCAATCGGCTCTAGTGCCTTGGCCATTAGCGCCATCACTACTGGATACACGGTAATACAACGTATTATCATACGCATCTTGCACGCATTGGCATACGCCATTCTGTCGATTACAGAGTCCCTGGTTCGAGCACTCATATAATGTACCAGCCCCTGTGGTAGAGGACCACGTCAGCGTTTTTGCGATTGCACCGGAATTAGCATAGACTTTGTAAATGACTTTTAAATCAGGAATATTTCCGTAATCGGATGTCAACTCGATTGTTGTCGTCTTGGCTGTCGAATCACAAATATAAGTGCTACCTGATACCGACACGTCCAAGTTACTCCATTTAGAATTGGATAAATCGTCTAATGACTCGATACCCGATTCGATGGTCGAGAATAAAGATGAGGTTGTAACATCGTAGGCGTCAGTGATACTATCACCGTATGCAAACGATACATACCCGGAGCAAGAGGTGCAAGCAGGACAATACAATGTATAAGTTGTTTTCATCCTTAGCACTGGAGTGCTACCTGATAGCAATAATGAGCTACCTCCGTTAGGCCACATTCTTGTATCCGACGTGGGCTCGTATACTTTAATAGGCGGTCTTGGACCATTGCGATCTGTGAACTTGATGCTAGTGGAAACTATGGATGATGCACACACCGTGGGTAGGCCGGCGTTATTTTTAGGCATGCTTATCAAGACACTCCCACTTATAACACCTGGTATTCTTTCAATTGCATACTTGAGGTAGCCCGGATCTGCATCATATGGAATTGGTTCAGTATACATACCAAGTATAAACAACGAAAAATATCCAGTGGTAGCTTGGCATTGAAGTGTGTATTCTTCTACATCGCTGTCTTCTGTAGATAGTGGATCAATGCCGAATAGGCATTGTCTCTCGCTGCAGTCAACACCTGTCCAACCATCATCACAAACACAACCTTGGATCTTGTCTGCATCCCATTCATTATAATCAACACTGGGTAATACAAGGTTTCTCCCGTTGAATGTAGTGGATGCTTCACGCATTGTCATACACATACCATGTCCAGAACAAGGCCTTCTTTCGTATAATTTAAGGTCCGTGTAAGTCTCAGGAATCACCTGTCCATCTGCTCGAGCAAATACACCTATACCACTACTATATACAGTTTTCATATATTCTTTCAATGTTTTAAACCCCGTCGTTTGTACAGAAGGACTAGGGCAAGTCAGTCTTTCACAAGCCCTGCCTTCGTAACCGTCTCTGCAAGCACACGTGCCGCTATATGGGTCACATATACCCATATTACTACATTCTACATACTTTCTGTTACCATCATGACTACCAGTTGGATTTGGAACCCAAGATGTCCCGCGAGGGCAGTATCTCAACGTACACTGTGCGCCGTAGTAATCGCCGAAACAAGAGCACATTCCATCGGGGGCTGTGCTATTAATCCTTCCTTTCCCATTACAGTATTTGGGATCGTATTCGGACACATAATTACCACCTACGAGACGGAAATTACTGAACAGAAGCAGTAGAACGAGCAGTCCCACGATCAGGCAGTACAGCGTCTCCTGCGTGCTCCTGCGAAGCGCCATCGAACCACTTCAATGCCACGAAATTGGATTATTGACTTTTTAATTTTTTTTTTCTGTTGCAAGAAGGGGCCCTGAGGGCCGGGCGACTTTGATTGTATTTAAACGGAGAACTGCAGTATGGTTGGTGACAAGGACCGATTCTGGGTCGGATTCATGTTAAATGGAAAAAAAAAGCTAAAATTAATTCAATTTTTTATTTTTTTCCTCTATAAAGTTAATGGAAAAATACCAACTTGCTTTGATTCAATGTGGTTCGATGCATCATTTATTATTACAGGTCTGATAATCAAGACAACACTTACAGTAAGAGTATTGTTGCTCTCAAACATCTTCTTCCGAGATTTGTAGTTCCCTGTATTTGGAGTGACCACATCGACGAGTATTTAATAAAACGTGATGACGCAATCGCAACTGCTGTACGTAATAATCTGCTAGTATTAACAAATTCCTTCTATCGGGCTTCATTTTGACAATCGCTCATAATATATCATTGGGTGTGGATCCTTGGTACCGGTTTTAATTTGTATTTTTTTTTTATTCCGTTCAGCAACCAAAGCAGTGCACTAGACGAGGCAATGTCGAAGCATCTGTTCAAGGTGTAGCGCCTATTTGGCCGCAGCAATCGCACAAAAGAGAGGGAGAAATAGCAATCCGTACTCATGAACTACCTTTTGAATAGGAGGTTTGACACCAAGGTGATTAAGCCTCAGGAAGAACCCGGGGTGAAGCAAGAGCAATATGTTCCGCAAATATGGGCGGAAGCTAAGATGCAGGAGCTAAAGGTGAAATATGAGGATATGGTGCGTCAGTATGATGAGCATATTACGGAAATACACGAATCATTCCGTGTTACTTCAAATGAGCAAAAGGAATATTACGAGCAATTGATTGACGAAGCTAAGGCAAAAGCCTTGCAACATGTAGAGATTCACAAGAAACTGCTTCGTGTAAGAGAAGATGAGTTGAATAATGAGATCCAAGAGAAGGAGACAACTATCTATGGTTTTCGCACAAAGCTTACCAGTAATACAATTAGTCATAATGAATATGTATTGAATAGTGAGAACGAAAAGCGCAATTTAATGCAAGAAATTAACCATTTAAGTTGTCGTATGGAATGCAGTAATGTGCTTTATGATATTGTTCAGAGTGTCGAAATCAACCATCTAAATGAATCACATAATATAGCCCTTAAGCAGCTGCAATCTTCGTTGGCAAGTAATTACGGGCTGAAGCTGGAGCAAATTGTGAACCAAAATAAAGCTGTCATCCAAAAGAAAACAGATTTACTTGTTCAGAAAGAGGTCAACATATGTTTGCAGTCAATGATAATGCATTTGTTAGAAGAGAATATCGCATCTGTGAGCACGAAGATTGACAACACTTTGAAACGAGTAAACTTGGACAATAAAACTATTGCAACGGTGACAGATGCAGTAGTGACAAAAGACACGGCAACCTCAACTGACATCATAGTGAACCCTGAGAGTAGCCCTGTTGCAAAGGTTGCAGAGAGTAGTCAAGATGCCAAAGGTACTTGGAAAATGTTAACTACCAGTAGAAGCAGCGAAGGACCGCCCACTACACCAGAAAGAACTAGTTTAATGGCTGCCGTAAGAGGCTTGTCATTCAAACAGAAAGCTGACACTGAACCATCGAACAATGACTCGGATAAGCAACCAGCATCGGTACTAGGTGGCCTATCTCGTGCGTTGAGTTTCAAAGGAAATGCGGACTCCACTAGACCGAGCACTGCGGGTAGCAGTAAAGGATCGATCATGTCAAGTGTAAAGAACATGTTTTCAAGTAGTATACCAGAAGAAGGCGTTGACGTTTCTAAAAAAGAAGCAGTGAGTCATATTGATGCTAACCCCAGTAACGACAACCAAACTCTTCTAATTGACGGCTACGAAGAGCGTCTTCATGACGCTGCGCAAGAAATCGCTGCCCTTTTTGCCGAGAAGAATAAATTGATGGAAGATAAAGCGATTGTGTCGCAGCAACTGCAGGAGTTGATACTTGAGAAGCGCACGGATGTGATCAAGCGATTACAGGATCAAGTAAGTAGTCTTGAAGAGCAGAATTATCAGATTACACTATCACTAGCCAATCTTAAAGCGGTAAATACGAAGTTAGAGAACGCCTCGAAGGAGGCGGAATGGCGTTGTCAGTCACTCGAAAATGAAGTGCGTGAACGAGATCGTATTGAATTAGAGAATTTAGGTGAAGCAAACGAGAAACACGCACTTAAATCGTTGATAAACAAACAGCGAGACGATCTCGCATTGAAGTCGAAGGTGGCTACCTCTGGGTGGGATGCCTTGGCAAGTATGGAAGAGAAAGTAGAAAGCGAAGTTGCAAAAGCTTATCGATTGGGACAAGAAGAGATCAAAAATACAAATAAAACTGACTTCAAAGCAATAATGGAGTCCCTGGAGGTGAAGGAGTCTCGCATTACGCAGTTGATGGTAGAAGTGAACAATTACAAGCAGCGACTACGTGATAATGATGAAATCGTCACCCAAATGAAGGCGCAAGTGGAAGAAGCGAAGCAAGAACTAGCAGATACCATTGCCACTTTCGCGGATTCCAAAGGAAATGGATACGATGATGACGAGATGGTCACGAAGGATGAGCTAGATACGGCCCATGAAGAAATCGGTCGCTTGGAAGATCGTTGTTCGCAATTAGAGCGTACAAACGCCAAGAACCAACAACTAATCGCATTGTACGAAAGGTTGGTCAATACTCGGCGCGATAGTGCTACTGCGAGCAAAGTTAGTGCCCCCGCGGGTACTAATGTGAATCTTGATAGGGTCGTGTCAGACACCAGGAATGCTATTGCTAATGGAACAACGCTGTGGAAAAACAATAAACGCGATGAAGTTTTTGAAATATATAATACTGCTTGTAACAGCATTTCCAGAGCCCTCCCCTCGTATGTACCAGTGAGTCAGACCTTGAAAGATGTGAAACAAGAAAGCAAAATCAAGGCGGCGTTGCTCATGCGCAAGACATTGGATAAGTTCCTAGTGGATTATGGATCCACTGATACAATCAAGACGAATGACGTAGATACTAGTGTGGCAACTGACGTCAGCAAGAGTAATGCTACGCCTGACACTTCGTTGTTGTCACAAATCAACGCATTAAAGACAAAAAGTGATGATATTGCGTCGACAATTGAAGAAGGTAATAGTGACGGTACTGCGGCCTCGTCATCATTGCTGCGCAGGGCTAAAGACGCCGAAAAGCAAGTGGATATCTTAAAGAAGCAGTTGTTGCAAGCAATAGAGCAGTCCTCAAGTGACCCCACAGGCAACCCTAAAGGGGACAAGGCAAAGGACGCCTCCAACCCCATTGAAGTGCGGAAATTGACGAGAAAAGTGAAGGAACTAGAAGAAAAACTAGCAAAAGGAGGTGGAAGTGGAGGTGGAAGTGGGGGTGGAGGCGAGGGTAACGAGGTTGCAAACAAGAAATTGTTGGCACAAACGGAGAAGAAATACGAGAAACGTATCAAGGAAATGGAGATAAGTTTCCGCAAGGAGAAGGATGAGATATCACGCAAATTAAACGCGCTAGAGACGAGTACCGCTTCCATGAATGATGTAATTAACGAGCGGAACCGCCTACGGGACCTCGTCCAAGATTATGACAAATTACGCGAGCAAGTAGAAAGCAATAAGCAACTAGCCGAAAAGTTTCATAATTTAGAAGTTGAACTCAGTGCCAAGTCCACCGAGTTAACGGGAATGGCGACCTTGCTGAGTAAGGAGAGCGCATTGCGGCGTAAATATAAGAATGAATTGGAAGATTTAAAAGGGGCAATACGTGTTTATGCGCGTGTTAGACCACTTGCCAAGTACGAATTAGAAAAAGGCTGTAAGAGTATCGTTGACTTTCCTTCGGACACTACCGTAGTGGTAAAAGGCGGCCGAGGTGAAAAAGAGTTTGAATTTGATGCCGCATTTAATTCCAATGTTAGTCAAGACGCGGTCTTTGAGGATGCCCGTAGGTTGGTGGAATCGTGTCTCGATGGTTTCAATGTTTGCTGCTTTGCTTATGGTCAAACGGGTTCGGGTAAGACGTTTACAATGACCGGCACTCCTACTAATCCAGGATTAACACCGAAATCAATCAATGAAATGTGGCGGTTATTCGCAGAACGGCCTCAGTGGAACTACAAGGTATCCACGTACTTCGTTGAGCTGTATAACGACAACATCATTGATTTGTACTGGCTACTGGACAACAAGAAGAACCTTGGTAAACAGGGCGTAGAACCGCCCAAACTAGATATTAAAATGGATGCCAAGAAATTAGTATACATTCGTAACGTAGTGATGAAAGAGGCGGCTACAGCCTCGGATTTAATGAATTTATTCAATACCGGCAACTTGGAACGTCACGTTGGAGCGACGAAGATGAATGCAGAAAGTAGTCGTTCACATTCCATATTTTCGATTGTAGTAGAAGGATATGATACAACCACCAAGAAAACGGTTACCGGCAAGCTTTCTTTAGTTGATTTGGCTGGTTCTGAGCGAGCCGACAAGACTGGCGCAGAGGCAGAACGATTGAAAGAGGCACAAAGTATTAACAAATCGTTATCTGCTTTGGGTGACGTCATTGCCGCACTCAGTGAAGGAGAAAAGTTTATTCCATACCGCAACAATAAGTTAACCCAGTTAATGCAGGACTCACTGGGTGGTAATGCCAAGACGCTCATGTTTGTAAACTTTTCCCCGGCGGATTACAACGGCGACGAGACGATTACGTCGCTGAACTATGCCACCAGAGTGAAAAAAATCATCAATAATGCTGCCAAGCAACAGGAAAGTGAAGAAGTTGCGAGACTCAAAGCGATCATCAAGCAGTTGAGACAAGGCAAAGATGTTGACGCGGGAGGAATGCCAGATGATGAGGCGGTAGAAGCTTAAACAAGTATATTTTGTAATTTAAATGTATTATTCCTTATCAACATAGTTCACTTTCACTATATTTAATGGTCGTGCTGCTCCTTTACTATCTACATATGAATACACTACCTCATTGCTATTGTGCACAGTCGTCACTGTTACCCATAATGGATTTTTGGTTTTTTCGTCAATTATGTACAGCTTCCCTCGATATTTCTTACTCTCATACGCTTCAATGCCCGGTGCTACAATATTACTCGTGACACTCGCGGGGGACTCCGTTACCGGATTCATTGGGGTCGGTGAAGCTGGTACAGGTGCGACCTTACCGGTCGGAGGAGTCGGTGGTAAAGAGTCCGCACTGTCCACTTTAGGTCGCTTCTGCGCAGTACTATCCGTTGACGAAGCAGTCGATGACTGTTTCCGTTTACTTGACGGTAGTACCAGTGTATACTTGGGCGATGCATTCTCACTATCGTCGGTACTGTAACCGGCGTATTCAGGCGTGACCTTAGGGGAAGGGATTGGGGTGTCCGCAAAAATTTCTTGTGCTTCCTTCATCGTATCCACCAAGTCAATTATATTATTATTACTGCTATCACTGCTCGCCGTTGCACTGCCCTTTTTCTTGTACTTCGATCCAAAATCAACAACAAATTTCCTTCTGGCTCGACCCGTTTTTTCGTCTTCATCTGGCGCAGGATCTAGTATAGTGGGGTCTCGCAACGCCTCTTTTCTTGCTAAAACATCCAGATATTTGCCTGCTTCACGCATTGTATTCGCCACACACACAGCCCCGCCTGCTCCCCTGTGAAACCAGTCGCTATTACTACTATTGCTACTATTACTTCTATGATTGAGTCTCCCTTCGATCAGAGGCACCGATATTCCCCGTACCGTGTAGCCAGGACCTTTACCGTACACATTAGATCGATACTTCTCCCACACTGACAGCAAATTACCAGAATCTATACTAAAGAGGGACTCGGGGATGACATGCACATCACGGTTGTAACTGTCATATTCTAAACACTTGGTGGTATTAATAATGCTATTATGAATACTACGATGGATGTAATCTGGCCAACACTCTCTCGCCGCAGCTTCTAGTAGACCAATATCGCGGGTAGCATACGCAGTGATTGTCTGCAGCTTCTTCAGCACTACGACATTCAACTTGTTAGTTATTGTTCCTTCAACGGTGGTAGCACTGACGCCATCATTGAGTATGAGCACTAATGCCGAGGATATACCTGCTATAAGCGTTTGTGGACCACCAGGTCGTACACTTTGACGAAGGAATAAACTACGCAAACCTAACCGCTTCAACAGCTTGCTGTATAGTCCGTAGTAATACATAGGCAACGATTGAATATACTTGTCGAAATTCGGCAGCCAAGTTGCCAATGCCGACGCCGGATCGATCGAGTTAACCTTCTTGTCGTGTTGTATTTGTATTCCTTGTTTTAGTAACGGCAAAAATTTAGGGAAATTCCAAGGAAGAACAAGTAATTCGTACGATGATTTATACAACCCTTTGTTGCTTATCAACATGCCAAATGGGACGTTGTGTGCGCGGGAGTCGTTGCTAAGATCGAGCGATACGGCGTACTTGAGTCCATGGACTATGTTTAAGCTTTTACTAATGCTTGAAATGTTCGAGGTTATGATATCGTAGGTATCATTGACCAGGTCCAGATCCTTGGCGATGCTGTACAAGGTGCTCATTGTATCTTGATAACTGCTACTATTGACGTTTTCTACTTTACCATCATTAGTAGGTGGATGTAACGCACTTATAATCAACTTGGGATAGATACTCCGTGTAGGAAGACTCTTGCTATTAGCGTCGATAAAAATGGTCTCAGGGATTGGCCATTCGCCAATTGTTGTGCCTTTAAAATGGAGCCGTAAATTGAGCGGCGTCTTAATCGCAACATCATCGGCATTATTAATGAAGGAATAAAATGTAACACCCACAGTTGCTGCAGTCAACTTGGGAATCAGATTTCGCACGTTACTATTAATATCGTGATAGTTCGAGCAACTAATGATATCACCACCAGTTGACTGGCACAATGAAACCAAATTCTCTGGTATGTTAGCCTCCGCATTTGACTTCACCACTACAACAAATATACGATGATCCCATCTTAATGGATTCTCGTTCAAATCACCTCCTGTACTCGTATAGCTACCCCTAAATGTCTGCACTAAATTATTATCTGCATTTGTACACGTCTTTAACATTTTTCCATCAGTAAATATAACTATATTGAGAGGTTCAAGAAGGCAAGGATATCGCCCTTGACCAAATCTATCAATCCCACTTTGAATCCTATATCTATTAGCGATAGCAATTGAATATGAGATAGGAAATGTGATATCCGATATATCATCATTATCACGAAAATTTATATTCTTCAATCTATCTTCAAATACATCAAAGGGATCACCAAATGATGATAGAATACTACTTTTTTCTGTCCCAGGTACTAATAGCGACAATATTCCACCTAATAAATAAAAAAAAAATGAGCAATCAAACGAGATAATGAAGAAAATTTTAAATAAACTCACCATTTGATGGTCCCATGCGACCTAATGCCGATCCCAGAGACTCCGCGCCGCACTTGGCCACATCTTGGTGGGTCAGTAGCCCGTCCAGCTGGCGCTGCATGGAGGACGCGTTGTCCACCAAGATGCAAGTCTTCATCGTGCCCGGTTCTCTCGACTACTTGCGACTCATCCCACCACCAAGTATGTACTACTTTTGCACACTATTTTGGTATCGTATGCGAATTTTGTAATTTTTGCAATTTCTCTGTCAAAGGACCGCTCGCTAATCAATGACGGTTGTACCAGGAGTATCATTCTCGCGCTTGTACACTCAGAAATAAAGGAGACTCAATATTATAATTTCAAATACTGTAGGGCTGTCTTATCTAGAGTCGTGCTAGTTTCAAGTGGCGTCTGTGAGTGAATCAGGACGATTAACAATAGCCCAACAACAACCGCAAAGCAACCATTCTGTATCAGTAACTCTTCAACATTTCTAGGCTCTAGCTAAAATAAAACCATATCATGTAGCTATTAAACAGTACCAAGTTAATGGGTACCGGTGTCTTTCAAAATCTTGTTTTCATCAAACTTCATTCTGTCTGTGAAAATTTCACAGCGAAATTCTTGAACTTCACTGTAACTCTTCACTACGTGAAGTTACCTTAAGTTTGCCCAAAAGACAAATAATTAGGTAGCATGTATAGGTGGTAAATTGAGTTGTTGTGAGCGTGGCGCCAATGAAGAAGGCTCTGCGGGACTCCATCATGTACGACGGCGTCGACCGTCGACACATCGAAAAAGCGATGGCAAAAGTCGATAAAATGATTGAAGATTGTGTAATACCCGGTGAATATAATTATGATTTTGAGTCTAGTATTCAGCTATTGCAGGCGCGTGTGGTAGACTTCACTAACCGCAATGCGGTAGTTACAGCGGAGAAATATGGTTTTGATCGAGAAGGATTTAAGAATGGACGACCATTAACTAAACGACTATTCTACAGGGATCCTTATCTGACTTGTTCGTGGTGTAATGAGCTAATGTTTATCGATGTAGATCGACTGCACCAGAAGATGACACTGCCGATGGAGATAGGTGATCGAATTCAAAGTGAATTTTTACCTAATTGTGAAAAATGTGGGCGAGCGGATTGCTATTTTATTGGCTCACACGATTTTAGTGAAATAATCGCAAATCGCGATGCAGTTGAAAAAATTAAGCGAGAAAGAGAACTAGCTGCGAGCATAGTGATTAAACGAGCATATCGAGCGTATTTGAAACGTAGATATGCAACTGCAGCAGCTGCTGCTAGATTGGCTAGAAAATTGTTGGAATTTAAAGCGGCGACAATAATAGCTGCATTAGTTAGACGCCGATTAGCGCGCCGTCGCTTTAATACAGAAAAGGAACTGTTGTCAATCAAACAGTCGCATCCAGTATTGACTGCATGGGCTATAAGAGGCGACGTAACTAGGAAACAACTCTTTTGGTTCACAAAACAAGTTGAGTTGGACATGTTATATTTCAATTATGTCGATCTCATTGAAAGGAAGGGTTTTGATCCATCACGCTATGCATTAGAAGAGAATATTCGAGAGATAGGGATCCGAATAATAGAGAGAAAATCTATTTTATTAGCATTAATTCAACGTTTATGGAGGGGGTTTATGGCCCGAAGAATAGTGAAGTATTATCGCACAGAGGTTATACGCATGAGACAGTACACTATCTCACGCATACTAATGATCCAAAGAGCATATCGGGGACATGTAGTTCGAGTTAAAATGCCTAAGTTTATAGCATTACAAAGGCGCGAGAAACTAATGGCAAGGTATCAAGATCAAGCAATGAAGCAACTTAAAGGATCACATTTAAAGCAGTTACGCGACACAATGATGGAGTCTTATGCCCATGAGAGACGTGAAGAGAGATCAGCTCGTTTTACCCAACGTATTGATCTACCACAATATCATGATAATAAGAAAATGAAAGCATTTGCTGCATCATGTTACTACGACGACAAGTTACAATTAGAGATTGATGACTTGATGGGGATTGTGATAGAGAAAGAGCTAGAAGAACGAGAAACGGTGCGAATGGAAATGGATAGAAGGAGGTTTTTAGATAGTCGTATTGCCGAGCACGGACCTTTAGGCTTTGGTCTTCGAGGGGTCAAGCCACCTGATGATAAACCAGTTATAGTCAATGGATTTAGGGTGTCTAAAATACCAGAGAGCAGTCGAACTACCAGTATGCGCATCATGTTTGACGAGGAAAGGAAGCAGCTGATGAACAACTTGATTGATAGGACGGTGAAGGACCACAGCATGTTCAATCGCGGGGCGTTACAGCGATTTGAGGAGTATAATTTAGCCAGAAAAAAACGGGATAATGCAATAAATGCCGAAACAATTCCTAGCAATAAAGCACCAGTATCGCCAATAAGACGGACGACTATTCGAGCTACCACGCCAGATGCCGCTGTAGATGATGAGAAAGACAGGAAAGTTACGACATCCTCCAAACCAAAATTTCGTAAAATACGAAGTGAAACTGTTGAATTTCGTCCTCGTGATTATAAATTCCCCGCCAACATCAACGACAAACCCACCGAGTGGCTGTTCGAGGACGATGGATTTGTTCTAAAGTATAAATAATGTTCAATTATTGTATTATTATTGTTGTCAACTAATACTATATTCGACAATCAATGGGCAATGAAATGTAAATGATGATCAACAATATGTCAGATGCACACACACACAACCGTGTTGACTTTTGGATTAGACTCCTTGAACTGATACATTGAAGCCCAATAGCTATTGTTTTATTCTTTTATTCCACTTTTTCTATTGTCATTATCTGTTCCACACCCCTGTGGTAGGGTTAGGTGTACCGGTGTCCAATCTATGATTTATCCATTACCATCGAAGAGAAAGAAGAATAATGACGACGTTGAAGGCGAAGAAGAGTCAGGGCTGGGCATCGGACACCGATTCGGAGTCGGAGGAGGAGCAGCCTCCAAAGGCGCCGGTTACTGTGACGGCTGGATCATATAAAGAAATAATTACTGGGAAACCATCAGCTCCTTCTAATTCATCGGTGACTAAGACAGCTGATGTACCAGAGACAAATGGTCCAAAGGGTCTGAGGGATAGTGGATCACGAGGTGGATATAGGGACGAAGGCACCCGAGGTGGATATAGAGATGATGGTTTTCGTGGTGGATATAGAGATGATGGTCCCCGAGGTGGATTCAGGGACGAAGGTCCTCGAGGAGGTTTTAGAGATGATGGTTTTCGTGGCGGATATAGAGATGATGGTTTTCGTGGTGGATATAGAGATGATGGTCC
>JACCDO010699384.1_pt1 | contig 16174 bp, 14 predicted proteins | sample 7446101 | NCBI WGS metagenome assembly JACCDO01 (sample SAMN15323440, study PRJNA562643) | freshwater metagenome | isolation source: river surface water | place: USA:Blue River Watershed | collected 2017-08-16
GAGGTTGTTGACGAGGCCGTCGAGGTAGATCGGGCCAAGCATAAAGACATGCGAAAAAGGCCCGGCAAGACTAATACTCGGTAGCTCCAGCAGCAGGATTTCCCCCTGCCTTGCCCCTCCAAATAGCACGGCGTAAATTGCCCTAGCCGTCAAGAATCCGATTGGCAACAAAATCGCCAATTGGATTTGCCGGGCTAGCGAGAACATCACTCAGTTGGTGTCGGAGCTTGATTTCCGGAGGCGAAGGCGAGGCCTACCGCCTGGCCGCGCGATAACTTGAGGGTTGCTGCTCCTTCAGTGGCATATTCCCATTCAGCAGATGATTCGGTCTTTACCCAAAGTGCCCAGTAGGCAAACTCTGGAGGCATCTCCGCGCAGGTCTCTACATAGGGCTCCTGCCCTTCAACTTCAATTGGCTCGGTTGCGCTTGGGAGCCCATTGACTCGGCACACAATTTGGTCTGGGTAAGTGACGGTTCCCTCGATTTCGACACCGGCTTGTTTGAGTGCGTCCTTGGCCAAAATTTCATCGCCTTCGAATCCGATGCATTCGGAGATTTGATCGGCATTGATTGATCCGAAGTTAACCTCAACCACCACTCCGTCACATTCTCCCGATGCACTCTCTTGAGGTGCGCTGCAACCGCCAAGGGTCAGCAGAGCGGCCAGGCTCAGAGCGGCGTATTTCATCGGAGGTTCCTTTGTTCGATTGGTGGTCCAAGTCTACTTTTTGAGCAAGATTCAAGATTCTTTGTTACTTCGAAATAAGCCCTGCAGGATCTGGGTTGGATAAGGAATGAACTTCTCTGGAAAAAACATTTTGGTTGTCGGTGCCTCCGGTGGGCTAGGTCGCGAGTTTGTCGCGAACCTGATTGAGGCTGGAGCTAACGTTTATGGCACCGCTAAATCAAATGAATCGGCAGCCAAAATCTCTGACCAGGTGGTTCAGAAGCTGCTCTTAGATCTCGAGAGCCAAGAGTCGATTTCCACCATTGCCAACTACCTGAACTCGGCGGTAAAGCTTGACGGCGTGATTGTTGCTGCCGGGCTTGTCGGGTTCGGTCTGGCAACTGACACCCCAGCTGAAGTTGACGCAAAGTTAATGCAGGTCAACTACCGAGGCCCACGGGATTTGCTAGTGGCACTGCAGCCAAACCTGGCAGGCTCTGAAGGAACTTTTGTGCTGAATGTGACCGGAATTGTTGCACAGATGCCTCTGCCATCGATGTCGAGCTACTCGGCATCGAAGATGGCGATGCACGGATTCCTAACTGCAGTGGCTAGAGAGTGGCGTCGGAGCGGTATCAAGGTTGTGAGTGAGCTCTTGGGCCACACCGAAACTGGCCTTGCCAACAGAGCAATCTCCGGCCAGGCCCCGCAGTTTCCACAGGGACTAACCCCTGCAGATGCGGTGGCACAGATGCTTAAGAGCTTAGAGAGCTAGGCCGGCAACTCGATTGTTACTTTGGTTCCGCCTCGAATAGGAGAGGTCCAAAGAATCTTGCCTCGAAGTTCAGACTCCACCAAAGTTCGAATGATTTGAGTGCCCAGTCCAGTTCCAACTTTCCCCTCAGGCAAGCCCGATCCGTCATCGGTCACGGTAATGAGGAGGACCTTCTTGTCCCTCACCGCTTCAACCTGAATGGTTCCACTGCGGTCGGAGAGGCCATGCTCTACAGCGTTGGCTACCACCTCGGTGAGCACCAGAGCCAGCGGAGTTGAGCGCTCCGCGGTTAGCTCACCAAAACTTCCGATGAACTCAGTCTTTACCGTGGTGTGATAGCCAGCAATTTCTGGAACTAGCAAAAGAATTCGCTTAAAGATCTGATCGAACGAAATCTCTTGGTCGATTCCCTCGGAGAGCACATCGTGCACAACCGCAATCGCGCTAACCCGTCGCATTGCTTGCGCGAGCGACTCTTTTACTTCGTCGGAGTCACTCTGGCGAGACTGAAGTCGCAAAAGCGACGCAACTGTTTGGAGATTGTTTTTGACTCGATGATGAATCTCACGGATGGTCATGTCCTTGGTCAACAGTGCTCGCTCGCGCACGCGAAGCTCTGTTACATCGCGACACAGCACCACACCACCCAGGCGTTTATCGCCCTCAAAAAGCGGTATTGATCTCACGGCAATCGTCACTTCTTCAAACTCAAGGTCTGTTCGCCAAGCTCCCTTAGCGGTGAGTATCAGCGGTAGGCCCTCGTCTAATTGATCCTGCCGGAGATTTAGACCGGTGATGCTCTCCGCAAATAGCCGGCCCTCCAGATCTCCATCCACTCCAGCACGATTAAACATCGAAAGGGCGTTAGGGCTAGCAAATAGCACTCGACCGCTCTGATCTAAACGCACTAAGCCGTCATTGGCTCGAGGAGCACCACGTTTTGATGCAGTGCCTGCCTCTGGGATAGGAAACGCACCACGGCTGACCATGTGAAGCAGGCTGTTGCCAATCGCGACGAAGTTCAGTTGCAGTTTGTTTGGAACCCGAGACTCTCCGAGGTTTGTGTGGCGAGTGATGACTGCGATTGGTGTCGAGTCGCTCTGCTTCTCCGGAGCGAAAACTGGGTAGGCGTCGATCTTGGTTTTTACACCCTCAAAATTTGACGGCTCATCTGACACAACGGGTTCGCCAGATGTCCAAGCGGTTTGAATGACCTGGTCCCAGTCATACCTCGCTGGGGTTCCAGTGATGTCTCGATAAAAGAGGGTGGCGGCTGCCGCTGGTCTAGCGTGAGCTGTGGCGTGAAGTTTTCCACCTTTAGGTGTCCAAAGCACCAGGTCGCCAAAAGCTAAATCCGCGATCAGCTGCCATTCGGCAAGCAATGTGCGAATCCATTGCTGTGAGTTCGGGTCAATTTTTGCCACCCTCAGAGTTTAGCCCTGAGGCACATTCGTCAAAAATCTCGGAGGCGAGTGACCTGATAGCAAGAGTCAGCTTGGCATTTGGACTCTCCAAGAGGAGAGGCCTGGCGTTTGCGATAGAGGAGTCGCAGCTTGCCCAGTCAATTGGCAGCTGTGCCCGAATTGGAAATCTAGTGAATTGAGCGAGGATCTCCTGAAGTTCCTTGGAGGCAGCCTTTCCAAGGTTTCGAGTGCTCACTCGATTGGCAATCGGCCAAATCTCTCGGTCTATCGAACTAAGGTCAAATAGAAAGCGGTTGACACCCACGGGATCTGCAACGAAGGTAGCCAGAACAACATCAGCTGATTCAATAAGCCACCTTGTGATTTGTGCTTGGGATTCAGATCCGAGATCCAGACCAACACTCTCACCCGTCTCGTCGTTTAAATCGAAGAGTATTAGGTCGAAGTGTTCAGCTGCAGTCGCAAGCAGTTGCTTCAAGTCTTCAGTTAGGACTTCTTGCCAACGAAGTGGACTCGAGAGACCAGTGAGAATGTCCAATTTGGAGGACCCGAACCTAAGTTCCGCCGACAACCTCAACACTTCATCGACATTTAGTCGATTTGCCCTCGCCAAACGCATTGTGGCTGTAATGCCTGGCCCGCCGTCATTTATACCCAGCCATGAGGATATCGATGGCCTTCTGAGATCTAGATCAATTAGTAAAACCTTTGCATTCAAACGAGTGAGTTCAAAGGCGAGATTTATTGCCACCATCGTTTTTCCGCTGCCTGCACTTCCCCATATAGCGATTGTCCTAGGAGTTATTGTGCTTGCCAGGCCATTGCGTTTGCCTTCCTTGAGTAGAGCGCTTCTGAACACTATGGAGACACCAAGAGATACACGTCGAAGTCGGATGCCAGGGTCTCGAGAAGCAGCGCAGCTTGTTGCTGGGACACTATAACCTCAACCATTGCACCTTCCGCGGAGATGAAAGACTGGTCTTTAGTGACAGCCAAAACCTGACTTCTGGTTACAAGAAGTTCACCCATGAAACCTTGTGAACTCGGTTTTGTTCGCCATATTTGAACCCAGGATCCTGAGGTGACTTTTTGACTGACTGGCAAGGACGGCTGAAGGACGACTGTAGTCATACCATTGGATAACTTGTCCAGGACAATTCGAGTTGGAATCAATTCGCCCTCTAAGGCCAACTCGCTGAGGTAAAAGGACTCCGGAGCACTTCCGAATCTCAAATATGTGCCTTCCGAGGCGCCGAGATTTAGATTCTTCAATTCAAAGTTTTCAATACTGACTCTTTGGCCTGGTATCAAAGCCTCTTTGGCCACCAAATACTCTGGCAGTGGTCTACTCAGGGCTAACGCCCCCGCAATCACCAAGCTCAAAGCAATAGTCAATATGACCACCGTGAAATACGAGAATCTCCTTCGCAGTACTTTGTTCATCCTTCTCCTCTTCAGGAGAGACTGGACCAAGTCCTGTTTTTTTGCTTCTGGTTATCCACAAATGACTTACGAGCCGACACGGCTTTGAAAAAATCTCACTTGAAGACTAAACCTACGGGTATCCGTAGATAATTAACCAACTCATGGAAGCTCCGGCACGATCTCCGGAAGCTCAGTTAGGTAGGGGACGTGAGCTGTTTGAGCACCAGACAAAACTGGCAAGTTATCCACAGGGCCAAAAGCTCTCTATTCAGCGTTAGGAAAATACGGGGCAAACTTCTTGAATCTGAATGGCTTTCAAGGAGGAACCAAGATGTCCGATGACAAGGTGCCTAGCGATTTCAATCCGGCTCAACTCTTTGCCGAGATTTCGAAGGCTTACATAGAAATCCTTGCTGGCGTGAGGAGGCCGGAGCAACTTGCTAGATGGCTCTCGGACAAGGCCTACTATGACATTTCTCAGCGAGCCAAAAGGGAAGCGATGCAGCGGCAAATTACTGGCGCTAAAGCCAGGCCAGAAATATCCCTGAGGAAGAGTAAGACTTTCCTAACTGATGACGCAGGAATTCACGGTGTAGTGATTCTTAGAGTCTCCGGAGCAACTAAAGCCGTTGCACTCAGGGCCGAAAGGATTCATGACAGATTCCGGGTCACGGAAGTCTTGATTATCTAGTTCTTGAAGAAAGAACTTCCGGCTCCACCCTGCTTCGGCTTCTGAATTGGCTTCACCACTGGATTTGGTTCACTGTGAGATTCCGCATCCCCATTCTCATCCGGAGCACTGAAGCTCAGCTGCTGGGGCTCTTCAGCCTGAACTTGTGGCTCAGCCTGCTTTAGCTCGATGTTGAATAGGAACTGAACTGCCTCTTCGCGAATGCCAGCCATCATGTCAATGAACATTCCGTAGCCCTCGCGCTGGTACTCCACTAGCGGGTCACGCTGTGCCATTGCTCGAAGACCAATACCTTCTTTCAGGTAGTCCATCTCGTAGAGGTGGTCACGCCACTTGCGGTCAATTACCGAAAGCATTACGCGACGTTCAAGTTCACGCATTACCTCTTCACCGACCTCCTTGGTGCGGTTGGCATAAGCAATACGCGCATCCGAGAGGATCTCTTCGATCAACCAGGCTCTGGTTAGCTTGGCGCGGGACCCAGCGGCTTCCAGCACCTCGGAGATTTCGATGCCGATTGGGTAGACCTGCTTGAGCTGAACCCACAGCTGCTCTAGATCCCAGTCCTGGCTGCCACCTTCTGGCAGGTTGACTGAAACGATGTCATTGACGGTCTCTTCCAAGAAGGAGTGGAAGGTTGCCGAGATGTCTTCACCCTTGAGAATCTGTCGGCGGTCAGCGTAGATTGCTTCGCGCTGGCGGTTCATCACGTCGTCATACTTCAGGATGTTCTTACGGATCTCAGCGTTGCGACCCTCTACCTGTCCCTGAGCCGATGCGATTGCCTTAGAAACCATCTTGGACTCAATGGCCGAGTCGTCTGGCACCGAGGAGCGGTTCATCAAAGCTGCCGCAGCACCTGAATTAAACAGGCGCATGAGGTCGTCGGTTAGCGATAGGTAGAAGCGGGATTCTCCCGGGTCACCCTGACGACCAGAGCGACCGCGCAGCTGGTTGTCGATGCGACGGGATTCGTGACGCTCGGTTCCAAGAACATAAAGGCCGCCAACCTCGAGCACGCGCTCGGCTTCCTTGGCTACCTCTTGCTTGACCTTGCCGAAAACTTCGTCCCAGGCTTCCTCGTACTGCTCGGCCTGCTGCTCTGGGTCAAGGCCAAGCTTGTGCATTTCCTGAACGGCCAAGAACTCGGCGTTTCCACCGAGCATGATGTCAGTACCACGACCAGCCATGTTGGTTGCAACTGTAACGGCACCAAATCGACCCGCCTGAGCAACAATCACAGCTTCGCGGGCATTGTTCTTGGCGTTCAGCACTTCGTGCTTGATGCCAGCCTTGGCCAAAAGCTTCGAGAGGTACTCGCTCTTTTCGACGCTGGTGGTTCCAACCAGGATTGGCTGTCCCTTGGCGTGACGCTCAGCAATGTCCTGAACCACCATGTGGAACTTGACCTCTTCGTTTTTGAAGATTAGGTCGGACTGATCAGCGCGGATCATTGGCTTGTTGGTTGGGATTGGGACCACACCAAGCTTGTAGGTGGACATGAACTCAGCCGCTTCGGTTTCCGCGGTACCGGTCATACCAGACAGCTTCTCGTAGAGCCTGAAGTAGTTCTGCAGGGTAACGGTGGCAAGGGTTTGGTTCTCAGCCTTGATGGCTACGCCCTCTTTTGCCTCAATCGCCTGGTGCATACCTTCGTTGTAGCGGCGACCGGGAAGTAGACGTCCAGTGTGCTCGTCGACAATCTGAACCTCACCGTTCACGATCACATAGTCGCGGTCCTTACGGAACAACTCCTTGGCGCGAATTGAGTTGTTCAGGAATGAAATCAGTGGGGTGTTTGCGGTCTCGTAAAGGTTGGTGATTCCCAGGTAGTCTTCGACCTTGTCGATACCGGCCTCCAAGACACCAACGGTGCGCTTTTTCTCGTCAACCTCGTAGTCGACATCTATCTCAAGGGTCTGAGCCAGCTTGGCGAACACTCCAAACCAGCGGTTTACGTCTGCTGCTGCAGGGCCCGAGATGATTAGCGGGGTTCTAGCCTCATCGATCAGGATCGAGTCCACCTCATCGACGATTGCGAAGAAGTGCCCGCGCTGCACAAGGTCCTGGCTGTTTAGCGCCATGTTGTCGCGCAGGTAGTCAAAACCAAACTCGTTGTTAGTGCCGTAGGTAATGTCGCAGGCATACATCTCGCGACGCTGAGCTGGATCCTGGCCTCCCAGGATGCAGCCGGTGGTCATGCCGAGGGCACGGAAGATGCGACCCATTAGTTCAGACTGGTAGCCGGCCAAGAAGTCGTTCACGGTAACCACGTGCACACCGCGACCAGGAATCGCATTTAGATATGCAGCCAAGGTGGCAACCAGGGTCTTACCCTCACCGGTTTTCATTTCGGCAATGTTGCCTAGGTGAAGCGCTGCACCACCCATTAGCTGGACGTCAAAGTGACGCATGCCAAGAGTTCGAACCGAAGCCTCACGAACAGCGGCAAAGGCTTCAGGCAACAGGTCATCAAGGGTCTCGCCCTCGGCAAAGCGCTGACGCAGAGCCGCGGTCTCACCGTGTAGCTCTTCGTCGGTAAGTGCCTGGAAGTTTGGCTCTAGGGCATTTACCTCGGCGGCAGTGGACTGCAGCTTCCTAAGCAGTCTTCCCTCGCCAGCGCGAAGCAGTTTGTCAATAATCGACGCCAATAGATACTCCTTGATTAACGGGTGTAATTCTACCCGTGATGTGCTTTGAACTAGACCAGAGAAATAACCCCGTAGTTCCAGCCTTTACGGCGATAAACCACCGCTGGGCGGGAAGTTTCGGAATCTAGGAACAGGTAGAAGTCGTGACCCACCAACTCCATGTGCCCGACTGCTTCTTCCTTGGTCATAGGCGTACTCGCAAACTCTTTGGATTTGATTACCACCGGGCTGTAAGGAGCGTCATCGGTTTCGGAAACAGCTTCGGCTCTTCCGAGTAATAGGTCGTGATCGATAGGAGTGATGTCCAAAGCCGCGAAGTCAGTTGCAGCGAGCTCACTTGCGGAAAGATTCTTGTGTCCGCCGCCGCGGTGCACCTTGTGCTTGTCCGAATACCTGCGGAGCCGCTCCACCAACTTGCCAAAGGCAATATCGAATGCCGCAAACTTGTCGCTGGCACGTGCCTCGGCGCGAACGATGTGACCTGGCTCGTAAACAGTAAGTTCAACCTGATCCTCAGCACCAGAAGTCTTACTGTGTTCTTGACGGGTGATCTTGATGTGAAGCTCTTCAGGCTTGTGGGCATACCGGTCGATTTTTCCGGCCTTTTCTTCGACATAATCTCGGAAGCGGTCCGAGACATTGAGGTTTCTGGCAGAAATTTTGAGTTCCATTTTTACCTCCGTCTTGGGGCAACTTCGCCCTAAAAACAAGATACGCCTTAAAGCTGTCGTCAATATCAAAATTGCGTAAATCTTTGAGCCAATACACAGCCAAAGGCCACTTTCGCTCCAGCCGCCTCGCAGGCTCTGGCAAGCTCCGCAAACGTCGCGCCAGTGGTCATCACATCGTCAAATAGCGCCACCTTTCCTCCTGTAGTAGAGCGCATCCGCATGCTGCCAAGCACATTGCTCGCCCGCTGCTCACGCCCCAGAGCTCGCTGATCCTGGCGAGCGCGAACACTGGACAGTTGGAAAACTCGAACATCTAGCTTTGCGACCCTCAACGCTCGCTGGGCCAGCGATTTAGCGGGGTCGAATCCGCGTTTGCGAAAATTCTTAGTGTTTCTGGCTGGTATCACCACAGCCGAGACTTCGCTGAAATCCAATCTTGAGAAAAGTTTTGCAACCGACTCAGCCAAAGTCTTTTCCAGCGATGTCAGCTGCTGATCTTTATAGCCGGATATCAACTTCTCAATCGGCCCCTGGTGTTGGTGGGCATAGAACATCGGAAAGTTGAAGCCTTGGATCTCGCCAAACTCCGCCTGGGGTTCGCAACTGGAGCAAATGGGCTTAGGTGGGTTAGTGCAAACAATGCAGCTGGACGGCAAAACGAAATCTAAGAGGGCAAGTGGCATCCGATTAGCATCAGCGAGCAAGCTGGTTGGTTGTATGCGCTGAAAACAAACTGTTGAAAAAGTCTTGAATCAGGTTGCTGTTAGTCGTTGGTAGCCATAATCAAAGCATTGGTCACTACTCGGCGCCATGCGCTTCCGGTAAGCAACCAAATTTCCCCGTTATCAGAAACCAGGTAGGTGGAAAGTCCGGCTGCTCCGGTGAAGATTTGGTTACCTGTAACCGGCGGAATGCTCAGCTGCGCTCTGGGCCCGGTAATTGGGTAATCGCTGATTGAGGTCAAACCCGAACTCGTTTCCTCCAGCACACGCAAAGTGTCCGCGCTTTGCCAGGTGAAAGATGACACCGAACCAATTGACGTGTGGACTAAAGCGCCTGGAGTCAATCGGATTGGCCAGCCCGCCAGGTCGCGAGCCACCGAGTGAGTTCTGATTCGACTGCGCTCGCCTGGCTCCAGGCTCGCCAGCCGGGCCCCCGCGGGGCTAATTCTCACCTGGCCACGATCGCCTTGCAGAGTCTCGAACAGGTACTTACGCTCCCCTGATTTAGAGATGACTTCGATTGGTTCGCCAAATGTTGGCGGAATTACCCAGAGATAGCCGTAGGAATCAAAAAACAAGCTGCGAACATTTGCTCTGGTTGACACAGTCACAGGACGGCCGGAGAGCCCGGTGTTGTCTACCAGCGTTGCTCCGGCAGCGGTGGCATAGGCAATCCAGTCGCCATCCTCGGTGACATCAAAAGCGGTGACAGATTCAGCATCCAAAAAGCCTGCGGTGCCGCGAATCACGGTGTCATTGGTACCGGTGACTCGATAGATACCGGTATTTCGCAAATAGAAACCCGCTCCGCCTACCTCAGGGGTTTGCAGGTTCGCTGGAACAATCTCCTGCGGTGAGCTATTGATGGACACCTGGACATCGGATACTCCCAACAGTTGCATAAGAGTTGCTCGAAGCTGAGTCAGCATCAACCTGCGCTCTAAGGCATCTGCTTCCAAGGCAGTGGAATCAAAGTCCACCTGGGCCACGCCGTCTTGAACATTCACCGCATCGATGGTGAGTTTGGTACCAAGCGGAATTGAGGAAACTACACCCTGTGCAAGGTGTGCTGAAGGGCCTGCCAGAAGTGCGTTAACCAACTTGGTACCGGTGGATGCTCGCGATGGGAACCAGCGCAAATCAGAAACCAGTGCGTTCTGAGTGTTGTTGTAGAAATAGATTGGAAAAGCGTTGAACACGACCGAGAAAACAGGGGAGGTTACGACCGTCAAGTTTGGAGCACTGGCAATTCGCCACTCACCGTTTTCTCGGGCCAAACTAAAGCGCAGCGTAACTTGCTCCGGCTCAAGGTTCTCCTTATATCTGCCGTGTTCATCGACCGATGCACCAACCCGAACATCAACCATCAGCGAGGTTTCTCCGCTCGGGGTAAAGCCAGGCGCACCATCTCGAATCAGCACCTCGGCAGCTGGGTTCCAGCGCTGAGCAAATTCATCGGTGAGGAATTCACGTGCCACCGCGTAGTCATTTTGTGGACCGGTTCCCGCCGCCAAGAAACCGGAAACAATCTCCTGCTGAGTTGAATCCTCAAATGGGCCGGTCGGAATGTAGTAACTAAAGTCAGCGGCTTCGGGGGCAACCAGCTCCGGGCCGCTCTTGATATCGACCGTGGTGGGTAACTGCGCACAACCGCTAAGAAGCATGGCGGATAGCACTAGCGCAAACAGTTTTTTCACTAGCCCTCCATAGTTCTTGGGGGCAGGGGCAGTGGGGAATTCGAAATAACGGCGTCGGCTCGAGCTGGCAAGGTCAACCTGAAGCTCGATCCTCGGCTTGGCTTTGACCAGACCTGAAGCCAACCTCGGTGCAGAATTGCATCTTCTTTTGAGATAGCAAGACCTAAGCCAGTACCACCAACTGAGCGCTGTCTGGCGGGGTCTGCTCGCCAGAATCGGTCGAAAATGCGCTCCAGTTGCTGCTTTGTCATTCCGACTCCCTGGTCGGTGACACAGACGGCGACCGCGCTAGCGTTCGAACCAACCTCAACCACGATCGGCTTACCCTCGCCGTGCTCAACGGCATTTGATAGCAGGTTACGTAGCAGTCGCTCGATGCGCTTGGCATCGAATTCCGCTTCGACATTGCCCGCTGGCAATCGCACCTGAATCTCGGTCTGCTTGCTCTTGGCCAGCGGCTCAATGCTCGCAATTGCCGCCCCCACCACAGCATTCAAGTCATGCAGTTCTAGATCCGCGGTAACGGCTCCAGCGTCATAGCGGGAAATTTCCAGCAGGTCAGCAAGCAGTTCTTCGAAGCGCTGAATTTGGTTCTGCATCAACTCAGCTGATCTAGAAAGAGATGGTTCTAACTTTTCGCGATTGCCAAAGATAACCTCACCCGCCAACTTAATGGTGGTCATTGGGGTTCGAAGTTCATGGGAGACGTCGGAGACGAAACGGCGCTGCATTCTCGAGAGTGAGTCGAGCTGTTGAATTTGCTGCTGCAGGCTGTTGGCCATTTTGTTGAAGGAGCGTGCCAGCACCGCCATTACGTCGGTGCCCTTCTCCGGCAAGCGAACATCCAGCTGACCCTCGGAGAGTGACTCGGCGACCGAGGCGGCCTGCTCCACCGGCTTGACAATGGTTCTGGTGACGAAGTAGCTAACCAGCGAGATCACCACCAGTAGCACCACACCACCAATAGCCAAAGCATTCTGGACCGTGGTGAGGGCTTGCTGCTCCGGACTTAGATCGAATACCAAATAAAGTTCAAAATCACCCGCCAACGGCAGTGTGATAGGCGCGCCAACCGTAATCCCAGGCACTATCTGGCCGTTTTTGACCAGGGAAACCGAGGTGTAGGTAAGAACACCATCAGATGCTCTAACCTCCTCACGCAACTCACTCGGGATGGTCGCGAGGTCTAGATCTTGCGAGATTGGGGATTGGAAAAGTTGCAGCTGGGGCTGGCCTGGGCTGCGAAGCAGGGCCACCTGCCTAGCTCCAGAGACGCCGGAAACTTCAAGCGATGGCACCACGGAATTGATCAGGGTCTGAAGTGCGGTCTCGTCGGCTAGCGATGCCGCAGCAACGGTGCCCTGCACAGATGACACCGCACGCTCGGTTTCGCTGAGAACTTGGCTGAGGCGATTCTGGAAGAAGTTGTTCGCTAGCGAGTAGGAGAGGAATCCCCCCAAAGTTGCCAGCGCAATTGCGCTCAGGGTTACTGTGGCAAATACGGTCCTAGCGGTAAGCGACCGTCTGAGCAGGGAGATCACGGAGTTTCGGAACCAGCCCGATATCCATGGCCGCGGACGGTGGTGACAATCTTCGGGTTCTCGGGATCTTCCTCGACCTTAGACCTCAGGCGCTGCACGTGAACGTTCACCAAGCGGGTGTCAGCCTTGTATTGGTAACCCCAGACCTGCTCGAGCAGCATTTCACGGGAGAACACCTGCTGCGGCTTTACCGCCAAGGTGTGAAGCAACTTGAATTCAAGTGGAGTTAGCGAAATTCTTACGCCTGCTCGCTTCACCTCATAGGAGCGCGGGTCCATGGTCAGTTCGCCCACGGTGATGATGCCGCCATCTTCGGCAACCGGACGAAGTCTGGCTTTGATGCGAGCCAATAGTTCGGCTCCGTTGTGGGGCTTGACGACGTAGTCGTCGGCACCAGCCTCTAGACCCAACACCACATCTTCGGTGTCACCCTTGGCGGTGAGCATCACAATCGGGGTGCCACCAAGCACGCGTAATTGCTTGCAAACTTCGATACCGGACTGCCCTGGAAGCATGATGTCTAGCAGAACCAGATCCGGCTCTTCTTTTTTGAAGACGTCGACAGCGCTCAGTCCGTCGGCAGCAAAGACAGTTTCGTAGCCAGCAGCGTTGAGTACTAGCCCAACCATTTCGCGCAGTGCATCATCATCGTCCACGACAAGAATCTTGTTAGACACTGCACAACCTCCAGCTAGTAACGGTAGTGATCCACCTTGTAAGGACCCGCCACATTTACTCCAATGTAGCGTGCCTGACGCTCGGTTAGTTGAGTCAGTTTTACACCAAGTGCGTCTAAGTGCAACCTGGCGACCTTCTCATCCAGCTCTTTAGGCATGATGTGAACGCCGGTACCGTACTCACTTGAGCGAAGGTAGAGCTCAATCTGAGCCAGCACCTGGTTCGAGAACGAGGTCGACATCACAAAGCTTGGGTGTCCGGTTGCGTTACCGAGGTTCATTAGGCGACCTTCAGAGAGAATCAAAACCGCATTTCCGTTTGGCAGTCGCCACTCGTGCACCTGAGGCTTGATTTCCACCTTTACGACGCCGGCCATCTTGCTGATTCCAGCCATGTCAATCTCGTTGTCGAAGTGGCCGACATTGGCCAAAATCGCCAAGTTCTTCATCTTGGCCAGGTGCTCAGGGCGAATCACGTTCTCGTTTCCGGTGGCGGTCACGAAAATGTCCACCTGATCGATTACGTCCTCCAGGGTGGCAACCTGGAAACCATCCATCGCAGCTTGCAGCGCGCAAATTGGGTCGATCTCCGACACGATTACTCGAGCACCCTGGCCACGAAGTGCCTCGGCACAGCCCTTACCGACATCGCCGTAGCCGGCAACGAAGCACACCTTGCCACCCATCAGCACATCGGTGGCACGGTTTAGGCCATCCGGTAGCGAGTGGCGTATGCCGTACTTGTTGTCAAACTTCGACTTGGTAACTGCGTCGTTGACGTTGATCGCCGGGAATAGCAAAGTGCCGTTCTTGGCAAACTCATACAACCTGTGAACACCCGTGGTGGTCTCCTCCGAGACACCCCTGATGTCCTTGGCGATGCGGGTGAAGTAGCTGGCATCGCGCTTCAGTGACTCGCGCAGCACCTCAAGAATTACCCGGTACTCCACAGAGTCATCCAGTCCGGCAGGAGGAACCGATCCGGCAGCCTCAAATTCAACGCCCTTGTGAACCAAGAGGGTGGCATCGCCACCGTCATCCAGAATTAAGTTTGGACCATCGAAACCCTCGGATGAAAAGTCAAAAATCTTCTCCGTGCACCACCAGTACTCCTCAAGGTTCTCACCCTTCCATGCGAACACTGGAGTTCCGGCTGGCTGCTCAGTGGTGCCAGAACCAACCACCACTGCTGCTGCAGCCTCATCCTGAGTTGAGTAGATGTTGCAACTTGCCCAGCGCACCGAAGCACCCAGTGCTTTTAGGGTCTCAATTAGAACCGCGGTCTGCACGGTCATGTGCAGCGATCCCGCAATGCGGGCACCCTTCAGAGGTTGTGATGGGCCGAACTCTTTGCGCAGTGCCATAAGGCCTGGCATCTCTGCCTCGGCAAGACGAATCTGGTGTCTGCCGGATTCGGCAAGGGATAGGTCAGCGACCTTAAAGTCGAACTGAGTTAGGGTTTGGGACATTTGCGGCCTCTCGAATCGGTTTAGCCATTTCTGATTGCAGTGATGGCTTGGTCACGAATCTTTTCCATCGAGGCCTCGTGGTTTGATTCGACGTTAAGTCTAAGCAATGGTTCGGTGTTTGACGAGCGAACATTGAACCAGAACCAGTTTTCTTTGTCGGCAAAGCTAAATGTGTAACCATCAAACTGCTCGATAGCGCATTGCGAAAACTGCGCCCGAAGACGCTCAATGGCTGCCGGCACATCCGAGACGGTTGAGTTGATCTCACCGGATGAGAAGTATGGGCTAAAGCTCTTTGAAAGTTCGCTCATGGAACCTTGGTAAGCACCTAGTTCGCTGATTAGATGCAGCGCTGCCAGCATGCCATTGTCGGCTCCCCAGAAGTCGCGGAAGTAATAGTGCGCCGAGTGCTCGCCACCAAAAACCGCATTGGTGGCAGCCATTTGCTCCTTGATCAAGGAGTGCCCAACCTTGGTTCTCACCGGGGTCGCGCCTGCTTCCCTGATGCGCTCCTCGACCACCTTGGAGGTCAGGAGATTGTGCAAAACGGTGATGCCAGTTTCGCCAAGTGCCTTGACGCGTTCAATTTCTCGAATCGAAACGATTGCCGCGAGCGCCGATGGACTTACCAGGCCACCTTTTTCGTCAACCGCAAAACAGCGGTCGGCATCGCCATCAAATGCCAGACCAAGATCTGCACCGTGCTCCACCACCGCACGCTGCAGGTCTCTTAGGTTGTCAACCTGAAGCGGGTTTGCTTCGTGATTTGGGAAGGTGCCATCTAGTTCAAAGTAGAGCGGCACGATTTCTAGGTTCAGTGCGGGCAATCCTGCAGCATCCTCAAGCACCAGTGGCACAGTGAAACCACCCATGCCGTTTGCCGCGTCAACCACGATCTTCAGTCTGCGAGTCTGCGACAGGTCGACCAACTTGCGCAGGTACTCGACATACTCGCGAGTGAGGTTAATCTCCTCAATAACCCCCGAAGTCGACACCACTTCGATTTTTGTATCAAAGTAGCTTTGCGCTCGGTCTCTAATGGCTGCCAGCCCGGAGTCCAGGCCAATACCCTTGGCCCCCGCTCGGGAGAACTTCATACCGTTGTAGCTTGCCGGGTTGTGGCTAGCGGTGAACATCACCGACGGCAAATCCAGCTTGCCTGAAGCAAAGTAGGTCATGTCGGTGGAGCAAAGTCCGAGCAACAATGGGTTTCCACCGCGTTTGGCGGCACCGGATGCGAACGCTGCTGCAAACTCCGGAGAGCTGTCACGCATATCGTGACCAATGACCAACTGCTTGCCGGCTAGCCCAAGCTCATCCACGAAAGCCGCTCCAAATGCAGCCACCACGTCCTCGGTTAGTTGCGGCCCAACCAAACCACGAACGTCATAGGTCTTTACGAAGTCTTTGAAATTGATCACTGCGCGAACTCTCTTTGGCTTTAGCGTCCCAAGAATACAATGAGCCAATGGGAATCAGGGCCGGAAGTCACAGAGACCGACACGGTCGCGGATTGCGCAGACCACTCCCCTCCAAGCTTTTTCACTTTGGCGTTGCCCGATTGGGTTTCTTCGAATCGGTGGTGCAGGAGACCTGCGAGTATCCGCAGGAGAGCTACGGAGCGGAATTCAAAACTGTGCAGTGGCGCATTGAAGATGTGCCGGCCATTGTGGACAGCGAGCCGGTGAGACGCTGGAGCGCAAACAAGACCTCGATGACCATAACCCTCTACCGCATCCCTATTGAGAGATTTGGCAGACAGC